>JACCDV010396192.1_pt1 | contig 12382 bp, 12 predicted proteins | sample 7446131 | NCBI WGS metagenome assembly JACCDV01 (sample SAMN15323448, study PRJNA562643) | freshwater metagenome | isolation source: river surface water | place: USA:Blue River Watershed | collected 2017-08-17
ATAGGTATATTTATAGGTTAACAATTGTTAACCTATAAATATACCTATCTAGGGTTGCACTATAGGTTAACAATTGTTAACCTATAGTGATGAAAGACGAGCAAGAGAAAAATTACTTTTCCACGGCAGAAGCTGCTCACCTACTAGGCATTAGCAGAATCGCTGTTTTTAAGAAAATTCAAAACGGTATCATTCCCGCTCACAAAGTTGGACGTGGGTATGTCATATCTAAAGAAGCGATCGAAGCCGCTTTAGGATCCAAACTTACCGAAAGTCAGAAAGAAGAGATAAAAAAAGTGGTAAAAAAAGCTGCTGACGAATTCAGGGAAACGTTTGAGCGGTTAGCAAAAGAATAAGCAGTATGGCAAAGCGAAGCCCTGTACAAACACTCACGCTCGTACAGATTGAAACTGTTGCACATTATATGGCTCGCGAATTTTTTGATTACGAAGAGCCTATCCCAGAATTTGGAACCCGCTTTCCTGATCGACTAGAAAGCTGTCTAAGTACACCGTTTCAAAAATGGAACAAAAAGAGTTTGTACACAGGAATAGTGGGAAAGGGTGCAATTCTTTTTTATTTGATGGTGAAAAATCATCCATTCCAAAACGGAAATAAACGAATAGCGGTTATGACCCTGCTTTATTTTTTGGCACGAAATAATAAATGGTTAAAAGTATCTAATGATGACTTATACGAATTTGCTCGCGAAGTGGCAAGCAGCGAATCTAGCGATAAAGATAAGATCGTGAAGAGTGTCCGATCTTTCATAAGAAAGAATATGATTCCTCTTCCTCAAATAACAACTTAGTCGGGCTGCCGGGAATCGAACCCGGACCGTACCCACCCCATGGGCACACACTACCACTATGCTACAGCCCGAGCGAGGACGGGAGAGCAGGCTTGCTCTTAGTGTCCGAGCCCTAGGCTCTACGCTTATACGTACAGCCCGTAGCGCGAATCAGTATACGAAAAACGTGCGGTACCGTAAATACACCTATCGCACCCAACTCGTTAGGAGGGTGAGCAGTAGTTCTGCAACCGCTCCCGCTTTTTTATTCCGATATAGGCCGACACTAGAAACACATAGTCCAGCCACTGCCAGCGCCAGATACGCAACATCTGCTGATGAAACAGCGTCAGAAAATATAACCACCGCCCCAAACCAACCGGTTCCCACGATCGACCCCAGAAATATCACCCCATACAGACCAGCCAAAAATATTTCCATAGTTCAGCGCACGATGTGCAATACGGCATCAAGAACCTCCCTCGCCACCTTCCAGTTAAAATATATAAAAGCGGCACAGATGAGGGTTACCGGTACCGCAATTTTAAACATGGCCCAGGAACTATCTGGTTCAATGTTTGAAAAATACATAATCCCGGATCCAGCGGCCACTGGTCCCGCAATGACAAGTACCGGAACCGCAATCACCGTAAACATTCCAGCCACCGCCTGAATGATTGTTCGCATAGTATAGTTCGGCATTCTACGCCTGATTTAGAAAAACACCATCCTATCCCTCCACCTCCTGCTTCAGCTGCTCGGCCTTATGCCCCACCAGGTTCCCGGTGATCTGGAGGAACGACGCCACCGCCGAGATCGATAGAAACAGCGCGAAATACACCGCGTACGGGGTGAGGAGGTAGAAGAACGTCACCGACGCGCCCGCCCACAACCCAAAGCACCACGGGCAGGTGATGAGGTCCGCGATGGTGCGGCGCGCGCCGAACTTTGGCTTCTCGAGCGTGTACCCCTTCCCCACTTTTTTCACATCGTAGAACTGTTCGCGGAACCACTTCATCACGGTGTCGTAGACGAACAACCGCGTGAGGCGCCAGGTCGCGAGTGTCATCAGAGCAAAGTCCGTGAAGGTCAATTCATCAAACGGGATGCGCGATTCGGTTTCGAGCACAATAGCCCCGACCGTGACGAGCACCAAGAAAAACAGCCCGAAGACAAAATTCCAAAAGTACTGGTCAGTGATCCGGATCATGCGACTACTTATTCCGCTCCCATCCCCACCACCAGGATAAAGACGAGCGTTCCCGCCACTACCGCCACAAAACTAAATACGAACCGGTAGAACGACTGGTTGAACATACCACTATTATACCTGATTTGAATTTATATTCGGGTAAGTATTCCCGAGGTCTACCGAGATCGTTGTCGTTTGTACCACCTGTAGATAAAGCTTAAGCACACAAAAACAAGAGTTAGTCCGGCAAGCACATACATTCCAAATTTTGCCATTGTAGTCCTGTCGTTCAACATAAATCCAGAGCCATAGACAGATATATCTTGTACGAAATAAAATGTCAGTAAAATAATTGGTGCGCCTACGCAAAACAACCAATTTCTAAAAATAGAGGCTGGAACCAATAACAACAGAATTAAGATTGGAATTAAAATTTCTAATCCTTTAGTAACCGGAAAATAGAAAGCGTCATAAAATTCATAAATACACTCAATGGTTTGATTGTCTCTACAAAAATCAGAGTAAAAGCTAATTAGGTATAGGTAAAATCCTGTCAGCAGGAACAGCAGACCGACATTTAAATATTTGTAGAAGCTAATTTTTGTAAGATTAAGCATGCAGTTACTTTAAGCTGCTAAGTATTTTCACTAGTGTTGGTACCTCCTCAGGAGTTAACCATCCACGGCGTTCGTATAGCTGAATTATATTCTCTATCTGTCGCAACATCTCTTGCTCTATCTGGATAAATATCCGGTGTCTCTCTTTCTTTTGTGAGGCCTTCTCAGCAACATCAATCACATTCACGAGCACCTTCTTAAGCTGCTTCGGTATTGAAGTAGCATTAACTACATTACGTAGATCTGCATACGAGTAAGTAATCGGTTCCCCGTTGAGGGTTGTTTCTGTTTCAAATACCCCGTCTCCGTTAAGGTCAGTTGTGATACTTGAGTATTCTTCACCAGTATTTTCATACCTTGCAACCATCGTCTCTGTCACAGGTGCATTGTTAAGCTGGAACTGAATGGTTTGTGCATCATCAGTGCCAAGCTCAGCGATTGAGAGCGTGTAATTGCCTATCTCCTCGCCATAAAGAGTCGTAATACGCTTCGTACCCGCTGGAATGATGACATACTTAGTGTCTCCAAATTCAAAATATTGGCTACCTGAAATTTCTTCTTTGATTACCTTGTTACCATTCTCAATAATCACTCCGGTTATGTTTCCAGTTTCGTCCATAACTACCGGTCGGACCGGGGAATCAATCACTTCGATTTCATATTTATCCTCCAAAGTAGGAGTATCAGAACTGATATATTCAATACCGTCAGTCGAGCTACCATTTAAAATATTTAGAATAAATGATTGCACCTGTGCTATTTCAGTTAAGTTGTAGTGTTTGTACTTTTCATTAGGGTTGGCAGATCTTAAACTTTCTAAATTTAAATAATAAGTACTCCCCTGGTCAGCATACCCCTCTGCAGAAATCTGCATAACTGTCTCGTCACCGTATTTTGAAGTTAACGCGTATGGTTTAAGTTTTTTGGTGGGAACACAGGTAGTTTGGTTGTTAATGTTGGTGCACGTCTGTCCTTCATTAATCTCTCGGTATTCAATCGCCTTCATGGTCGGGAGACCTGTTCCAACTACCTCCACTACTTCAATGCCCGATGGAGCCACCCAACTATCCAGTAGGTTTTGCTGCAGAGCCGTGGACTGATCTAGCAGACCCGGGTTTACCGGTGTCGGGATAGAGATCAGATCGTTCATATATCGCGCCGGACCTTTGCTACCACGTAAAAAGTCTACGTAGAGTGAATAGCTAGTAATCTGGTTACCAAACGCAAGCCGATACGGTGCCGTCGTGTCCGAAACATCAAATTGAACAATCGCTTCCCCGCTCTCGGATAGATAACGCGAGGACGGCAACAGGCTGTATGCCCCGGGCAAGTTGGTGATTACTTCTCTAGCAGTGTAGTCATCGATCAGGAGACCGCTGAGCTGCTGCTGATCGTAGCCGTGCAAAACCGTTCCGATCGCTTTCGGAGTTCCTAACTGCGGCGTACCGATCATAATGAAGCGGTCCACCAAATCAGCTTTACCTTCAGCTTCAAGGCGGCTAATGAGCGCCTTTCCGAGCAGACCGCCGTTGGAATGACCGATAATGGTGACCTGACCCGATAACGATTCCTCAGCCAAGTACCCAACCTCAGCCACCAGATCCCGCACTTCTTCTTCGTATCGAGTACCGTTCTCAACAATACCCACGACCGAGTACCGCCAATCGTACGCAAACGGCGTCCAATCCTTAATGACTCCATCGGCCACAAGCCTCGTCATAAAGTGAGCAAAATCCCCATATACCGAACCTAAGCCAAAAATCTCATCCAACACATCGCGCGTGTAGATGTCGTGAACCGATTCCCCAGCATCAGTCATCGCCAGCTGCCTCACATCCTGATCAATGTTTGGTTCCCACAACTGGTCCTCTGTGCCAAGTAACCCCTCCCTATACAACCGGCTGGCTTGGATGCCGGGGAGGAACAGGACCGAGGAGGCGCCAGCCGGTTCCGGCGGCACATCGGTAATGGTAAAGGTAACGGTGTACCACCGATCCGGTTCAACGATTTGCGCATACGCAGTAGGAATCACCCACTGACGGAGGTGATCAAATATACTCCTATTCCCTGGCAACACTCCACCAACCTGGATCGCGCTCCACTCACGAAACACAACCGTGTACGTACCCGATTCGAGGTGCGGACGCGTGGGCACATACGCGGCTTCGAAGGCATACAAAAAATCATAGAACACGTCCACCACCCACACGCCGGTATCTCCCTCTACCGCCAGCTCCCCACTCTCATCATAAAAATATTCATCCAGCGGCTCGTTGGCGAGGTGCGCCGCCGTAATTTCAAGGTAGCGGGCGCGCACTGTTTCGTCCGGGAAGTAGCTTTCGGCATACGCTTCGTAGTCTCCGATCCCCGGTGGCAGCGGATCAATGCTCACGTACCGATAATCTCCCCCGTCATGCTGGAATACGTACGTATCAAAGTAATGGTCGCTAGGCGCTTCGGGAACACTGATGTCATTCGTCCGTCCGCCTGGTACCGGCACCACCTCGCCTGGAGCCACTTCATTTCCCGCAATCGTCAGGGCGTACGGAGACGTGGAAGCGGTGACCGAAAACGGATCAGCGCAATCCGTAATCGGCACAGCTTCGAAAGGAGACTCCTGATCAAAGCCACTGAACCACCCACCTGGCGCAATGATATTCCCGCACCCAGTTTGTGCCCACGTAAGAGCCGGAAAACTGGAGAGGCATACGGCCAGTCCTACTACACCCAGAATTTTTCCAATCATGCACCCATACCTACATGATACTCCTCTGGGGATAAATGTGGGGATTAGGTTGTTAGTAACTGTGTATAAGTCTGTACGTAACTGGTGGGAATACGTATGTAAAAAGTGTTGGGTATGCTGTGGGTTTTGTAAAATACATTTACATATACACGTAAAAACTCCCCTCAAGGGGAGTTTTTACGTTGCTTTTCTCTGGGCGTTAGGGAGCAATGCTCGTAAATTCCTTCAAATCTTCTGATGGCATCTGACGAAGCTGCTTTGATTCACCATTCCTTTGGATGTAATGCGGGAGCCCGCTAATAGAAATTCCACGCTCCGGATTAGAGTACGTTAGTGCAACAAGAGTGAACTCTGCTCGCTTGCCTGCTGGTACGTAGTACACATTCTTCTCAATGTCCGCGCTACTCAAAATCAATGCCCGACCCATGGTATTTGCTCCAACGTAACCAGCTGAACTAGTGCCGGTTTTTTTGAGCTCTGCAATCGGCATCCAGAGATCGGCGTTGAGAAAACCCATGTCAAAGGTAATCGTATGTAGCGAGACCGTGTTAGAGAGTTTTGTCACCGAGCGACTGATCACATCGGCGCAGGCAGGGGACGGTAGAGCAGTTAGGCTAGTGAGAAATAATGCCACGATAAGTAATGTGTGTTTCTTCATGAGGAAATCATAGCGTACCAGAGCGGTACACGCAAAAACCCCGCCAGGGCAAGTGGCGAGGTTTAAAACATGAGGTAAAACAAAAACTCCCCTTGCGGGGAGTTTTTGCAATTCAACTTCAAACTAGGAAGTGGAACGTAGCGTTAGTGCTACCAAGCCGAAGCTTAGTTAGCCTCAATGTTCTGGTATCCAGTTCGGAAATCCTGTACTGGAGATGGAACGTATGCAGTTACGCTAGCAGTACCATTCGTGTTAGTTGAGTAGTTAACCTCAGCCAAAGTGACTCGGAAGTCACCACCAACTGAAGCGTCGACGTTAACCTTCAAAGTAAAGGTCTCGGTCTCGCCTTCGCCAACTGTGAATACACCAGCGGTGTCTTCATCAGCTGAAGAGGTAAGGCTACCAGTAGTGGTGCCAACACCAGGACCTTCAACTACGTATGCAACACCATTGGTTGCTGAGGTAGTTCCATTGAAGACGTTGTCAGTGATGTAGAAGTCACCCTCTACAGCTGTTACCTCGAATTCAATAGTGAAGATTCCTGTAGTGTCGTTTTCGCCAGAAGTGTCAGTTGAAACTTCAACTGAATCAACTGGGATTACGATACCTTCAGCAACAAGGTTGTGGGTTTCACCAATAGCAGTACCAGTGAGCTGGTCAGGGCTTGATGAGCCAAGAGTCTCAGCACCTTCAGCATCAGTAGCGTCTACTTCAGTAGCAGTTACTTCAGCCTTGATGGTAGTACCATTTGCGTAACGAGCCACGTTGCTGCTTGACTCCTGACCGCGGAGGTCAACCATAACCTTTACGGTTACAGCCTCATCAGCCTCAATTACTACATCACCGTCCACATCAAATGTGAAAGTGGTTGAGTTGCTGCTGTTTGAAGGGGCATTTTCAGCATCGAAGGTCTCACCGTCGATATCGATCATCACATCGTCAATAACGAGTGAAGAAGTCGTACCAGTAGTGATCAAAACTGAGAGTTCATTGAGCTCAATGTCATTGTCTTCAGCTTCAATTTCGTACTCGAGAATAGTTACACCATCAGTTGCGCTATCGGTATCAACTACGATATCAGTAGCATCAGGATTGGTGTCAGCGAGGCTGAAGTTCAACTCTTCGTTAGCACCTGCTACTTCAATAGTGAAGGTTGCAGCAGGGTCAGTGAAGTCTGAATCAAGGTCCTCAGTTGCAGTGTCAGTAGAAGCTACACCATCAGCATCGAAGTAGCGGACAGAACCTGCGCGAAGATCCCACTCACCAAGCTCAGCTGAATCAAGATTATTCATGATTGTAGCTGCAACAGTGATCTCGAGTTCCTCATCTTCCATAGCGATGATCTCAAGGTCTGAGAAGCGGAGAGAACCATCGTCCTCGTCCAAGTACTCATCCTCATCATCAGCAGCCATAGAAGCTACTTCCTCACCATCTACCCAAAGTGAAATGGTTTCGAAAGCATCCCATGGATTAGCGCTTGCGCGCTCAAGTGCAATGTCAAGGCGAGTGATCTCTGCATCACCGTCAGAAAATTCAACGTTGAATACACCGATTTCTACCTCTTCCTCACCCTCCTCTACATCAGTAGAGTCAGCATCTTCGACTTCGAATGAATCGAGTGAAGCCTCACCTGAGAGCTCAGCGTCCTCATCATCCTCATCCTCATCTTCGTCATCAGTGTCTGGGGTAGTAGTACCACCAGTTACGCAGAGAGCGTTAGCCTTAGCGCGGGTTGAAGGACCGAAGAAGCCGGTTGGGTTAACCAAACCTGCTGGAGTAAGAATGTCAGCGCGGAACTTGACCTGGAACTTTGAGACAGCAGCTGCAGTAGCTGGTCCGAAGTACTGGGTCTCCATTCCGACAGAACCTGCGCCTGAAGCAGCCACGCGAGTGTCAGCATCAGAGTTGAGGAACTGCTGGAGCTTCATGACATCAGCGCCGGTAGCACCGGTCTTGAGGTCGCGAGTCCAGGTAAATGGGCAGATGCCTGAAGCTGGTGAGCTTGAGGTTCCTCCCTGACCCTGCAACGCAGCAATCTGCGCCATGAGGTCGTTGATCATCTTCTGCAACTCTTCTTCAGTCTGTGCCTTTGCTGCTGGAGCAAGGAGAGTGAAGACGGTTGCAAATGCAACAAACGCTACGAGAGCCTTTGCTGCAAATTTGTTTGCAGTAAACGTCATACAGTATATTTTTTTGTAATTTGTTTTGCGCAGTTTTGAAGTGCGCATGCTCCATTAAGCGGAGCGGACTAATACTAATAATATGAATTAATTCATATTCGCAATGCTTTCGCATTACGCAATATCACTAACGCCTCGCTATGTCGTGTATTAAGCGCCATAACGAAACGGTTAGCTGCACGGAAGGGATTCCAGAATGTCAGTCGGAAACGGTCAAGGAAGGGATCAGGTCAGGCGGGAAGGTATTTCTGCGCCACTCATATATAGATAGTGAGCGGAACAAAACGTACGTACAGATTATGAATTACTTCTGGTTAAGAAGTGATCGGTTTACGTAGATATTCAATTGACAAAGTACAAGCGCAGTCGTTGCCTTCCCCTCCGATTGATACAAAACGTACCTAGAGAAAAAAGCGCCTAAGCGCACACCAGAGAGTATAGCAACTCCCGGCCGTTTTGCACGGGAGGCAGATGTGGAAATGCGTGCATTCAAACATCCGTTCCTCACTGTGCTGGTCTACACATGTAGACGAAATCTGACATAGCGTCTTACTACCAGATTGCATTATGCCACATTTTAACAAATGAGCAATGGCTCCGAGCAACGAGTTTTAGGCACCAAACAAGTCACTCGCCACACCACTAAGCACAGACATAAAAACCCTGCCAAGGACACGCAGTGGGGACCGAGTAGATAACCGCGCCACGGTGCACATCCCCCTCTCGCCGGCCGGCTATTTACGAGGAGCCGCAAAAATAATTATCCACACCTCACAAAGACAGAGAGCTTTGAAGCTCTCTGTCTCAATTCAAAGGGACACGATTGGTGACGCCGGTGGCCAGCCAGATCGGGTTAGGAACCGCTCTGTACCAGGGTATATCTAGACCAACGTCGTTCACCGGTCCGGACCACCTGCCCCTGTCCGATAAGATCGTTAAGGTCACGCTGGATGGTCTTGCTGCTGACGTCAGTGATGATGTCCGTTAAGTCTTTTATCGTCGCGCCGGGCTTGGCTTCAAGGACCGTCTTGATCCGGGTGGTCCGGTCGCTCAACTGGCTATGGACGAGAATCGCTTCGGAGCTTAGGTCCCCCTTCGGGATCACCACCCGCTCTCGGCGCGGCCGGGGGGCCGGGGGCCGCCGTTCCGGAACGGAGGAAGAGAGGAGCGTCGGCAGAGTGTCTGGCTTCGCGTAATGGTTTTTAATGAAGCGCATCACCCCATCGATCTCGCGCAAGATCATCATCACGACGTCGCCTCCAATGGCCCGGCCGGCGACCGCCACCCGGAGGGTGCTTTCGAGTACGACCAGGCTGTGCTGGAGCGCATGGATCTTTTCCGCGATGTCGGCTTCAGACATTTCGAGTGACCGGAGCGCCTCCTCATGGACCCGGCGCACGGTCGCGGTGAGCGCATCGGTGTGGACTTTATGAGCCGGCTGATCGGTACCAATGTAGGATAGTACGTAGAATGTCGCAGAGACAATTTGCTCTGTCCTTTTGAAAACATTGCTGTAAAAATCGTCGTTATACGACATTCTGCGCGGCAGTTTGAGTATGTCCTTTTCCGTCATTTGGCTCATAGAGACATCGGTTAGTCTTTTAGTAAAAGTCATTTGCATTCTACTGCAGTTATGTCCTTTGGCAAGATTCCCCTAGGTCTTTTACGTGGTGGAACTTGCCCTATCAGACGTAATTCTGTCGTTTGTTTTCAACGGTTTACGCTCATTTTGCCGTGCTATGATAGGGGGGTATTTTTTTGGAGCGTTATATATATGAGCAAGCGAGCGAAAGCCAAGGAGGCACCCCCAGTTAGAAAGCCACATTTTGAAGACCTGTCCCCCCACACCCGGCAGGCGATCTTTGCGGTCGTGATTTGCGTGGTCGGCGTATTTTTTACGGCGGCCCTGTTTGAAGCAGCCGGCATGGTTGGCGGCTACACCAAAACGTTCCTCCACTTCCTGTTTGGCGTCGGTGCCTACCTCACCCCGTTTGTGGCGGCCGCGTACGTGTACGCGCTCCTTAACCCGAAGGAGGACGATCGGGTGAGCGCGTCCAAGGTGGTCGGAATCTTTCTTCTGACCCTCTCGCTCTTGGGGTTCCTCGAACTGTACCAGGAGGACCTCGGCGGGATTGCTGGCCTCGCGATCGAGTGGCCGCTTGTGCAACTATTTGGCGGGGTCGTGACCGGCTTTGCTCTGTTTGGCATCCTCCTCATCAGCGTCTTTCTCATGTTCAATGTTGGACTAAAGCGCCCCGCCCGAAAGCCGGTCGATGACAATGCCGACATCGACAACCTCGACATTCCGGACGAGTTCCTCGATGAGCCGCTCCTTGAACCACTCGCCGCAGCTTCTGACGAGGAGGTCGAGGAACCAGTGCAAAAGCGATCGGCCATGAAGGTGGTGAGCGAGAAGCTTGGGGTCGGGGGCGGCAAGAACGCCGAATTCAACGTGTCGACCTTCAGCGGCCCGTACGATCCACCAGCCCTTTCCCTCCTTAAGAAAGACACCGGGAAGCCGCAGACCGGTGACGTGAAAGCGAACGCCAACATCATCAAGCGGACCCTCAAGGAATTCGGCATCAGCGTCGAAATGGACGCCGTCGAGATCGGCCCGACGATCACCCGCTACGCCCTAAAGCCGGCCCAAGGTGTCCGCATCGCGCAGATCGTCGGTTTGCAGCAGGAATTGCAGCTTAACCTCTCCTCCGGATCACTCCGCGTCGAGGCGCCGATCCCCGGGAAGTCCCTGGTTGGTATCGAGATCCCGAACCTCCAGCGCGCCACTATTGGCCTCGCGTCCCTCCTTAAGACGCCTGACTTTACCGATTCGCCGCACCCGTTGCTGGTCGCGCTTGGTAAGGACGTCACCGGCCACGCACACTTTGCGAACGTCGCCCGCATGCCGCACTCCCTGATTGCCGGTACGACCGGGTCCGGTAAGTCGATCACCATCCACAACCTGATCATCTCGCTCCTGTTCCGAAATTCACCTGACCAACTCCGCTTTTTGATGGTTGACCCAAAGCGCGTTGAACTCACCCTGTACGAAGGCATCCCGCACCTCCTCGCGCCCGTGATTACGGACGCAAAAAAGGCCTTGATGATGCTGAAGTGGGCAACCAAGGAAATGGAACGCCGGTACGACATCCTCCAGACCGAGAAGATCCAGAACCTGGATTCGTACCACAAGAACGTGTCCTTACCCGCCAAAAAAGCTTGGGAAGCGAAAGGCGCACCCGAGGATGAGCGCGCCAGCTTACCGGAACCGCTGCCGTACATTGTCATTATCATGGACGAGTTGGCAGACCTCATGCACGCGTACCCTCGCGAGCTAGAAGCCTCGATCGTGCGCCTGGCCCAGATGAGCCGCGCCGTTGGTATCCACCTGATCCTCGCGACCCAGCGACCATCGGTGAATGTTATTACCGGTACCATCAAGGCGAACATCCCAACCCGTTTGGCCCTTAACGTCGCCTCCCAGATCGACTCCCGCACCATTTTGGACCAGGTCGGCGCGGAGAAACTCCTCGGGAAGGGCGACATGCTCTACCTCTCAAGCGATTCACCAAAACCGATCCGCCTCCAGTCTGCCTTTATTTCGGAAGACGAGATCAAGAACGTCGTGGCGTACCTCAAGAAGCAGGACATGGCGCACAGTTTGGATTCAATTAACCTCGAGGAACGCTCCGGTGGCACCGGCGACAGCTTCATGGGCATGTTGACCGAGGACCCGAGCGATGATGACGATGACCTGTACGAAGACGCCAAGCAGGCGGTCATGGAAGCCGGCAAAGCTTCGACCTCCTACATCCAGCGCAAGCTTCGGGTCGGGTACTCCCGCGCGGCGCGGCTCATCGACCTCCTCGAAGACCGCGGCGTGATTGGACCAGCGGACGGCGCAAAGCCGCGCGAGGTCCTCGTGGGTCGTGGGACCGACGAGGCTGACGCTGGCGACACCGAGGAGGCCCGCTTCTAAACCCATGCGCCATTCCCCCTCCCACCTCACTGGGCGCACGCTCGCCCTCACCACCCTCACCGCCATTCTCGGGATCGTACTCATTGCGTCCATTGCCTTTCAGGCGCGGTTCCTCCTCATTGGCCCGCGGGTCGTGATCACGGAACCGATCCCGTACGCAACCAACGAATCCCAAATCACCATTTCCGGGATCGCGAGCAACATCACCATGATCACCTTA
>JACCDV011021279.1_pt1 | contig 12381 bp, 25 predicted proteins | sample 7446131 | NCBI WGS metagenome assembly JACCDV01 (sample SAMN15323448, study PRJNA562643) | freshwater metagenome | isolation source: river surface water | place: USA:Blue River Watershed | collected 2017-08-17
GCTACGGTTGCACTTGCTGTGAGCTGCTGCAAGTGGACTACTAGGGTGACCAGGTACTAGGTGGTCTGCATCTATCTTGTCTCCATAAGTGAAAGGCTTACTACAGATGTGACAAGTGATTGCTGTTGCTATGACTCTACGTCTAGCCTGCTGGTAGGAGTACCCGTATAGGGTGGCCTTCTTTGCTTTGTATGCGGGGTCAGAGTTTTTTGCGGCTTGTTTGCGCTGGTCTAGTTCCTGCTGATGCTGTTCGCATCTTGTACCGCGTGAGAGTGTGCCACAGATGATGCAGGGTTTACGAAAGGCCATTAATGACGCTCCTAAAAGTTTCCCCTACCTGATCCCAAGTAATCGTTAGGGCTTCCTCGTATGCTGTGTCTGAGTGGTGTTGCCAGTTTTTGCGGATTGCACGCACCATGTCTGGCACGTTGCTGATGGTGGTGATGTGTGGTGTTTGGTATCCTCGTGCTCCTATAGTGGTTGTTATGACTGGTAGGCCGTAGGCTAGGGCACGCCCAACTTTGAGGTGTGTTCCTGAGCCTTGTGTTGTGAGGTTGATGAAGGCGTGAGCTGTCTTAAAGTAATAATCGAGTTGTTTATCTGTTACTGCTCCTATCAGTTCAACATTGTCATAAGGGTTTTCTAATACTGAACATACGTTGCCTAGTATGCGTATCTTATATTCAGGCATGAGTGGGGCGAGTGTGATGAGGGTTTTTGCGGCTTGTATGTTTGGGCCATATAGTGAGCCGATAAAGATGAGGTTTAGTTCTTCTCCTGTCGCACGTTGATCGGGGATTGTTACCCCGTTTGGGATGTGTGTTGCTGGTGTGGTGAAGGGGTATAGGCGTTGCATAGCCTTGAGGTCAGCCTCACTCGTATATGTCATGTGTTCAGCTTGCTGTGTTGCACGGCGCTCTAAATTTCGCACTAAATCTAGGTCTAGGCTGTGAGGGAACTGTTGAGCAGTATTTGCTGTCTCGCAATTATGCGAATCATAAACATAGGGTCTGCCGTCTGTTAGTTCGAGTAGCCACGGATGTTCCAGAATGATAATGTCTGGGTCGCTGTTGTCTATCTCACGGCGTATAGTATCCAGGTTCTTTACAGTGAGTGTAGGCATAGGGTCATAGGTTTTGATACCTGACGCGAACAGCTTTTGCGCTTGTGTGATTGCTGCCTGATCAGCGCCAATAACTTTATAGTTCACGCCATCAATGCGCTGATGTGTGCTGTTGCCTGACCAGTCGAGGGCAAAGACGGTGTGATTAGTGAGTTGTTTGGCTAGATTCCAGCACCGTTCTTGACCGCCTGAAGTGGCTGGATAGATAGGCCACGGCGTTAGGCTAAGAGTTTTCACTGTTATCCCCTATCTCAGTCTCTACAAGATACACAGGCGTTTTGCTACACTCATGCGCAATATCTACGCCCTGTAACAGTTTGTCTCTAAACGCTGCACAACAAAACTGTGCATTGTGAATAGTGAACATTATCTTGTTTCCCTACTCGCCCAACCATCACCCTTAAACTGCACAGATGAGCGTTGAGGTTTACGCACTAACGGCTTATCACAGTAGCTGCAAATGATTTCTATATCTGCCGTAATACTGTGAGTTACTTCTTCCCGATAGCCACAATCACACTGATAAACGTAGGTTGGCATTACATCTCCTCAAAATTAAATGCTTGCTGACTTAAACGAGTTGCGATTATTTCACAATACTTTTCTTCTAGTTCTACTCCTATTGCTTTACGCCCTAGATTACGCGCCGCAATAAGTGTTGCGCCACTACCGGCAAACGGATCAGCAACAATACCTAAAGTTTTTGATACAAGCTTTTCCATTAATCCAACAGGTTTTGGAGTTGGGTGATTAGGTCTATTCTTATCTCCAGACATGAGCATTTGCGCATTAATAATTGACGGCTCACGAGTGCCAGTCCAGCCAACAGTTCCAAGTAAATAAATATCCTCATGAGTAGGGCCAAAAGGAATACTCAAATCACCCATAAAACCACATGGTGACTTATCCCAAATAACTAACTGTTTTGTTTTTTCTGGTCTTGGTATACGCCATGTGCCAAACACTATGGCTGCTTTGTTGCCATCCCAAAGAGAAAGAGCGTTATCCCTAAGTTCAGGACTATCATCACCATTAATCTTGTCGTGCCATTCTTTGCGATTTCCCCTATCCATCCCAGATTTGTAAGACATCCCATAAGGTGGATCAGTTACTAGAACGTCAGCATCAAGCCATTGAGTCTGCTCTAAACAATCGCCATGATACAAAGTCACATAATCATCTTGATAATAAGGTTTCATAGTTTCCCTTTCAAACTATTTACAGTTTATAGACAGTACCCGTAAAATCAACACCCTTTTCCAGCAGAAAAGTAACCAATCCAGGAACACTATCCTCACCCGAGTTGAGCCTGTACCATCCTGAACCGTTATCGAGCGTTGACGCCATCACAATAAAACGTGAATTACCGCGATCATTAGAACCCAACTCAGTCACTCTAAGGTGGTGGAAGTGGCCGTGACATAGAATCGTTGCTCCAGCTACAGCCTGCTTACCAAACGCCTGCTTACGCCACCAGTCAGCCAACCCGTCAGGGCGATTAGTCTGATGGCCGTGAACCAAGCCTAGAATGTGGAAGCCGTCATTGAACACGTCAAACGCTAACGATTCATCATAAGGCTGAGGCTCAACAAATCGAATGTTCAGCCCAACCTGTTCAGATAACCTAGCCAACTGACGCCCAATAAACACGCCCCAGTCATCAGTAGCCTTACCAACATTCTGACCGCCTACACGCCACTGACAGTGATTAGAACCAATAGTGAGATAGGTAACATCAGGAACAAGCGCGTGAAGTTGTTTCAGGGTTTCCCACGCAAAAGTTGTTGCGAGATCAACCTGCTCCATAATGCTCAAATCGTTAGATTGCAGTTGAGCCATGTTCGCTTTGTTACTAAAGTTCTCAACAACATCACCAGTATCACAGAACAGAATCTTGGAAGGCTTATGCTCTTTCACCAGTTGAATAAGGCGTTGCTGCATCAGGGCGACACGTTCCACAAGCGTAACGCTATTACCCCTATAGTCCACTTTGCCAACCTGCAAATCAGACCACAAAACAACAAGTGCCTTATCTGACGTTTTAGGCAACGGCTTAACTCGTGCCTTCTTAAACGCCTGAGACATCAACACAGGCAAATCAAGCACCGTGTCTTTACGCCGGAAATGGAAACGATAACTTGTCAGCCATTCGCCGTCATAACGCTGCCACCTGCTCGTGCGCATAGGTGGTATCACTTCGATACCAGCCGGATCAAAGCCTGCCTCAATCAAAAACTCGTCAAAGTTTTGAGGCTCAGACGTATAACCAGGCGTAACCGCTGTACCCTCAGTGCCGTCAAACTCTACACCAGGGCGAAAGTTAGCCGGTGCTGCAATCTTCTTAGCTGGCGTCAGATTTTCTAGCATAATATTCCGCACAGCTACAAAGGTTATCGCGGTGCTTCATAATCACTTTATCATCTAAAACAACACCACGCTTACTCAAAGCACCAGAAAGAGAATAGGCAGACCAATTCTCAGTATCAGCAATATAGCCTCTAAGAAGCTCAGCATCCTTCTTATCTAAAGACTCAATCAGTGATCGAACCTTACAGTTACCTAACTTCTTTTCATGCGACAGGTTTTCTAACATTATTTCCCTCTCAAAAGTTGAACAGTCAAAGCGATAGCAAACAGCACGGCATAGATATAGCCGATTGTTGCTGTGACGGGTTCGGCCTGCCCTGATAGCAGAATAAGCTCCACTATCAGAACAAGCACCAGCAGGTTACTAATCTTCTGATTCATTAGAACGGAAGCTCAGAATCTACCTCAACCCAATCATTAGGTATCTGGTCAACAGTGCCCACACTACGGGCTTCACGTTCGCCACGGTGCAAAACGTCAACACTCGTAGCCTTAATAACCAGCGTCTTACCCTTTTTCCCGTTAGATTCCCAAGACTCAGAAACTTGAGTGCCCTTGACCTCTACACGCTCACCCTGACCAAACTTACTGAAATCAATATCTACACCGTAAGCGGCCTTGACTGTGTAATTGGTTGATCCAACCTTCACAAATCTTTCGCCCTCTTTCTTAGAGTGTGGTTCACTAATTTTCATAGCCCAATTAGGGTTAGGTTCACTCGTGCCATACTTCCAATCGGATACAAACCCGATAACTTCAATCTTCGCCATTACAGCTCCTTACTTTTCTCCGATAACTACAGCAGTGATTTCTGCCATAGCAACTTCAGGACTTACCTGCCCTGCATTCTGTCTACCAGTGATATACAGAATCTTGTTCAACATAATCAGTAAAGCTTCAATGCTTTCAGCTTCTTCTGTAGTCAATTCTTTTCCCCTTCTAACACTTTCTCAGCTAAATCTATCATCCACTGCTCAAACTGTATACCTTTTGTTGAAACTTTTTTATTAGCCTGCTGATACAAAATGTTGTACGCCTTTTTAGGCTGTAACGTAAAACGCTCTTTCTCAACACGGCTTATATAGCGTTTAGTTATCTTCCGATTAAAGAAAGCATCAGCAGCCATCAGGTTAGTGACACGGCTCAAAACAGTACCTCACTAGCTTTCTGCTCCTCAGCCAACCTGTCAGCTTTTACTTTATCTACCGCAAAATTGATACGGCCCTCAATGATAGGCAAATACTCTGGAGTTAGTTCACAGCCTACAAACTGCATACCTTCCAGGATTGCAGCCTTACCTGTAGAACCTGAACCGGTAAACGGATCAAGAACAGTACCGCCAAGAGGTGTTACTAGCCTGATAAGGTTTCGCATAAGGTCTGTAGGTTTCACCGTAGGATGAAAGTTTTTGCGTGGTGCTGTTTCTGCGCGGCCTCTACGTTCCCAAGAACTTCCACTAGGGCGTTCATCCCCAATTTCAATAGTTACTTCTTCTAACTCGTCTAGGCCTTCGTTGCGGTCACGTTTATTAGCCTTAGCAACATAGAAAAACCGTGAAGCACCCCCCGAATCAGCAACGCCCTGAACAGACTCATAAGGATTACCTGCACCATTGCCAAAAGGTTTAGCACCATTAGTCCAACGATTGATAACACCTGTGCTTTTACTGAAGCCGCTTTGTTGGTCTACCAAGCCAGCCGTGTATTCATCCAACATCACATTAGAAGGCCAACGGCCCAACTCACTACCAGCAGACCAGCCATCAGAATCATAATTAGCAGCAAAACCACTAGAACCTTTAGCCCCGCCACCAAAACGGTCAGTAGTTGCTATGCGTGTGCCGTCAATGTTTAACCCACCAACACCCCACTCCAACACATTCGCCGCAACCGTACCCACAAGAGGCTTACGACCAACAACAACAGGCTCAAACGCTGGCTTTAACGCTGTACCCCAACCCTGCCATTTCTTAGCATCATCAGTAACAGCATCAGCGCTATCCATTAATGCTTCAGAATTGCCAATTTTTGACCAATTGTCATCATTGAGACTTGAGTTTTTATGAAGTCCACCAGTTGCAGGTATTTTATTTCTTTCAGCACCGGCATTCTTATCAATCGCTTTTGACACATCTAATGACTTTGGAAACCCTGACCTGTACAGCCACGCAATCGAATCACGCAACTCAAAACCAGCATCCTCAATCGCCACAGCCAACCTATGCCAAGTACGCGAACCGCCAAACGCCAAAATGTGACCACCAGGCTTCAACACTCGCAAACACTGACGCCACACCTCAACGTTGTAAGCAATCCCCGACGAATCCCAGCTCTTGCCCATAAACCCAAGCTCATACGGCGGATTAGTCACCACAGCATCAATCGAACAATCTTCCAACTCGAGCAGACGGTCAAGACAAGACCCAGCCAAAACCTTCCAACCATCACCCTCAATATCTTTTACAGTTCCGTAGGAGTCCACGCCCACTCACCGCCCCTTCTCATAAACCGTGGCCAATCACGAGCATCACGATCACCACGCCACCTAACTAAATCAAAAGTAGCAGGGTCAAGCTTAGACTGCCTAATACCCATACCAAACTCAGGCCAACCCATAAGAGCTGCACTACCACGAGGGCGCATCTCCCTATCACCCCCAGAAGAAACAGCGTGACCGGCATGAGCTTCCATTACTAAAGCAACACCCCTATCCCGCAACGTATCCAAAGCAGACAGCAACGGTGCAGCATCATCATCACTATTGATAGCGCGAGAAGTCAAACGATACAAAGGCCCAACAAACAACACGTCAGGGTTATATTCATCAATGAGGCGGTGAATCTGCCCAAGATGAGCCTCACGAGTCAAATCAAGTCTAGGCGAACACGCCAAACGCACAGTATGGCGCGGATCAACAGAACCCATCCTTGACGCCTTATCAGCCATAGACCGCGTGGCACGCCGCCACTGCTGTTCAGTATTCTCAGCATCAACAATCAACGTATTCACCGGCTTAATAGGGCTAAACAAGGTAGGGTGAATCCCTGCCGCGCTCAAAATAGCCAACTGGCGAACAAAAGTTGACTTACCAGCACCCTCAGTGCCAGTCAAAACAAACCTATCCTTGCGTTCTAGCAGTCCAGGAATGACCCAATCATAATCATCCTGACCCTCAAGAACATCACTAAGACGTTTAGCCTGTAAATCGTTACCTACAGCACCAGCCTGAATATCCTTCAACAGGTTGATAGTATTTGCTATCAATTCTCCAGGGGCGTCAGACTGTTGAGCACCCTCAAGAATATGCTTCCCCGCATCAAGCAAGCTACGGCGCAACGAATCATCACGCACCTGCTTAGCATATGAGGCTACAGAATGAGCATGAGGGACAGTATCAATCATGCGCCACAAATCAGCAGCAGTAACCCGTTTCACGCCCCAGCTCAGGAGATTACCTGAAACAGTGATTGCATCAATCGGTTCACCAGTGGCACGCATACGAATCATGCCCTGCCAGATAGCCTCAAGCTCAGGATCATGGAAATCGGTTGACGTTAGTTGTTCCATAGCGAAAGGCATCACGCTGGAATCTAACAGTATAGAGCCAATAACGGCCTGTTCAACATTACTCACGAAAACTCCAACGGTTTAGCAATCATCCACTCATTAGCATCAGCCACAGGCTTTTGAGCTGGCAGCGAGGGCCTAGAGTTTCTAATCCAGTTACGCCAAGTAGCAACCCAATCAGACTTAACACCCTTAGCACCAGGCTGAGAAGTCCAATAGTCAATAAATGCGTCAGTCTGAGTATCAATATCAACTAGAGGATATTTTTCCCTAGCCCAATTAGCCATTTCATCAGTTACAACAAATAAGGTTTGTAGGCGCGTACCGCGCTTAAGTTTTTTATCTGTATTTGTATCTGTATCTGTATCTGTATCTGGTATACCTTTTGTATCAGTTTTGTATTCATTTTGTATACCATTTGTATCGGCTTTGTATGAGTTTTGTTTAGCTTTTGTATCGCTCCAACGCTTCTCAATAGCCTCTTTGCGCTTTTTCTTCACAGACTCAACGTGCTCTTTAGTGTTCTGACGCTCAGTAAACCCGTAAATAATCCAGCCGCCATCAACACGCTCCCAAGATGGATTCACAGGATCATTAGTAGACAATTCTTCTGCCACCTGTAAACCCCACATACGGGCAACAATACGCTCATCAAGGAAACCATCAGTCAGGTGTTTGCCTGAGTAGAGTATGCCTTCAATGTAGGCGCGAAAAGCCTCACAGGATAGCCCAACAATTTTAGGGTTATCGTAAAGGCTGTGTTCAATCTTTGCGTAAGTTGCCATTAGTGACCTGCCTGAGACATAAGGTCATTGAACCGCTGATGAGAATAACCCAGCGCCATCCTCATTTGGTTATTAGAGCAGCCATATTCAATAGCTAAGTCTAGATAGTGGTGTAGTGCTTTGAGTTGACGTATTGATTCGTCATAGTCACCGGCGGCTTCAGTAAACTTTCGCGCTGATATGCCTAAATATTGTAAAGCGATTTCGCGCTTTTGCTGTGTATTCGATAAACTTAGTGTCATGGCATTTGCCTACCTTCCAGGTAAATTGCTTAGGCCTCTGTGAGTGTGACAAGCACTCCAGGGGCTGTTCTAATTGTACCACCTATATTAGCCGTCAAAGTCTCCAGACAAAACAGCATCAATAACATCATCAATCAAATCAATCTCAACAATATCCTTACTATCCCGTTTCCAATCCCTCAACATATCAATCAAAGGGCGCTTCTGAACCGTAGCCACCAAATATTGCATTATCGGATCATTCTTCATTTTCATATTCTCCATATATTTCCTGCATCAAAGTTGCAGCAGTAGTGTCACTTATTCTAAACCTAGCCTCACCACTCAACAAATGCCAGCCGTCAGCATATTTGACAGGGATACGGCTCATAGCGTGCAAATCTGCAGCCCACCGTGGAACACTCCACCCAAACCGTTTACACACCCTATCAAAATCAGGGTTAGCAGTCTGTAACACGTTATGCACAGCACACATAGACACAAGGGCTTCAGGGCTATCACCTAATGCTGAACCGCCCATACCCCTACCCCGCCGGTGCTGTACCGTCAAACCACCACCACAAGGCCACCTAACAGCCTCAAACAAGCCCGCAACAACACATTCACGCGCATCACGCCTAAACACTACAGGTCTAGACTTCGACACGTTAGAACGCGATTTACGCCCGATAGTCACCAGTCCACTCCATCCAACAAAATATTCAACGCAAGTGCAGCCTGCTGAGGCACAACACCATTACCGCAAGCCTTCAAAGCCTCATTACGGGTTAATCCTATTTCAGGTGACGTAACCCAACCCTCATCAAGACCCATCATCCACTCAGTAAACCTGGCACTCAAACGGTGAGAACCATCACGCCCATCAGGATTAGTAGGGCTAGGAGCTTCACGCCCAATAACCTGCTCCCAACGGAGAACAGCAGCCTCATATTGCCCCCAATTAGTTGCACCAGCAAGATCATTAGCGACATTAGGCAAATCAACATAATGCCCAGCATCCTTACGTTCCTGAGACGTTTTCAAATTGCCTTTAATACCATCCAAAGCTTTAGGCGTAGGCAATTTAGAATTAGGCACAAAAATATCAGTCAAAGTATTACCAGCATGAGCCTTCTCAGGTTCACTACGATTAGCAGTCGAATTACGAGAACTCTTAGCATCACCAGTTAAAGGCGTAGGCAATTTCTGAACATCCAAATTATCGTTAGCGGCACGATCAGCCCACGTCACCAAACCCAAACCACGATAAGGCTGAGACTTAGTCACAGTACGCTCATACCCCCCCCCGAGACTGGAATCCATCACCGTAGGAGTTGGAATCGCTCGGCCATGCAGTGATGAAGACTCTAAACCGATTGTGTGGCGCTCCTGCATCAGCGGCGCGTACACCCTGCCACCGCGCATCATACCCGAGGTCGGCCAAACTTCCGAGAACAGCTCCAAGTGCCCGCAAAGCAGGCTCATCTGACTCGTCTCCCAAACACCACGCGCACTGTTCCAACTCGCCACCGGCTGTTGCACTAAGTAACCCTCTGACATTTTCTATAACCACCAATCTAGGTTTAATAACTTCTATAGCCTTAGCAAACTCACTCCACAAACCAGAACGAGTACCCTCTTTCAAACCCCGCCTAGCACCAGCAAGAGAAACATCCTGACACGGAAAACCACCCGTCAAAATATCCACCGGCTCAACAGCAGCCCAATCCACCTGAGAAACATCCCGATAATTAGGAACATCAGGATAATGGTGAGCAAGAATCTTAGACGGCGCATCATCCCACTCACACACCCACGCAAGCTCAGCACCCGTAACCTGGCTCACAGCCAAATCAAGACCACCATAACCAGCAAACAAAGCCCCAATCTTCATTGCTGATCCATAAACTCGATAAGGGCAGTCACAATAACAGCCGTCAACGGAATGCCCAACTCGTCTGCTCGTGCCCTAGCAGGTATCCAAACCTCATCAGGCACACGCACAGAACGCAACGGTGTATTACTCACATTCTTCCCTTCACATCAGCCACAGCCTGCCTAACCCATTCAAGGCGGCGCAACTCAAAAATCATACGCTCAATATGTTCACTATCAGACACAATAACCCCTAATCAGTAACTACAGCGTAAAAATCGAGCAGACGTTCAACTCGTGCATAAGTGCGCCAGCTAAAGTTCTTCAAAATGTAACGCTCAGCAGCAGCCTCAGTTTTGAACAGTTTATGTATTTTCATTTCTACCCCTTCAGTAGTTGTGTATCTACAGTATATACACGTTAGGGGATAACGCAACTATCTTTTCATTTTCCGTTTCAGGCTACGGCGCTCCATAGGCCCAAGACCGCCCCAAATACCGTAATCAATCTTCGCCTCAAGCGCCTCAACCAAACAAGGCTCTTTCACAGGGCAACCCTGACAAATCTCCTTAGCCTTACGATTCTCCACAGTCTGAGTAGCCTCTGAAAACCATAGATCACCAGGAACTTCAGCACACGCCGCATCAACACGCCAACTATTCACGACCAGACCACCATCCACTAGAACGAACCTCAGCAGCCTTCCAACCCGCCTCAAACACTTTACGAGGATTCCAACCCCTACCTAACCCCTGCTCACGCTGATCCTCACGCTCACTAATATATTCAGCCCAAGCCTCATCCATGTCACGCCCAACATCACTATTCATAACCAAACACCTTCCTAGCAACAGCCAACTGTTCATCAGTAAACCTATACCCTGCAACATACGGCTTACGCACATAATCCTCTACAGGAAACAAATCCAACCTAGCCCCCTGCCCGATACGCTCAGCCACATTCACAACATCCTCAAGCAGAAACACAGTCTTACCACGCTTTTGACGAGGGCTAGTCACCACAACTTTAGAACGCACATATCCTTTACGCGCCCAATAATAGACGTTACGAATATTCCGGCCACTAACCTCAGCAACCTTCCTACGATCAACCCATTCCATTACAGCTCCTCAAAATTAAAAGCCTGCTGACTCAAACGAGTAGCAATAATCTCACAATACTTTTCTTCCAGCTCTACCCCGATAGCTTTCCTGCCAAGATTACGGGCAGCCACAAGAGTAGAACCACTGCCACTAAAAGGATCACAAATAACACCATCAGGAATTGCTTGAATTATCTGCTCCAATAAATCAACAGGTTTACTATGAGGATGACCGCGCCCATTCAAATAAGCATTAATACTTTCAGCATTAGTTTTCAATATAGAAGAACGCTCAGCTTTACTAGCTCCAAGATTTCCACCTAAATAAATAGGTTCCCAGTCTCTTCTGAAACCAGCAATAGTCCCAAAGATTCCAGCGTTAGCAGGCTTATGCCAAACAAGACATTGTTTAGCTTTAGGTGGCGGCAAAAGTGGAGAACCAAACATAACCCAAGCTTTATTTGAATCCCATATTTCCAATACAGCATCACGCACATCAGTTGTAGCGTCATTTTTAATACCCTGATGAACTTCGCCACCAGGTTTCCCACTCCACCAAGCTGGGCGCTTCCATTCAATGCCATAAGGTGGATCAGTGACCAAAACATCAGCATCAAGCCACGCCGTCTCCACAAGACAATCACCGTGATACAAAGTCACAAAATCATCCTCATAATAAACAGACACTATGCACCCTCAATCTGAATAGACTTCAACACAGCCATAAGACGCATAGTCTCAGACTCCAAAAACTTAGCCTTCATCTTCGCCCGATTAAACGCCGCACGAGCAATAATTGCAGCGTCACGCTCATAAATAGATTTTTCACGCGCTAACGCTTGCTTCTCAGGAATAGAACCTTCAGCAGTCAGAAATACTTTATCTATTACAGACTGAGCATCCAACTCAGCCCGTTCAGCATCTATCTCAAGCTTCTCAATCGCATCATGTGCCTTAGACTGCTCACGGCCAACCTGAGCCAACTGAAACCTTATCTCCTCAGGAGTCACGCCAACTCACCCTTTCGCTTAGTCACAACAGACTGAACCTCACCAGACCAGCCACCAGCCACAGATTCAGCCCACAACTGCTTCAACACATCCACAGACTCAGCAGACTCGACTAGGCTAATAAACCCGTCAGGCATAGGTTGAGCAGGCTTCTTAGGAGTCACGCCCCGTTGCACCTTCTCCATCTCTTGACGGCTAGGGCCTTTACTGCCACCCAAAGCCCAACGAAGGCAACGCCCCAAAGCTGAGGTGGCTGCGTTCTCCAGCGCACTCGTCTTGTTCGCCATGCCAACACCATCAACCTCAAACGCCCACTCAGAAGCCTTAAACA
>JACCDV010337905.1_pt1 | contig 12376 bp, 7 predicted proteins | sample 7446131 | NCBI WGS metagenome assembly JACCDV01 (sample SAMN15323448, study PRJNA562643) | freshwater metagenome | isolation source: river surface water | place: USA:Blue River Watershed | collected 2017-08-17
AGGGCGAACGGTGGGATTTGGACAAGCTCATGCCGCAATGCCGCAATGCCGCAATGCCGCAATGCCGCAATGCCGCAATGCCGCAAGGGCATTCCCGTCATTTCTAAGTCTCAAACAACTCGACTTGAAATTCGTGAAGGGCATTCCCGTCATTTCTAAGCCTCAAACGTCGCAGGTAGGAGCGCAATTTATTGCGCGAATTGCATTGTTGTATTCGCGATTTAAAAATCGCTCCTACATAAAAACCTCATTTTTGTATTGCTTGGTTTTAATGGCATTGCGCCGCCGCGATAGGCTTAATTCAAGCGAAAACTGACCGGCACCAACAGTGTGATGTCGCGATCGCCTAGGCTGCTGGGCGGTTGACTGAACGGTGTGGCTTTTTTAACCATGTCCATGGCTTGGTTGTCCAATAACTCAAACCCGCTGGATTGGTAAACCTGGACATTTATTAACTTGCCTAGGCTGGTAATTTGTATCTGCAACACGACATTGCCTTGCTGTTTGGTTTTCTTGGCCAAGACTGGGTATTGTTTGTACTTGGCAATTTCTTGCGCCAGCAATGCCCCGTAGTGAGTCCGCTGGGTGTCAACCGGTGCCGGCGCTGGTTCTGTGGATGCCGGTTTGCTAGGTGCTTCGGTCTTTTGTTCGGCAGGGGTGATGGCCGCGGTAATTGGGCTGGTTTCCTGCGTCACCACAGGTGCAACGGTGGTGGGCGATTCCACCTTGGCGGCGGCCTGTACTGGTGGCGGCGTGTTGGCTACGGCTTGAGCCTGCACTTTGGGTTTGGGCGGTGGCGGTTTAACTGGCGGTGGTTTAGCCGGCGGCGACGGTGGTATTACCATGGCGACCGGCTCGGGCGGCTTTGCTTCGACTAGATTTACCGTGAAGGTGGCCTTAGGCGGAATTGCAAGGTTGTCCGTATGGAGCTTGATGATGGCCGCCAGCGCGTGCACCGCAATGGATGCTACAAATGCCCGGTATAAAAAACGCCGGTCGTGGTGACTGATGGTGATGTGGGTAGTCAAATTAAAACAGCCTAAATGCTAATCTGGCCCTTAGTAATGAGTGTGATTGCGTGTCTATCTGGCATTCAATTGCTAGGCATTATTGCACAATTCATTTGCTCTCTGTGGCAGAGGCTATTTTTGCCGACAAATTACCACATTATTTTCATACCTAAATCCGGCTTAGGTATAATTGCATACCGATAAAAACAAAGCGCACTAACGCGCAGATAAAGCCCATGACCAGTCGCTTGATGCCAAGCTTACGCCAGCACCCTACCGATCAATTTTTGCCTTGGTTTGCCTTGCCTGCGCGTTGGCTAGCTGTCCTATTGTTGGCTTTAAGCAGCTTAGTTAGTCCGGCGCTTTACGCCATTGATTTGCAGCCGAGCGACATCATCGAGCCGCCGCCGGGGCTTAACATTATTCAGGTCAATTTTCAGAGCAGCAAGCGTGGCGATTTATATCAAGCCAATCGGAAAGTTTCTGATGCCACGAAATTATCCAGCAACCAGTTTCAGGTGCGCTACACCCACACCTTTAAAACGGCTGACCTGACCAGTGTGGTGTATGTGCAAACGCCTATGGGTTATGTGCACCCGGAAAAAGCCTTGAGCACGGCCTACACCAATCAATCGGGTTTGGGCGACACCACCATGGTTTATGCCATTTGGCCGTATGCCAACCGGGAAGAAAAGAAATATTGGGCGCTGGGGGCCTATTTAACCGTGCCCACCGGCCATTACGAGGCAGCCAATGGCCTGATTAATATGGGCGGCAATCGCTACAGCTATGCCTTGCAAACAGGCTACCAAATGCAGTTGGCATCCCAGCTAAATTGGATGGCGGCGGTAGATGCCGTGTGGTTTGGTAAAAACAACGACTATTTTGCCAACCAAGCGGCCACCTTGCAGCAGACCCTTAAGCAGGACGCGCTGTATACCGTGCAAACCGGCTTAGGCTATGACCTTAACCCGCAATACAATCTGGCCGCCACCTATTTTTTTAGCCAAGGCGGTGAGCGTGTCTTGGATGGCGTGGATGTGGCTAATTCCACAACCCGCTTGCACCGCTATCAGCTCAGCGCTTCATCGCGTTTTTCATTTGGCAAAGTCATGCTGCAATACGGCAGCGATTTGTCCACGAAGAATGGTTACATTGAGGACAGTCGTGTGATTTTGCGTTTCATTAAACCTTTTTAACTAATCATGACGGCCATTAAAGCCCTCTTTGCATTTTTCATCTTGTTGCTTAGCAGCACGGCCTTGGCTACGCCGCGCGATTATGTGCTGGAGCGCGCTTATGTGGAGGATCCCAGCAACGCCATGAGCTGGCAGCAAGTGCAGCAGCAAAAGCTAACGCCGTTCACTGGCTTATTTACCAAAGGCTACAACGCCTCGACATTTTGGCTTAGATTAAAGGTGGCTGGTCAACCAAGTTCGCCTAAGGATGAAAAATTAATCCTGCGCATAGAACCCACTTACCTGGATGAAGTGCAGCTGTTTGACCCCTTAGAGCCCAATCGCTTGAACCGCTTTACCGGCGACAGGCATGCCATGGCCGATTACGAATACCAGTCCATGGTATTTAATTTTGCGATTCCTGCCAGTGCTGCACCACGCTATGTTTGGCTGCGCTTAAAAACCACCAGCACCAATTTGCTGCTGGTGCGGGCTTTTAAGGTGAACGATGAGCAACAAGTAGACCAGCAATATCAAGTGGTGATGGCGGTTTTATTTGTATGCGTGTTCATGTTAATGCTATGGGGCTTGGTCAATTGGGTCATATACAAAGACAAGCTGATTGCTGTTTTTACCATCAAGCAATTGTTCAGTTTGGTTTTTGTTGCGGCGTATGTGGGCTATTTTAGATTATTCTTATCTGACCATTGGTCGGCGCCCAGCTTGGATTATTTAACCAGTGCTTCGGTGTTGCTGACGACTTTTTCCACGGTTTATTTTCATTATGCCTTTTTTAAGGATTATCAAATTGCCCGTGGCTGGCGCATGGCTTTTCTAGCCATGTTGATTGCCGGCCCAGTGGAAGTGCTGCTTGTATTGACTGGGCAGCTGACAACGGCATTGGCGCTTAATATGCTGGTTGTGCTATCGCTGAGTTTTTACATGCTGCCATTGGCGGTGTTGGGCATAGACTGGCCAGCCTTGGCTGGCAAGCCTACCGTTCTTCCTAGGCGGCTCTTGATTGTATGCCACTTCTTATTCTTTCTTCTCGCTTCGCTGACCACTTTTCCATCCCTGGGATTGCATGCGCTGACCAATTCGGCGCCCCATTTTGTCCTGCTGCACGGGGTGGTAACAGGCGTGGTGGTGATTTTTATGTTGCATTATCGGAATAAGCGTTTGCATGACGAGCGCGCGCTGGAAGTCAGCTTGGCTAAGCGGGAGGCGCTTAATCAGAAAAAGCAACGCGATGCCGAAAGAAACTTTTTGGAAATGCTCACCCATGAATTCAGAACCTCGCTATCGGTGGTGCGCATGGCGATAGGCTCAGGCGCCATGGCCCCCAAAGAATACGGTTACGCCGAGAAGGCCATATTGAGCATGGATCAAGTGATAGAGCGTTGCCAGCAAGTGCAGCAGCTGGCAGATGGCCACATCAATCTGTATCGCGATGCGGTGGATGTGCCGCAGCTGCTTAATAATTTGGTCACTCATTCTGCCGATGTGGCGCGTATACGGCTTAATTTGGCGGAGGTGGCTAGCCTACAGACGGATGAAAGGCTGCTTAGAATCGCTATCAGCAACCTGCTGGACAATGCCCTGAAATACAGCCCTAAAGGCAGTTTGGTAACGTTAGAACTAACGGCAAACAATGGTCAAATGACGTTTAGCGTAAGTAATGAGGTTGGTCCGGTCGGCAGGCCAGACCCAACCAGGCTGTTTCAGAAATACTACCGTGCAGAACAAGCGCACGGTTTTATTGGCTCGGGTTTGGGTTTGTACATCATTAAAAACATGGTGACCTTAATGGGTGGTGACTTGCGCTATGCGCCCAGCGATAGCTTGGTGAGATTTGAACTATGCCTGCCGCTTTAACTATTGTGGTGGTGGAAGACCACTTAAGCTTGCAAGAGCTGTTGGTGAGTCACTTAACTGGCCACGGCTACAATGCGGTCGGTGTAGCGTCGGCAGAGGAACTGGATGACTATTTGCTTAAGGCTAAAGCCGACATTTTAGTGCTGGACATCAATCTGCCGGGTGAGAATGGCCTCAGCATCGCTAACCGCATGAGCATAGCCAATCCTGCCTTGCGCATCGTGATGCTGACGGCAAAATCCACAGAAAAAGACAAGCTGCAAGGCTATGCCAGCGGCGCTGATATCTACCTAACCAAACCGGTATCGCCTAGCGAATTGCTGGCCGCCATCGGCAGTGTGAAACGCCGCATCAAACAAGACTTGCCGGACGCCGACTTGCAGTTGGATGGGCAAAAGATGCAGCTGATAGCCACGGTCGGCGGTCAAGTGCTGAGCTTAAGCTTTAACGAGCAGGTCTTGCTTAAAGCCTTGGCGGTGGCCCCCAGCCATAAGCTTGATTACTGGCGTTTGCTTGATGTGCTGGGCAAGCCGGCAGATGAAAAAAGCCGGGTCGCATTGGGGGTGCAAATCCACCGACTTAATCAGAAAATGCAGTCCTTGACTGACGGTCAATCTTGCATCAAAGCCAATTTCAAAGAAGGCTACCAATTGACTGTTAGCATCAATATCGTTTAGCCGCGCTTAAGGCGTAGCGCTTTCGTGTTGGCTGGTAGGAGCGGCGCCCCGCCGCGATAATGCCGCAATGGCATCCCCGTCATTTCTAAGTCTCTCGTATGTAGGAGCGCAATTTATTGCGCGAACAGCGGATTGGCAATATGGCATTCGCGATTTAAAAATCGCTCCTACATAAAAACCTCATTTTGCCCTTGCGGCATTGCGGCATGAGCTTGTCGAAGGGTGCTAAGTGCAAATTGCAGATAACCGTGATGTTTATCGGCTTGTTTCTGGATAGCGCATGCTTCGACAAGCTCAGCACGAACGGGGCGAAAATTGCGGCATTGCGGTCTTAAGTCGCGAATGGCAATAAAGCAAGCTTGTGGTTTATTACGACACATCATTTTCCATGAGTTAAATTATTGCGACTTTTTGTCATTACTTTATAAAATAGTCGCGACTTTTTTATAATTTAATGTAAAATAGTCGAATGAAAAGATACTTATATGAGCAAGTTAGAGGCGATCTCGATAAGAAGTTGGTGGTGCTGACTGGCCCGCGCCAGGTAGGCAAAACCACGCTCAGTCAACATCTGATGGATGACTTTCCTGATGCGCAGTACATGAATTTTGATGTGGCACCGCATCGCGATGTGGTGCAGCAGTACCGTTGGCGGCAAAGTGCACCATTGCTAATCTTTGATGAAATTCATAAGATGAATCAATGGAAAACTTGGTTGAAGGGGGTGTTTGATGGGCGCGCTAAAGATCAGCGCATCCTTGTCACTGGTAGCGCTAGGATGGAGACCTTTAGGCAGGGCGGAGACTCCTTGGCAGGGCGGTATTTTAGATTGCGCTTGCACCCTATTTCCGTTCGTGAGTGGGTTGTGCAATCCGGCGCAAGCCCCCGGCAGTCCTTGACGCATTTGCTTAAGCGGGGCGGATTTCCTGAGCCTGCCTTAGCTGAGATGGATGTTGATGCTGACCGCTGGCGCATTACTTATTTCAGCGACTTGATCCGTGAGGATGTACTGGAGTTCTCCCGTTTGCAAGAGGTCAAGACCATGCGCCTGTTTGCCGAGATGCTTCGGTCTCGTGTTGGCTCACCACTGTCGCTAGCGTCTATTGCGCGCGATCTTGGTGTGTCATCGGCCACGCTAGCAAAGTATTTGGATATTCTTGCATCCCTTTTCATTGTTTTTATTGTGCGGCCATGGCACCACAATATTGCTAGAGCTACCTTAAAAGCGCCTAAGGTCTATTTCTACGATAGTGGGCTGGTATTGGGTGACGAGGGGATTCGTTATGAGAACTTGGTGGCGTGCCACCTGCTTAAACGTGTTCAGTGGTTGCAGGATACCGAGGGCAGGGCTGTTGATTTACATTACATTAGAACCAAGGACAATGCAGAGGTTGATTTTGTGATGAGTGAGAGCGGCCAGCTCACGCACTTGCTTGAGTGCAAGTTGAATGACCCTCGCGTCCAGTCATCCCTTTACAGGTTTGCTGCCGAATGGCCGGAAGCGATTAGTGTTCAGTTGCTTAGGGAATGCGCGGTTGAGTCTGACCATAGAGGCGTTCAAGTAAGGGATGCGGCAAGTTGGCTTAACGCGCTAGAGGTCTAATTTATTAGGCTTGCAGGGCATCTCGACACCCCCAACAAACTTCCCCTAAATTTTTTTTAACACCCTGCATTTAGGCTAAAATAAGGGCCTCAAAAACAGGGCCTGACCTTAGGCGATAAAACCCTGCCATATCCCCATTTTCTTTGCATTTTTCTTGAAAAATGTAATGTCTTGTAATAAGTGCCAAACGTAATTTGCGATATTACCAATAGGGTAATTCTTACCGTCTTGTGCCTTGCGCATGGAAATGAATTTAACCTATTGATTTTTAACGAATTATTTAAACAGTTTGGTGTGCATGCAGCTTATAAAATTACAATATTTGCGTAACAAAATCGGCCCCTTGCTGAAATGGGCGGATTTTTTGGCTATTTTCGGCAAAATCGCGTTTTTATTTTCAATTATTTTTTCTGTCCTAATGGCGCCATTGGCGCTGGCGACGCCGGACGGTACCGCGCCGAATGCCGGTCAGATTTTGCAACAAATTGAACGCGACATGGACGTCAAGCCGGCAGCGCCTTTACCTGAAGTGGAAGCCGAGCCTGCCCCTGCGCTTGAAGACCAAGGCCCGATGATTACCGTTAAGAAATTTATCTTTATTGGTAACCGCATGTTGAGCGAAGAGGTCTTGCAGGCAGCGGTCGCGCCTTTGCTTAATCGCAGCATCACCGTCACCGAATTAAAAACCAGCTTGAATTTAATCACCGCGGTGTACCGCAAGCACGGCTACTTGGTTACCGCCACTTGGCCTGAGCAAGACATCACTGAGGGCGTGGTGCAAATCAAGGTGCTTGAGTCGGTGATGGGCGACATCAAATTTGACGGCAGCTATGGCAAAGATTTTAAACGCGTTAAACCTAATGTGTTTGAGCGCTACATCCAAGCGGCCGCCCCTAAAGGCAAACCGCTGAACCAAGACAAGTTGGGTGAGGGTTTAACCTTATTGGATGATTTATCCGGTGCGGATGCGGAAGGCAGTTTGCAAGCAGGCTCAGTAGAGGGTGCGACTGATGTCGTGCTTAAAGTAAAAGACCAGCCCTTATTAAGTGGTTATGTCTTATTTGATAACAGCAACGGCAGACAAACCGGCCGCGATAAATTCACCGCCAACTTGGCCGCGGCCAGCCCGACCGGCTACGGCGATAATCTATCGGCCACAGCCTTGCACTCGGATGGCACCGATTACCTGCGCTTGGTCTACAAATTGCCAGTGGGTAGCAGTGGTTGGCAGATAGGTGCTAACGCCAGCACCATGCACTACCGTGTAACCACCGCAGAATACGCAGCCAGCAAATTGAGCGGTCAGTCCAGTGTTTATGGTTTGCAAGCGCAATACCCTTTATTGCGCAACAAAACCGGCAAGCTAAACTTCGGCCTCGATTTAGATCAGAAATACTTTCAGAACAAAGGCGATGAAGCGGGGACAGTAGTGGTCACCAGCGATTATAAAGTGCAAGTGGCTGCGTTTAGCTTAAGCGGCGACCGTACCGACGGCTTGTTGGCCGGTGCGCAAAGCAATGCCTCGATTAACTTAGGTGTGGGCCAAGTCGACATGGACGGCTCGCGTGATACCCATATCGATGGCGACAGGCAGGGGGCAAGTACCCAAGGCGACTTTGTGCGCCTACGCTGGAACCTTAGTCGCAATCAATTCTTAAGCGACAGCATCAGCCTTAACCTAAGTGGCTCGGGTCAGTTTGCTAACAACAATTTGGATTCGTCTGAGAAGTTTTACTTAGGCGGCGTCAACGGTGTGCGCGCTTACCCCACCAGCGAGGGTGCCGGTAGTGCGGGCGTGCTATGGGTGGCCGAGCTGTTTAAATACTTACCAAACAACTTTAGTCTGTCAGCCTTTATCGATCGTGGTCGGATTAAGCAGTATGTGGATAATCAAAACCTAGCCAACACCGCGGTGCTATCCGAAAACAACGCTTACAGCTTAAAAGGCTACGGCACTTCCTTGGCTTGGCAAGGGCCGTACCGTACCAGTGTCAAAGTGACTTACTCGCACCGCATCGGCCACAACCCTAACCCCACGGCTACCGGCAACGACCAAGACGGCAGCAAACACTACGATGTGTTTTGGCTAAACGGGGGAATTAACTTCTAATGCCGTTTTTTGCCATTAAACCCTTATCACCACAGAGGCACGGAGGCACAGAGAAAAGCCTTGGTGCTTTTGCCGTTCGTCATCCTCGCGATGCCGCAATGGCATGGTTTTGTAGGAGCGATCTTTAGATCGCGAAAAGACATCTGATGCCACGCTTCCTGACCACAACAGCCAACCAAGCCCTGATAGTTCTTATCAGTGCCTTGTGCCTGTGCGTCAGTTTGTCTGCCCACGCCGAAACTCCACCCGCCAGCACCGCTTTGCCCACCAACGGCCAAGTGGTGGCCGGTACGGCCTCCATCAGCACCGATGTCAGCAACGCCAGCGCCCCGGTGCTCAATGTCAATCAAGCCAGCCAACGCGCCGTGGTCAATTGGCAGAAGTTTGATGTAGGTGCGGATGCCACCGTTAACTTCAATCAACCCAATGCCCAAGCCTCCACCCTAAACCGCATCAGCGATCCTAACCCCAGCAGAGTGTTTGGTAAGATCAACGCCCCCGGTGAAGTGGTCTTGGTCAACCAAGCCGGCGTCTACTTTGCCCCGAGTGCCAGCCTGGATGTCGGTGCGGTGGTTGCCACCAGCCACAGCATCAACGACGACGATTACATGGCAGGTAGAGCTAACTTTGATCGAAACGGCGCCACCGGTAAAGTGATCAACGAAGGCAACATCAAAACGTCCTTGGCCGGCTATGTCGCTTTGCTCGCCCCCGAGGTGCGCAACAGCGGTGTGATCGTCGCGCAAATGGGCACCGTGGTGATGGCGTCTGGTGAGCGCATTACTTTGAATTTCGACAGCAGTAAAAAACTCGCCAGCATCACCACTACCCCCAGCACGATACGTGCCCTGATAGAAAATAGAAACGCGGTCAAGGCGCCGGGCGGTTTAATCATCTTGTCGGCACCGGCGGTCGACAGTTTGGTGGCCGGGGTGATTAAACAAAGTGGCACTTTAAATGCCGGTAGTGACAGTACCATGGTGGTCAACAAAGGTGGGCGCATTATGCTGTCGGCCAGCCACGTGACCTTAACGACCGGCTCCAGAACCGTCGCGCGCGGTGAAACGGGCGGGGGCTCGGTGGACATCGTTGCCAGCAAAACCGCCACGGTGGAGGCGGGTGCTAAGGTTAGCGTATCGGCTACTGGTAATGGCAACGGTGGCACCATCAGCATCCACTCGGAAGAAAAAACCACCATCCACGGTAGCTTGTCTGCCCAAGGCGGTAATGTGGCCGGTAACGGCGGCACGATTAATACCACATCCAACGGCAATGTGGAGATAGGCGCAAGCGCCGAAGTGAAAGCCGGCGTGCGTGGGAGCAGCGGTAGTGCCGGTGTTTGGAACGTGGTCAGCAGTGCTTTTGCGATTAGCGCCGACAACGCACCGGTCATCGCCGCTGCCCTAAACCGTGGCCATGTCAACATTAAGGCTAGCGCCATCGCCTGCCAAGCCAGCGGCACCTGTGGGGCCGATGCCGGTAAGATTACGGTGGCGGCTGACGCTGTTGTGCAAAAAACCAGCCCCAAACTCACCAGCTTGAAACTGGAAGCAACGCACAGCGTAATTATCCGCGGTCAGCTGCAAAGCACCGCCTTGTCACCGGTGCTATTAAACATCATCAGTGAAAATGCCATCGAGCTGGCGGCGAGCTCACAAATCCAAGCCGCACAAGTCACCTTAAAAGCCCCGCAAATTGCTGCCGCGGGTAACATCTTTGCCTATTTGTTTGGCGGCGACGGTAGCACCTTGCCCCTGATTAGTTTTATGGCGGGTCGTATTTCGCTGGCCGGCAACCTAAGGGCAGGTTCCAATGGCAGCGCCGGTAAAATTAGCGTACTGGGTGAATACAGTGTCGATTTGCAAAACGCCAGCCTAATCGCTAACGGCGATGATGGCGGTGAAGTGAGCATTATTTCTAGCTTAGGCTCGGTCAACTTAATCAATAGCTACATACAGACTAACGGTGGTGAGGGTCGCGGCGGAGCAATTTCCGTGGCCGGACTTCAGGAAACGGTGCTCTCCGCATCGACACTTGAAGCAACCGGGATAAACCAAGGCGGTAAAATTCTTGTTGGTAATGATGCCCAAAATGGCACATTGCCTTTTTCTGTTTATGCAAGCCTAGATCAATACTCAATTTTAAATACACAAGCGACAGGTCTAAATTCGCTTGGTGGATTTATCGAAACTTCTGGCCATGTGCTCAATATGCTCGCTTCGATCAATGTTGGTCGTGGTGGTATGTGGCTCATAGACCCTTACGACATTATTATCGGTGACACCGCTTCCGGTACTGCTTACTCATCTACTTTTACCGCAGGCCAAGTAAGTTACATTAGAGCCAGTGATATTGTCGCTTCGTTAAATAGCAATATTAACGTTTCCATCACTACCGGCTCATCTTCTTCAAATACCATCGCAGTTTATTCTGCCATTACAGCAACCACTGGTTCAGCTTCACTCACCCTAACCGGCGGCACCATTGCTTTATCAGCCAGCATTACCACTTTTGGATCGCAAACATACAACGGCAATCTATACGTTGCCGCACCAAGTGTTACGTTGACTTCAAACAACGGCGATGTGACGGTTAATGGGGCTATTCAAAATTACAACAATGCCATCACCTTGACCTCCGCTGGTACTTATACTTCATCGTTAACTGGAGCGGGTACGGCTACATCAGCAGGTGTTTTGGTTGGTGATGTGTTGTTGAAATGGACAGGCACGCAGTTTACTTTCACCACCCCTACGACACAGTCGCTTTCTTACCTAGTGGTCGGTGGTGGCGGTGGCGGTAATTATAGCTGCGTCTGCATGAATGGTGGTGGCGGTGGCGGTGGCGGTGCGGTGGTTTCATCCGCACAAAGCTTTACTGCCAATACCACCTATACCATTGCAATTGGCGGCGGCGGCTCCAGTGCAAATAATGGTGGGGCTTCCAGCCTTAGTGGTACTGGCATAAGTACGGTTACTGCCGCTGGCGGTGGTGCAGGCGTGTATGTTAGTGGTGCAGGCGGGACTGGTGGCACTGCAGGTTCTGGCGGTGGTAATGGTGGTACTGGCGGATGGAATACTGTTGGAGGTAACGGTTCATCAGGCACCACATCCAGTTTAAGTGGAAGTTCTTATACCTATAGTAGCGGCGGTGGCGGTGGTTCAGGGTATGGTTACAACGCTGGCACATCAACAGGCGGTGGTGTTGGTGGCACTGGTGCGGGTAATGGCGCATCTGCACTATCTACAGGTCAGTATGACACCACAGCTGTATCAGGCGCTGATGCCACGAATTACGGTGCAGGCGGTGGTGGTGCGTATGGTCCCGCATCTGGTGGTGCAGGTAAGCAAGGTGCGGCGGTAATTGTTAATAATTCAGCCAAACCGTTGACCATTAATGCTGGTTCAGGAAGAGTTAACGTGACGGGTAATGTTAGCGACCTATCAACATTCACTATCACTTCATCACACATCAACAGTAGCTTAGCGGGCACTATCAGTGGTGCAACAGCGATTACAAAACAAGGCAGTGGTACCTTAACGCTTTCAGGTGCTAACAGTTACACAGGTGGCACCACTGTTTCGGCTGGTAGCATTGGCGCTTATACAAACACTGCTCTAGGTTCTGGGGCATTAACATTATCTAACAGCACAACACTTTATATCGGTCGTGCTGTTAGTGAAATTGCAAATAACATCACCCTTAACGGTGCTGCGACTATTGCCTACGATACCAATGTTGACTACCTCATTGTTGCTGGCGGTGGTGGTGGTGGCGGTCACATTGGCGGTGGTGGTGGTGGTGGTGAATTTATTCAGAGTGCCTTGGCTGTGACGGGTACCAGTTATACAGTTTCCGTTGGTTTGGGCGGAGTTGGAGGTGTTTGGATTAACACGGCTACGTATGGTGGGAGTGGCGGCGAT
>JACCDV010609430.1_pt1 | contig 12373 bp, 12 predicted proteins | sample 7446131 | NCBI WGS metagenome assembly JACCDV01 (sample SAMN15323448, study PRJNA562643) | freshwater metagenome | isolation source: river surface water | place: USA:Blue River Watershed | collected 2017-08-17
ATGTGTTGATTAAAATGTTATAATGCAAGAAATAAAGTTATTTTAGGATAAAATTAATGTATGGATTTACAATAAGCTAATATTGGATCAGATTAGCTTCCTGTCCTTGAAGGTCTTCTTGAGCTAGCGGTAAAAGAGGATGTTGACGACGATGATGGAGACAAGGCCAATTATTGCGAAACCAATCATCTTTGTTGACATTAGGTTAGTTAGTCCTTACGATGTTGCCCGGAGACCCTACATTCTGTCCAGCACATCAAAGATCTTTACCTTTTGGTCTTATAACCAACTCAACTATCTTTATAGGTTCTAAGAATCGCTTTTGTCGGGCAGCAGCTCGAATTCCATCAACTACAGTCCAGACTTGATATCAACTTAGAGTTTGACCCGTTTGCTATCTATATTTCTCACGCAGTATGAATAGGTTGACTCTGTCGGAGCGAGCTTATGGATGTTAAATGCTTACATTTCGTTTTTAGTTTGCTTATAAAACACAGAGTTCCACTTTCCACTGATCATATTGCTCACTTCCACCTCGTACCTCCCTTCACTTTTTGGATAGACATCAATCGAATACTTTTGTTGTGACTCTGCCTTAACCAAGAAGTACGTAGAATTTCATAGAAGCATTGCTTTTCATATGACTCGAGTCCGATGGTTAATTTGGTAGATACGGCAAGGGCGATGAGCGTGATAAAAACTATCTTTGCGACCATGCAGGTAATTAATATTAAAATATATCAATTTGATTCAACGTGTGATTGATTGGATATGCTTAATGATAAAATCTAGAAGAGGGGTTGGGAGTGGGGACGACATATTAAGGATCAAATGTATCAATATTTGGGATGGTTTATTCTTACTGAGGCGGGGGTGTTGCTCATCGTGTTAATGAATGTCCCTCTTTTTTGCTATTTCTAGCGATTTGAGTGTCCAATCGTATAACTTTTCATTTTGTTCTTTTACAAAGGACGCTGACTTGCGTCTATTATATTCTTTTTCATGTATGCTAGGCCAGTATGCAGTCCCTTCCCTGCGTCGTATTCGAAATCATAGTGTGCCATAACTGTCTTCCTAAATGAAATGGAGTGTACGTTTTGAGGTCGTAGGTTTCGTCTACTGTTGCCTTGTACTGCGCGAGATATTTGGGGCCTTTCGCGAAGCTTACTGCTGGCTATTTTTTTATTTGAGAGTGGAGAGGAACTCTATTGAGATCTCCTGTGGATTGAGATTTGACTTTTTGGAAATAGGTTCCTGGCCCCACTAAATTGGTTGTGGAGGTAGGAGGAACAAGTGGGTCCTGCATTTTAAGAGTCCTCCTGGCTCCCAAACTATAGCTCGGTGCTGGAGGCACATCTGGCTTGAGAACTGGGTCATAGGTGGGTCCTGGTGTAATCTTATCAGGCCTTTCTTTAGGAAACTAAATAAAATTAGGCTTACTCTTTCCCCAGTGCCGATAATTATAGCTGGAGAACTACTTTTCCTCTTCAGGTCAGCCTCACTAACCTGAAGTTCGTCATTTTTATAGTTGTAATAGTTGTATCTTTACTTTTGCTCACCTCGAATCTTACTTTCCGGAAACTTATGTCCTGAAGACTAGATTACATCAATGTTACTTGGGCATACTTAAATTTTTCAGTGGGGTCCTTTGTCTCAATGGTTTATCCGTTTTACAAAATATATCTTGGAGGCAAATATGCGCCTGGGCCCTTGGATTCTTTGCCAATATTGTCTATTTCTGCCATTTTGAAAGGTTCTAACACTTTTTTTGAATGCTTCCTTTCGGCCGACCCAAAAGTGGCCCTTTATGATGTTTTCTTATGAGACTAAATCATTTTGCCCATCGATCCGTATAGGTTTTTCGATTATAGCTTAATGATGTCTTTGTATGAGTAACTTCGTTTCGTCTCAGTCTTCGGCTACTACGCCACCTTGCTCCCATTAAACATTTTATTTACAATTATTATATTGTCATATAACAAACATAAAATATATCAATTTAATGTTCGTTGCATTATTTAATTAATGGAGATGATGAGACAATAGATAATTATAAGCAAAAGTCATCTTTTTTTCTTGACGTTCATCTTGAGGCCCTTAAGACTAAAGTCATTGATGGGTGGAGGTTTTTCAATGGATTTTTCTCTTTGCTGCTCCTTGTCTTTCTTTTTGAATGAAACCTACTATTTCCTGTTTCTCTTATCGCCCACATCTTTCTTTGCAGACCCATTTCGATTTGCGTACTTGTTCTTTCCGAATTCGAAGTTCTTATAGCTCTATATCTCAGCATCTTCGAAGTTGTCAAAGGTCTATTCGTCCTCCCCGTTTGAGTGCGTTTCCTCGGGCTGGTCTTCTTCCTCAAGCTATATTTCGATCTCGTCTGGACCAGGCAATTCTTACTCACCCTGTACAGCTTCGAACCCGTTTTCCTAAAGAATATTTTTTTGAGTAAGAATGATTTGCCTCATATCAGTAATCATTCTTTCTTGGATTTGCATGTTAATTTATAGCTCAATGTTTTGCAGCTAAAGTACATGATTTTTGATGATGATTTATAAGGTGTCTCGGTTTTATTTGGAGCGAATCTTACGCATGATGTCCTCTCGGATTTTCTTTGTTGCAGCCATGCTTTACATGATTTGGAGGTTGGTGATCTATTTCTTGAGCATGTTCTTATTGGTGCTTAGCTTGAGGGTTTGGATGACTTTGGTCATTTCCTTAATGTGGGAAGTGATCTAAGTGTTGTCTTACCATCCTTCATTCTTTTTTAATAGTGCGATCTCTCCGTTTTTCTTTCTCATTTCTAAAACATTGAGGGCGTTTTGTTCTTAGATTTCCATCATGGCTCTTCGAAGCTGTATCCTTTCATTGAAGTTCTAAAAAATTTGTTATTTTATTGATTTTATTTATTCCTTCTCGTCGATTCTCCCACAATATGTACACACTCCATCACTTCCGACAATATTTTTGCCGTGCCTACTTTATATTCTTGGTAGCTTATCTTTGTTTTAATAGTTTTAACGATTTTAGTAACCTTTGTTGTCACTTAATCTAACTTTCAATTATTCGATTTCCCTGTGCAGGTCGTTAATAATATTCTTGTACTCACTTATGTGTAATGCCACTAATTTTTTGTTAGTAATTGCTTTGGTTTTAATATTTTTGGCACGATTGGCGTATTTCAATGTGTTTATTGTTTCTTAGAACTGGCTGCTCGAAGGACTTACATTTACAATCATTACTGTCTTACAGTTTCCGCCCAGGGAATCTTTTAATAGCCTTGTCAGCTTAGAGTCCTAAATTAGATATATCTTTACACGATAAGGAACAAAAAAGCCTTTTTTATTCTTGTCCCCAAGAGCATTAATGCAGTTCGCTAGGGCCAAAAGAGATCTATTGATCTTTGCCCCCTCCATAAGTCTTATACCCCTATTTTCAGTGACAGTTCCTCTCTAGGAGCCAGCTAAATCGATGAGTGAGAGTTTCCCTAGGATGTTCTCGACTTTGATATTCTTGGTCTTGCTGGTTTTGATTATGTTGATCTGGAATACTGCGTGGCTCCTAGAAGAGGTCAGATTGGCATTTGTTGCTTAGGTAGTCCTGCGCCTATTGCCGATGAGGAGTAAATTCATGACCTGTTCAGTGGACTCCGCCTTGAATTACGTCACGCCAGCCATGACAATGCCTTTTTCAGGGTCGTCCCTCAGTTCCAAATAGCCTGAAGCGGGAACAAGCAAATCTCGAATCATTTCATTGTAGATTTCGACATAGGTGATGACGACATCAAACTTGTAATCGGGGTCCTTTTCGATATAGTAGAAGATGTCACGTATGGCCAGCACACTGAATAGATGAGTGAATACTTGAGACCAAAAGTATCCTGGTTTCCAATCATCGTGTAGGTTTTGCCTGTGCCTGTGGGTCCGTAGGCGAAGACGGTGGCGTTGAAGCCGTTGAGGACTGTTTTGATGAGGGGGTGGGTCGTTTAGAAATAGATCTAAATATTTTCAAACCTTACATTTTCATTGGTGTGATTGCGGTATATTTTATCGAAGGCGTATCTCTGTTCTTTGGATCGGTGCAGGACATCCGTTATTTTTTTTTATTCAAGTTCTGCGTCTAACGGATCCAAAATGATCTATGTATTGGGTGGGGTACAATGAGATTGTCCTGGACCCGGATGATATCGTTGTCTCCTGAGTTTTGCTCCTTCACGCTCAAGGGGCGGATCCTTATGGCCACCGTTATGTTCGATTACTACTACTCCCCTTTATTATTTTTTTACATAACTATTATCAAAATTAATAGGGCCACTATCAAATCATCAAGCATAATCTAACAAAATAACACCAAATATGAGGACTCATAATATTCTATAATGATTTAAAATAGGCACGGATGTTTCTGTTATAATTTAAAGTTTGAATGAACATCAAGCAGAAGATCATTAAGGACAAGAACGAAATGCCCAGGAATAGGTATAACTTACAGGCTAAAAATTGCGATTCGACACCCACCCTTCTCAAGGCTCGTGAACTCAACAACAAATAAAACAACATCAACCATCGCAATAAAAACCATTAAACCTAAAGGGATATGCATAAAAATCATCAATTTTAAATGCTGCGCTCCATGGAGATTCCAAAGCGACTTAGGACTTCCATTAACTAAGATGAAAATATGTATTTTCGAAGGGTTGGCAAGCAACATGATGATAACAGTGGGCTTCTATCGAGTCAATAGATATTTAACTTCAAGCAAAGGAAGGGTGAGAAATATGAGAGTGCGAACTTCGGTGAGCATATGACGTTTGGCGAGGTGAACCAAAAAAGACAAATGATGACTTCCCGATAGTTCATGTAGGAAAAGCAAATAAAGAATGATGTGATTGATGGACTGATTTCCAATGCAAGGAGAGAACTCTGCAAGAGCTTCAACGAGTTCAGCAAAAACGACACAGGCAACTGTGCTAATCACTCCAATAAGAAGGTATGCACATCAATTACTCAGGCCAAATATAGACTGATTTCCTAGCTCACATAGGGAGAGTAGTAAATGTTCTATTGCTCCAAATGCGCCATCAACCTACTGCAGCAGGGCTTCAAGATCGAATAGATGAGGGGGGAGGAAGAGAGCTAGAGTAATGGACTAATCCGCAACCAGCAGATTGCTAAATTGTAGTTAAAGCTGAAGAGTTTGTAGGAAAGGACGCGAGGGGGAGTGGAGCAGAACGACCACAAAGAGGATTTGGAGATGATCCAGGAGTAGATATTCAACTGCAACAAGAAGTTCGGGGAGATCTTCGAGTTTCTGGAGGAAATTCGGAAGGAACGCATAAGCAGTCTCAATCAAATCTATTACAAGGTAACTTTGTTACTATCTAGATTGACTCGTAAAAGAAGGGAAGGAGATAGAACCTCCACCAAATGCTGGCCAATATTGACGACATCCAAAAGGAAATCCAGTAATATAGGAAGATTAATAAATTCTCAACCATGAAAGAAAACTAGTTTCAGTTTATTGCCACCAACCTCCTCAACAAACTTACCCTATTCGAAGAAAACCTTAGCTCCATTAGGATTCCAAGCCCCAAACAAAGACTATCGCTCGAACTCACCAGCATTCCGAACATAATTGAGAAGTTAAAGGCAGGGCTCCTATAGCAGAGCAATGAGATAAGAACGCGCAGATAGAGATAGATAACATTTGAGAGAAGGGCGTAGATGAAGCCCTAGGTGGAGTAGTAGTTTGGATGCGATGAGCTCAAGAAGCCATTTAGGATACTGTTCCCTCCTGATGAATCATAGCACAATATGCCATAGAGACAGCATGAGAAAAGAAGTATGCTTAGCTCGGTTAGATAATGCCCCACGTTCGGTCAATACCCTTGATTATTCTTTATTTGCCTATTTCATAAATATATCCATCACTCCTTTATCTTCTTCTTGGGGCTTCCCTAATAGGATTCTCTTTCGATGTATTGTTACTTCAAGACGTAGCCTTCCTTTTTGTCTGAAGTTATCTTGCAGATGTCAGCAATCAACACTTTTAGTCGAGCCTATCCCACTTTATATCCTCTTTTATATAAGTATGCTTGGATATCCTTTATTTTGGCCAACCTATTAATTTCGATGTGGAAGTATTGAATCAGCTATGCTCTGATCCTTCCTTTTTCCGCCTACGATGGCTCCATGCATTTGGATGAGCTTTCCTCTTCGGAAGAAGAAGAGTCAGCCAACTGCAGCATTCTTATTTCAATATCTTAGTCAGGGTAATACTCGTCCTCTTGTTGCTAGATTTCCTACAAATTGCTTGCTGGCTTTGGAGCGAGCTTTATCGAGGTTTGCATTTTGAACTCTTGCTTCTCTTCCAACACAAATTATTACTGTTATTGATCTTCGCTGATGTAGTAGGAGTACACTAAATGGTTGGCCGGGGCGATGTGGTCAATGGTGACTGTAAATGGCTCGGCGGAAGATCCTGGCCTAGGAGTAAACTCTAAGTATCCCACTTGCTAACTATCTTTTCCCTTAATAATAGAAGGCATACCTAAAGATATTCCTCAACGACAAGATGGCAATGATACTCAATGAGGTTGGCTGGTATTTTACTTTTGTTCAATGACCCGAATATTGTTTTCTTGCTGTAATCCTCCATTCAATACCACACAACACTCCAAAGCATGCATTTGAGCTCCTTTTTCAATGATTAAATTTGTATACTGTCCATAATAATTGGCATCAACTATGCAAATGGGATAGTCTGAAATAACATTCGAATATAAAGTATCACAAAAAGTAGTTGGGCGTCTTCTTAATGATTTCCTACTCTCCCCTTCTGGGATAGGGGTCGAATTTCAAATAGTTCTCATTCATGTTCTCGTCGATTTCTAGAAAGGCTGCCTGGTTGTTGCAGCGATAGCAGTAGTTGGGGGCACTGAAGATCGTGCAGATATTGTTGTTGTGCTGTAGTTGATATCCCTGGTTCATGAGTTGATGCGCCCTTGCCACCATCTTGAGGTTGTTTGTGTGGTTGAATTTCTCAGTGACGTCCTAGCAATAAGAAAATGAGTACTGCTCCGAATAGAAACCCTGCTCCTCTTGGGCTATCTTTGAAGCCAACGGCAGCGTCGTCAGGATCACTCCAGAGTAGATCCGAGCCAGCCCCGTTCTCAGGCACTTATTGAACCCGGGTTAGTTCACGGATATCGTTGAGTGTTTTGATAGATGGAGAGAGTCCTCCATGCAGGCAGAATATCTGGTTCTCAACAACTGCAGTGAGGGGAATATAGTCGAATAGATTGGTAAACATGACCCATGGGGCATCACTGCCATACTTTTTGACACACTCGTCGTAAAAGCCGTAGACTTGGGTGATTCTTCTTGATTCGTGGTTGCCGCGGGTGAGGTGGATGCGCTAGGGGTATCTAACCTTCAAGGCGACGAGCAAGGATACAGTTTCCACAGAATAGTAGCCGCGGTCGACGAAGTCGCCCATGAAGAGGTAGTTGGTGAAAGGTACATCTCCCCCAATGGTGAAGAGTTCAATGAGATCGTGCAGCTGTCCGTGGATATCTCCACAGATAGTCACTGGCACTTTGACTGGGGTTGTATTGGTCTCCTCGAGGAAGATAGCAGTAGCCTTCTCAGTGATGAACTTTATCTGCTTCTCAGTGATGGATTTGAAACCTTTCAGGTTGTCGATTATGACATCGAGCTCAGCCTTATCCCCCATCAATTCTAATAAATAATCAAATTGAATCGTTCGATCATAAAAGTAAATTCACTAAATCAAACCTGCTTACTTACTCTCACTGTCTTCGAACGATCTGCGTTGGCAGGCGCAATGTCCCTTCCCAAATGAGTCAACACTCCACTATAGATAGATTCGTTATAGTAGTCCGATGACTAAGCTATGCTGTTCTTTAGCTCAATCTCGTTATCAGAAATTAGTTTGGTCAGAGTCTTTGTTGTAATCCATGGCCTTGACCAATTGTTTTCACTTGGAGTGTCATCCATCGAACGCCGATCCACATAAGTTTTGTGATGTGTTTCTTGTCTTTGCCTCACAAAAGAAGGAGGGCAATTTTAATTCTTAATGTTTTCGGCAATGCTAACCTGCATTTGCCTTATTCCTGAGTCTCTCATTTTTTTGCTCTTTTCCAATTTGGACACTTTCTTTGTTAGAGGATTGTTGGTGGCATCAACTAAATGCTAGGAATTGAGGATAGGTTTGGGATTGCTGCTTTTGGATGACTAAACCTCGATGATTTTATTATTCTGAAAGCCACTTTTTCTAATATCTTCGCTGCAAATGTGTGTGCTTGCCTTGTTTATTTTATTGAATGTATTATTTTTTTATTGCTGGAAAGTATTTCTCTAATTCATATGAGAATTTCTCTGCATTGCTGTTATCGTGCTCGAGTTGATAGTCTAATGTCTTTGAGCCTGGTAGATGTGGCTCATTGTTGGCAGGATATGTTGATTAGGGTCAAAGGAATTAATCTACTGAGCGATATAGGGGTTAATTTGATAGGTTTGCTTCTTATGGGGGTTTTGGTTGTTGGCGAAGAGAGGGCCATGGTTTTCGAGGGATTTGGACTTGAGCAGAATGGATTTATGCTGGAGGTTAGACTAACTCTAGCTGGTTGGGAGATAGACCATTTTTTATCGAGCATTGCTCGCTTATGTATTCCTCTGCTACCTCTTATAGCTCTTGCGGGTTTATGCGATGGAGGGTCTGAATTTGAGGACATTTAGTAAATTTTTGCTCATCTGGATGTTGTTGAGATAGCAGAACTAATTGATGACTCTTCTGAGATCTGCGTAGTAGCAGTGCTTGAACCTGCATCAAGAAAAGAGTACGTTGATTTGGATAGCATATTGTACATTATCCCGAAGAATTAGTCGCTTTTGAAGTTTTTAAAGCAAATCTTCTACCCCAAATTCACGATCTTCGTCAAAATGTTACGGATGTTTGTCTAAGCAACCAACTATTACTCCAGCCCATTCCACACTTGGTTGGATTTGGGGTTGGGGTTAATCCAAACACGCACTTCTCCTTCGTTTGTAACAAAGCAACAGATATCTTCCACAATAACTTTCTCGTAAATTTTCCTCAATTCTTCGAAGCCAACAAGCAGTCCATGAAGAGTATAGAGAGTGTCCTATATTTTGAGTTGTCCAGTGAGATCACGGAGAGTGCATGCGTATTTTTCGAATACAATTACATCCTAATTTCTAAATTTTTTTAAATCCTGAGTTTCCTCTTTGAATTTATAGATTTATAGATAATTTTACTGCTATTGCTGTCTTAGAAACTAAGCGAATTTTTGCTCTTGTTTTTGAGTATAGGCATTTTTAAATGTGACTCTTGATACAAAGTTGTTATTGTTGGGGTTGGCCCTCCATTGGTAGATGTTGAGCTATTGGGAGAAGAGGTCCCTTGGAGTTGTTGGCTTTGTTTCGCAATTGAAAGAAGTTTGGCCCATACTGTTCGATGCTTTCGATTTAGAAAAAAGAATAAATTATATCGATAAACGCCGCTTTAAACAAAACAAAATTTACTTTTTTCCGTAATTCAAGTTGCTTAGAACCCGTAAACCAGTGAGGAAAACAAATACAAAAACTATTAGTAGGTTTCTATATTTTGGTGGTTAGGTAGTATTTTTTCTTTGTTAAATTAGTCAACCAATTTAACCTCAATACTGCAAACAAATTCAAGACCGATATAAAAGAAAGGGAGTGGATGCACTAAGCCCAAAGCCTTGATCTTTTGTTTGGACGAAGTGATGATGGTTGGGTGATGTGGATATGATGTGTTAAGGTGATAAAAGGGACAGATCATGCTGTAACGAGTGCTGAGGCGGTTTTGGCATTACTGGATAAATCAAAGTGTACTATTTCCACTTATTTGGGAGACGTTGGGTTCGGCGATAATATCTGGCCAATCTGTGAATTCTCGATTCAATCAGAATCAGTCTGTATTTTGCATCCTTGTCCTTGCGGCATTTCTATAAATGCTTGCGGATGTTCACTGCCTTCTTGATCAGGCAATAGATGTCCTCAGGAATTTCGGGGGCGCATCCTAACTATTTGTAAAGTTACCATTCTTTTTCAAAAGACGGACTATCTTTTGCCCTGTTAGCAATTTGATACTTGGGACTGCCTATCTGTCACGAATGGCGACTCCGATCTGAGATGGAGATAAGCCTTTTTTAGCCATGGTGACAATCAAATCAGTGATGGATTTGGGAGTATGTGCGACCCACCTTGCAGTTCTCCTCTTGAAGGGGGTGACAGCTGAACTGATACCCTTTCCTTTCCCCTTGGATTGAATTCTACCCATAAACTTGTCAACAATATTAATTAAATATTTTAATAAAAATGGCAAGCGTGATATTTAATGGATAGTTCTAATATTTTTTTTATTTTGATCATTGAGGTAGTACTCAGTGTTTGGCTAGTCTGGCCTGCAGCTCAGCTGGGAATTCGAAGTATCTAATCACAGAGCTCACATCTTCTTAAGTTAAAATTTGATCTACATTAATTCAAGTGTACTTAGAATGAACCCTGATTGGTTGCTTGGAACTCCAGCTTATTCAATCAAGAATTTCAATGGCTATGAGAAAATTCTCTTTGTTGAGTCTTGGTTAGAGTTTATGAAGTTGGCCTTGTCTCTCACGATGTGCTTTATCCTTTGCTTGATCGCCTCTGCTGAATTTTGAGGAGGGAAATTTCCTTGCAATCCAGGTGGCTTGATGCCAACTGATCCTGGGAATCCTCCCATTGGAGGGACCATGGGGAGTTGTCCAAGAGGATTCATTCCGATTCCTGGAGGGATATTGTTTTGCATTGAGGGGATGACAATGTTGGGGCCGATATTGATGGGCATATTGGACATTCCTGGTAGGACTCCGAGGTTTTGGATGGGGAAGCCATTTGGTGGTCTCCTGTTCTCCCTTCGGTTAGCCTCGCTCTGCTTCTTTATCTTGTCCTCAGTCTCCTTGGCCTTTCTCTCAGCTTGCTTGATCTTTCTCAGGGTCTTGGTATCAACATTGATGTTGAATGTAATGATTCCTTGTTGTTCTTTATAATTTTTATAAATTTCCTTTCTCTTGGTGGAGTAATCAATGATGAAATCCTTACCATCTTGCTCAGTTCGCAAGTAAACTCTGCCAATGTATGTGTCATTGTATTGGACGTGGAAAACGTTAACTTGGATAACGTTTTTGTTGACCAATCTGAAGTCCTTCAAGAGCTTATCCTCAAACTGCTTCTCAGTCAAGTCAGCTGGCTTGCCCAAGCCTGGAGTGAAGAGGGAAAGATAGGAGTTATTTTCCTCATTGTGGAAGAAAAGAATAGCCTTGGCTTATCCTCTGTTCACCAAATAATCCCTCATCTTTTAGAACTCATTCATCGTCTGCTCCACGTCTCCATATTCAATGAATGCAGTAATGCTCACTCTTTGACCAACCTTCTCATTGGCTTCTTTCTTCTTGACAACAACAGTCAAGCTAGTTTCAGGGGCAGCATTGAACTCCTTCAAAAGTTCCTTTGCCTTGGCCTCAGCTTCTTCTTGGATCACTGATTCATCAGTGCTGAATTCGGCCTTGTGGAAGTTGGTGAGGGTGATTGAGCACTTGAGCCCTTTCTCATGGATATAGTTGTGGATCTTGATTCCGAGGGCCTTGAGGTTTTCAGTCAAAGTCTTGTATTAATTTTCAGGTATATTTTCCTTTCTGATGAAGCTCAACACTCCGTTAGGTTTTAGTTTTCCCCTTGGGCCTGCACTGTAGTTGGTGTAGAACTTACAGAATCCTATTTTCCTGCATTCTTCGAAGAGCTTCCTCTGGTTGTCTTCGGTGATGCCCTCAAGATAGTATTTCTTCATTTCTCCCTCGTTGAGGGTGAGGTTGAAGTAGATGTTGAAGGGTCTGAGGAGTATCTTTTCGATGAAGTTGGCTTCATCATAGAAGGCTCTGGCTTTCTCATGGTCAACAAATTAGATCTTGATTATTCCGTCTTTGCTGTTCACTGAAAACTGCTTGGCCTCTCCGTCTTTCTTGCGCTCCTTCAGGTACATGTAAACCATCTTGTGTTGGATTGTTTTCTACATACCCTGAATTATTAGCTCTTTGCACTCCTTCACCTTTTGTTAGACTGTCTTTTACATATGTTGAAATATTATCAAAATCAAACACAACTTTCAATTTATATTTTATTATTTGATATATCTCCCTGGATTTTCTCTTACCCATTTCAACAACTCAAACGCACTTGGATTTTACATGTTTTTGGAAGGATGAAGAAAATGTGCGGTTGCTGGCTCATAAGGTTGGGTAAGGGTGCAGGGAAAAAGATTGTGTGGATCA
>JACCDV010745981.1_pt1 | contig 12373 bp, 10 predicted proteins | sample 7446131 | NCBI WGS metagenome assembly JACCDV01 (sample SAMN15323448, study PRJNA562643) | freshwater metagenome | isolation source: river surface water | place: USA:Blue River Watershed | collected 2017-08-17
GGCCAAGCACAACGGGATAAGGCACTGTTCGATCTTGGCAAAACAGAAGTCCGCGCCCCTACCAGCGGCATAGTAAGCCAGGCAGAAAGACTACAATTCGGGCAGATGATGGTACAGGGCCTGCCGGCACTGACAATTGTAACCGACGGAAATGGCTGGGTAGAGGCCAATTTCAAAGAAACCGACCTTGCCAATATGCGCGTCGGACAGCCCGCTGAGATCCGTTTTGACGCCTATCCCAAGCTCAAACTGAAAGGCCGTGTGGCCAGCATCGGCGCAGGAACCGGTTCCGAATTTTCGGTACTGCCTGCGCAAAATGCCAGCGGCAATTGGGTGAAGGTGACGCAGCGTGTCCCGGTCCGCATCGCTATCCTCGACAAACCGAAACGGCAGATGATCGCCGGCCTGTCTGCGCATGTCCGCATCGACACCAGCAAATAATCCGCCCGTCCCCGGGAAGGCCGCGCTGCCCGTTGAGCATAAGGGGTTGCTGACGCTCGCGGTCATGGGGGCGTCCATCATCCAGATCCTGGATTCGACAATCGCCAATGTCGCGATCCCGCACATGCAGACGAGCCTCGGCGCAACGATCGACAGCGTGACCTGGGTGCTCACCAGCTATATTCTTGCGACCGCGGTGACCATGCCTGCCGCCGGCTGGCTGTCCGACAGGATAGGTTCGCGGCGCCTGTTCCTCTTGGCCGTCGCCGGATTCATTTTAACGTCAATGTTATGCGGCATCGCCACAAACCTGACCCAAATGGTGCTGTTCCGTATCTTGCAGGGAATGTGCGCCGCATTCATCGCACCCCTATCGCAAACGATACTGCTAGATATAAATCCCCCGGAACGCGCGCCAAAGGCGATGCAGATCTGGGGCATGGGAATTATGATTGCCCCGATTTTCGGGCCAATGATCGGCGGCTGGCTAACCGAAAGTTATAACTGGCGATGGGTATTCTACATAAACCTGCCCATCGGGATACCGACGCTGCTTATACTCTGGTGGTTGTTGCCATCGCGAGAGGTGACCGAACGGAAACTGGACGTATTCGGTTTTGCGATGTTGGCGCTGGCGCTTGCGTCGCTGCAATTGATGCTCGATCGCGGACAGCATGAAGACTGGTTCGAAAGTTGGGAAATCATCATCGAACTGAGCGTCGCGATCGCGGCCTTTTGGATGTTCATCGTCCACAGCATGACAAGCAAGAAGCCGCTGTTCGATCCTGCCATCATGGGCAACGCCAATTTCCTTACAGCCCTGTTATTTGCGGTGCTGTTAGGGCTGATGATGTACGGTATCTTCGCACTGTTACCGCCGATGATGCAGAACATATATGGCTATACGGTTTTCGACACAGGAGTGCTCCTTGCGCCGCGCGGCTTGGGAATATTGATCGGAATAATGGTCGCTGGGCGATTGATCAATCACCTCGACCTCCGCTGGATCATCTTCATCGGGTTTTCAATCGTCGCGCTATCGATGTGGATGATGACAGGCTGGGCCATGCAAATGGGAACAGACCATTTTGTGACGGTCGGCCTGATTCAAGGATTTGGCATGGGGCTGACTTTCATGCCGACGAACGTCGTTGCATTTTCAAACATCCCGCTCTCCTTGCGCACCGACGCTTCGAGCGTGCTCTACCTCGCGCGCAACCTAGGTGGCAGCCTCGGCATCTCCATCAGCATCACAATGCTGACACGGAACATTCAGATCAACCATGAAGAGTTGGGCAGCCGCATCACCGCATCTAGTTTCAACCTTTTCGATCCCGCGATGGCCGATCGCTGGGGCGTGCTGGGCGATGCTGGCTTGCAGATCATTGACATGGAAGTGAACCGCCAAGCGGCGATGATCGCTTATCTCAGCGATTTCCAGCTTCTCTTTTACATCATCCTCGCCATGCTACCGCTGGTTTTACTGATCAAGCCGGTGAAGATGACAGGCCCCCTGCCCACGCCTTCCGAGCATTGACCACTTTCAGACTTTCCAAAGCCTGCGCGGGACACCTTGCATATGGAGTAAAGCCGTCAGGTCGTTGTGCCGGATAGCGAAATTGGCCTTTGCTTCCAGCGCCGCTTTGGCGCGATAACTCGCTCCTATACCGCCACCCGAAATCGCTGCCTCGATCATCGGCACATCATTTGCCCCATCACCTACGGCCAGCACATAAGCAGGATCGATACCGAGCCGCGCTTTGGTGTCATGCAACTGCCGCGCCTTTTCGGCTGCATCAACAATCGCGCCCTTCACGCTTCCGTCCAGCAAATTGCCATCGATGCCAAGCTGGTTCGCGGCCATGCTGTCAAAGCCTGCCATCCCGACTACCGCAGCAACGAAATCTGTGAAACCACCGGAAACCAGCAGACCATGGGCACCCCAACCACGCATTGTTGCCAGCAATTCGGCAGCGCCGGGTGTCAATCGCACCCTTTCATCGATGCACTGCGTTATGTTGTCGCGGTGCAAGCCTTTTAAAAGCGCAACGCGGGCACGCAATGCACCCTCAAAATCAAGCTCCCCTTGCATCGCGCGTTCTGTAATCTCGGCAATCTCGGCCTTGATCCCGGCATAATCGGCCAGTTCGTCGATGCATTCGACCGTGATGATGGTGCTGTCCATATCGGAAACAAGCAACATCTTGCGGCGTGCAGCAACCGGCTGAACCGCAATATCTGCGGCGGTTTCCATGGGGCTTAGCGCGGTACGTCCGCCTGTCAGATCGCCTTCAAAGCCAATATCGGCAGCATGATCGGCATCGAGCCATTCAGGCTCAAGGGGCTCAAGCCCTGCCTCACGCAGACGGTCAGCTGCTTCAGAAAGCATGCCATGGTTCAGGCGATCTGCCGCTATCAGTGTGGCGACATTTGTGGAAGAAGCTGCGGGCATGACGAATCCGATGAAGAGGCTGGGCGTTATTGCCGGTCCTACAGCAAGCGGCAAGACCGCATTGGCATTGCGACTGGCCCAGCGCCACGCCGTGACGATCATCAATGCCGATAGTGCGCAAGTCTATGCCCATTTGCCCGTTCTGAGTGCCCAACCGACAGCGGCCGAAATGGCGCAAGCTCCGCACCGGCTGTTCGGATATCTTGATGGGCGCATTACCTGCTCAGCCGCGCAATGGGCAGCAGACGCCAAGACGGAAATTGCGTTGGCAGGGGAACAAGGCCGGCTGCCGCTGCTGGTCTGCGGGACGGGCCTTTACCTTCGAACCTTGCTAGATGGCATTGCCCCCATCCCCGAAATTGACACCGATGTACGCGCTCATGTCCGCCAAATGACCCTTATCGAGGCCCGTGAAGCGCTTGCGGTTGAAGATGCCGCCTCGCTGGCACGCCTTTCCGGCAATGATGACAGCAGGATAAAGCGTGCGTTGGAGGTGGTCCGTGCCACCGGGCGCAGCATCCTTGCCTGGCGTGAAGCGAAAAGTGGGGGCATTGCGGCAGAGGTTGATCTTTCCGCGTTGGTCCTGCTCCCGCCGCGTGATTGGCTGCACGAACGGTGCGATAGGCGCTTTACCGCCATGATGGACGGTGGCGCGGTCGCAGAGGTGGACGCATTGCTCAAATATGATCTTCCCGCCGACGCACCGGTGCTGCGGGCCATTGGCGTGCCGGAAATTGCGGCGATGCTGCGCGGTGATATTGGCCGCGACGAAGCGGTTCTGCGCGGTCAGGCTGCGACCCGACAATATGCGAAACGGCAATATACCTGGTTCCGCAATCAACCTCCGGATGATTGGATGCGGCATGAAGAGGCATTTAATGACTCTCAAATCGAACAAATTGAAAGATTATTACGTATTTAAGGGTTGACATGCCATTTTCTAATCCGTAACGAGCCCGCTCTTGCCAACCTTGCTGCGTCGCAACATAGGTCAGCTTCTTCTGGATGAAGGATGGTTTTGTGCCCGAAAAAAGCGGCGCCGACATATTGATCGAAGCCCTGCTCGCACAGGGTGTGGACACCGTTTTCGGCTATCCCGGCGGCGCTGTGCTGCCAATTTATGATGCGCTTTTCCAGCATTCGAAAATCCGGCACGTCCTCGTCCGCCACGAAGCCGGCGCAGCCCATGCTGCCGAAGGCTATGCTCGCTCGACCGGAAAACCAGGCGTCGTTCTTGTCACATCAGGACCCGGCGCTACAAACGCCGTTACCGGCATCGCTGATGCGTTCATGGACTCAATCCCCTTGGTCATCCTTACCGGCCAAGTTGCAACCAACCTGATCGGTTCCGATGCTTTCCAGGAAGCCGACACCATCGGCATAACGCGGCATTGCACCAAGCATAATTATCTCGTCAAAGATCCTGCCGAATTGGGATCGGTCGTTGCCGAGGCGTTCCATATCGCAATGCACGGTCGCCCCGGCCCTGTCGTCATCGACATTCCCAAAAATGTGCAGGTTGCCAGCGCCGAATTTGACCGGCACAGCCAAAAGGTTCCGCAACGTTACCAACCCCCAGGCGATGCTGATTTCGCCGCAGTTACGCAGGCGGTTGAATTGCTCGCCAAGGCAAAGGCGCCGATTTTTTACACCGGCGGGGGCGTCATCAATTCCGGGCCGGATGCCAGCGCCGCTCTTCGTGAACTTGCCGCCCTTGCGGGAGTTCCTGTCACGTCAACCCTGATGGGCCTCGGTGCATTTCCGGCATCTGGTCCGGCTTGGCTTGGTATGCTCGGCATGCACGGCACATATGAAGCCAATATGGCTATGAACCAGTGCGACGTCATGGTCTGCCTCGGCGCCCGTTTTGATGATCGTGTGACGGGCCGGCTCGACGCATTCTCGCCAAACAGTATCAAGATCCATGTCGATATCGATCGCAGTTCGATCAACAAGACAGTGCGCGTCGACCTTCCTATCGTCGCCGATGTCGGCAAGACGATCCGCCAGATGATCACCGTCTGGAATAGCCGTAAATTGAAGGGCGCAGATCTTTCTGAATGGTGGGCGCGCATTAAAGGCTGGCGGTCGGTCGGATCGCTCAACTATCCATCAAATGACGCCGAGATCATGCCGCAATATGCGATCGAGCGGCTTTACCACGCCACAAAGGACCGGGCGCCGGTGATCACCACCGAAGTCGGCCAGCACCAGATGTGGGCGGCACAGCATTTCCATTTTCAAGACCCCAATAAATGGCTGACCAGCGGTGGACTTGGCACAATGGGCTATGGCTTGCCTGCGGCGATCGGCGCGCAAATGGGCAACCCCGAAGCGCTTGTCATCGATATCGCTGGCGAAGCTTCTATCCAGATGAACATCCAGGAAATGGGTACGGCCACGCAATATCGCCTTCCGGTCAAGGTGTTCATCCTCAACAATGAATGGATGGGCATGGTGCGCCAATGGCAGCAATTGACCTATGAAAGCCGCTATTCGGAAAGCTATTCTGACAGCCTACCCGATTTCGTTGCGCTGGCAGAGGCTTATGGCTGGAAAGGCATACGCTGCAATGATCCGGCCAAGCTGGATGATGCCATCGCGGAAATGCTTGCTTACAACGGCCCGGTCATGTTCGACTGCCGTGTGGCCAAGACTGCCAATTGCTTCCCGATGATCCCCAGCGGCGCTGCCCACACTGAAATGATCCTCCATTCAGATGAGGTTTCGGGCACGATGGATGATGAAGCAAAGGCATTGGTGTAATCATGCGGATCAAGCAGGAAATAGCCGAACGGCATGTGCTAACGCTCACTGTCGACAATGAGGCGGGCACGCTGGCGCGTATCGCCGGCATGTTCACAGCACGTGGCTATAATATTGACAGCCTTACTGTTGCGGACATTACCGAAGACCATAAGGTGAGCCGGATCACGATCGTCACCAAGGGCCCGCCGCAAATGATCGAGCAGATCATCGCGCAATGCGAGCGCTTGATTCCCGTGCATAAGGTCACGGACCTCACCGATGCCGGCCCACATGTCGAACGCGAACTCGCGCTCGTCAAGGTTTCGGGATCCGGCGACAAGCGCGTGGAAGCCATGCGCCTTGCTGACATCTACCGCGCGCGCGTTATTGATGCGACCGTTTCCAGTTTCATCTTCGAAATCACCGGCGGACCGGACAAGATCGATACTTTCGTTGCGCTTATGCGCGAAGTCGGGCTCGTCGAAGTCGGTCGCACCGGGATTGTCGGGCTCATGCGTGGAGCCAATGCGAGTTAGATTGAAAATTAAACCATAGTGCTGAGCCTGTCGAAGCACGTCCTGCCGCGAAGCGCCCATCGACAAGTTCGGGATCGCGGTGTTTGAATAAGGGAAAGCGAGAACATGAAGGTTTATTACGACGCCGATTGCGACCTTGGACTGATCAAGGACAAAAAGGTCGCCATTGTCGGCTATGGCAGCCAGGGCCATGCCCATGCTCAAAATCTGCGCGACAGCGGCGTCAAGGAAGTCGCAATTGCGCTTCGTCCCGGCTCGGCCACTGCAGCCAAGGCCGAAGGTGCAGGCTTCAAGGTCCTCGCCAATGCCGAAGCAGCAGCATGGGCCGATGTGGTAATGATCCTCGCTCCCGATGAACATCAGGCAGCGATTTACGCGGACGATCTGCACGCCAATATGAAGCAGGGTGCGGCGCTGGCCTTTGCCCATGGCCTCAACATCCATTTTGGCCTTATCGAGCCGCGCGCCGATCTGGACGTGATCATGATCGCACCGAAAGGCCCGGGCCATACCGTGCGTAGCGAGTATCAAAAAGGCGGCGGCGTGCCCTGCCTGATCGCGGTCGACAAGGACGTATCGGGCAATGCCCATGATGTTGCGCTTGCCTATGCCAGCGCTGTCGGCGGCGGCCGTTCAGGCATCATTGAAACCAACTTCCGCGAAGAATGCGAAACCGACCTCTTCGGTGAGCAGGCCGTGCTTTGCGGCGGCATCACCCACCTGATTCAGGCCGGTTTCGAAACATTGGTCGAGGCTGGCTATGCGCCTGAAATGGCCTATTTTGAATGCCTCCACGAAACCAAGCTGATCGTCGACCTTCTCTATGAAGGCGGCATCGCCAATATGCGTTATTCGATCTCGAATACCGCTGAATATGGTGACATCACCACCGGTCCGCGCATCATCACCGAAGAAACCAAGTGGGAAATGAAGCGTGTTCTTGAGGACATTCAGTCAGGCCGCTTCGTCAAGAATTTCGTGCTCGACAACCGCGCCGGTCAGCCCGTACTGAAAGCTGCGCGCAAAGCTGCGGCTGCGCATCCCATCGAGGAAACTGGTGCTCGCCTGCGTGCGATGATGCCTTGGATCGCCAAGAACAAGCTGGTCGATAAGGCGAAGAACTGACCATCCTGTCGCAACGTGATTGACATGCAAAGGGATGCGGCAACACTGCTGCATCCCTTTTTTTATTGGAGCCTTACGATGCGCAAAGCCCTGCTAGTCCTGCCCCTGATTCTTGCTGTCCCACTTTTGGCGCAACAGGATAAACCAACTCTGCCCGGCCTTGCCGATGCCGCACGGGTAGCCGCAGGCACCTACGCCGTCGATGCAAGCCACAGCCAGATAAACTGGCAGGTCAATCATTTTGGCTTTAATGATTATTTCGGTCTGTTCGGCGATGTGAAAGGATCGTTGCAGATCGACCCGGCAAACCTCTCTGCTGCCAAGGTCGATGTGACCATCCCCATCGCCTCGGTCGCGACATCAAGTCAGGGACTGACCGTTCATCTAAAGACTGCAGACTTTTTCAACGTCGCCACTTACGAAAGCGCCCGGTTCGTATCGACGAATGTGATGGTCGATGGCCAGAAAGCGACGATCAAAGGCGACCTGACCATGCTTGGCGTGACCAAGCCTATTGAGTTAGAAGCCCGCTTCGAAGGGGCTGGCGTCAATCCGATGAACAAGAAGCAAACCATCGGCTTTCACGCCGCGTCCACGCTTCGCAGAAGCGACTGGGGCATGAGCAAATATGTGCCGATGGTAGGCGATGACGTGAAATTGCGGATCAGTGTCGCTTTTGAGAAGCAGAATTGATCAATTGATTTGGTCCCCTCGCCACAGCGAGGGGGCCAATATTCTTACCACCCCTGGCGGTAGGTCGCGTCGAGGCGCGCCTTGGCTGCGCGATATTCCGCCTCAAGCCGGTCAACCATTTCCGCCACCGATTGCACGTTCTTGATCGCGCCAATGCCCTGACCGGAACCCCAGATATCCTTCCAGGCCTTTTTCTCGGTATTGCCACCTGATCCGAAGTCCATTGTCGAATAATCGCCCTTCGGAAGGTTTTGGGGGTCCAGACCAGCTGCACGGATTGACGGCGCAAGGTAGTTGCCGTGAACGCCGGTAAACAGGTCCGAATAAACGATATAGGATGCCACCCCTTCGACAATGCCCTGCGTGTAACCTTCGACCTCATTGGCTTCTTTGGTCGCAATAAAAGCACTGCCCATATAACCGAAGTCGGCACCCATCGCCTGCGCACCAAGGATGGAAGCGCCATGGCCAATCGAGCCAGACAGCGCAATAGGGCCGTCAAACCATTCGCGGATCTCGCGCACCAGCGCAAAGGGAGAGGTGACGCCGGCATGGCCACCTGCACCGGCAGCAACGGGGATAAGCCCGTCGGCGCCTTTTTCGACGGCCTTGCGGGCAAAGCGATCATCGATCACGTCATGCAACGTAATCCCGCCCCAAGCATGAACGGCCTGGTTCAGTTCCTCACGCGCACCCAAAGACGTAATCGTGATTGGCACCTGCCATTTGGCACAAGTGGCAATATCCGCCTCAAGCCGGTCATTCGATTTATGGACGATCTGGTTTACCGCATAGGGTGCTGCCGGGCGATCGGGATTGTCCCTGTTATGCGCCGCCAACTCTTCGGTAATCTGGTGCAACCATTCATCGAGCAGTGTCTGCGGACGGGCATTGAGTGCCGGAAAACTGCCGACAATGCCGGCTTTACATTGTGCGATCACCAATTCCGGGCCGGACACAATGAACAGCGGCGATCCAATGAGCGGAAGGCGAAGATTGTCGAAAATCGGCGGTAAGGCCATGATGCACGAATCCTTTTTAATCGATCGATTAAAGCCCGTTAACCCCGCTTTTAAAGGGCTGTCAAACTGGCGAAAATACTATCCCCTTGCCGTAGGGTCAGGCGCCGTTGATCGCGCTCAAAATCGCTCGGACGCTCGCGGTTGCAACGTCCTGACTGATTCCGGTACCAAACAATATCGGTCCGTCGCCAATCCGGCATTCGACATAAGCCGCGGCGCGCGCGTCAGTACCATGGCCAATCGCATGTTCGCTATAATCGATGATATGCAGGGGACCGCCGAGAGAAGGTTCCAGCGCATTGGCAAGGCTCGAAATCAGGCCGTTGCCGCGCCCGTTAACGGAGACTTCCTCACCATCGATGCGCACCTTGCCAACAAACATCCGCTCGTTTGACTGCCGCGTGCTCTGGCTTTCCTGAAAGTCGATGAGGCGGAAGCGACCGTCACCCTTCAGGTGATAACGGCTTTCAAACGCGCCCCAAATATCTGTCGCTGTTAACTCGCGGCCGGTTGTATCAGAAAGTTCCTGCACCGTGGTCGAGAAATTGGCCTGCATGCGCTTCGGCAGTTTCAGTCCATAATCCTGCTCCAATACCCAGGCCACGCCACCTTTGCCGCTTTGCGAATTGACGCGGATCACCGCTTCATAACTGCGGCCAAGATCGGCAGGATCGATGGGCAGATAAGGAACGCGCCAATATTCGTCGTTCTGGCGTTCCTGCGCAGAAAAACCCTTCTTGATCGCGTCCTGCTGACTTCCAGAAAAGGCGGTGAACACCAGTTCGCCAGCATAGGGGTGGCGCGGATGGACCGGCAACTGGTTGCAATATTCAACCGTCTGGATCACCTCATCGATATCGCCAAAATCCAGGCCAGGGTGTAACCCTTGCGTGTACATGTTGAGCGCGACAGTGACCAAATCGACATTGCCGGTACGCTCGCCATTGCCGAACAGACATCCTTCGACACGGCCCCCCCCCGCCAACAGGCCAAGTTCGGTTGCAGCGATACCGGTGCCTCGGTCATTATGCGTATGCAGGCTGATCACGACGCTATCGCGGTTCGGGATGTGCCGTGCAAAATATTCGATCTGATCGGCATAGATGTTGGGCAGCGATGCCTCGACCGTTGCCGGCAGGTTAAAGATAATCGGCTTGTCCCGGGTTGGCTGCAAAACCTCCATCACGGCGGCGCATACCTCGATGCTGAAATCTATTTCGGCAGTGGAAAATGTTTCGGGGCTATATTCGAAATGCCAATCCGTCTGCGGATATTTCGCAGCCTGTTCGGCAAGGATATTTGCGCCTTCAATCGCGATCGCCTTCACGCCAGCCTGATCAAGGCCAAAAACAATTTCCCGCCATGCCGGGCTGACGGCATTGTAAAGATGAACGATCGCCTTTTTTGCGCCGGCCATCGCCTCGAACGTCTTTTCGATAAGATCACGTCGCGATTGGGTGAGGCTCTGTATCGTAACATCGTCCGGAATACGGCCACTATCGACCAGATTGCGGATGAAATCGAAATCGGTCGCGCCGCTGCTCGGAAAACCGACCTCAATTTCTTTGATGCCGACTTTCAGCAAGAGATCAAAAAAGCGCGTCTTTTTCTCTGCCCCCATAGGATCGATCAACGCCTGATTGCCATCGCGTAGGTCAGTGGAAAGCCAGCGCGGTGCCTTATCTATGGTCCTGTCGGGCCATTGGCGGTTGGGTAGGTCAATTTGCGGGAAAGGCCGGTATTTGCGGCTGGGGTCAGTCAACATGCTATGCTCTCAAATGCTTCTGGTCAGGCGGGGCCCGAAAGTTGTTTGGCTGGTCAAAAGGCCCTTAGGCGGTGGCCCGGCATGGCCGAGCAACATTGCGCGCCTAAGGGCGCGTAAGTCGGATAAGAAGCGAGAGAGCAAAAAGCGCTTTCATAATGCTGTCGCTTTTTCACACAAAATTGCGTGCGTCCAGCGAAAAGCGAAAATTTATCCGGTCGGGCTGTTCTGCGACACTGGCGGATTGATGATGAAGTCGAAACTATGGCGATCAACCCAGCCATAAATGTAATTTACATAAAACAGTCCAAACAGAACCGCCGACAAGCCGGTCGTGCGCAGCAGGATCAAGCCGGGCCGGAAATTGCCCGGCGCGCTGTCCGCTTGCCCCGGCGTCTTTTCAAGACCCAGTTCCTCATGGGTGCGAATGCCAATTGGCATCACGACAAAGGCGCTAAGCACCCAGAAAAGCAGGTAGATTGCTAATATTGATACCCAGTTCATGCCGTTTCCACCACCAACACTTCCACGATAGGTTTCTTACCCGTCCAACTGGTCGCTACACGGCGAACGGCAAGACGTAGATTCTCCCGTAGACTGGCCAAATCTCCACGCCAGTCGCGTACTGCCTTTTCGGCTGCGCGGCAGGCCTCATCAAGGAAATCGTCAATATCTTCCTCAATGGGAACACCTAACAACCGGATGACCGGCTCACCCAGCAGTTGGTTCTTGCTGCCTAAGGCAACCGCGACGCTGATTACGCCATACCATGACATGCGCCGGCGCTGGGCGATCGTCTCGCCATTTGCGGCAATGATGGTATCGCCATCCAGCACAAGCCGACCGGTTCTTTCACGACTGAGGATTTCAGGGCCGCGTGGCGCAAGCCGAACGACGTCGCCATTTGACTGAACGATCGCCTTGGAGATGCCCTGCTCCAAACCAAAGCGCGCCTGTTCCGCCATGTGCCTGCGTTCGCCATGGACAGGAACCAGAATTTCAGGGCGGACCCATCCATAAAGTTTTGCAAGTTCGCTGCGGCCAGGATGGCCCGAGACATGCACATGCGCCTGTTTCTCGGTGACCATTATGATGTTCCGCCGGGCAAGCTGGTTCATCACATGGCCGATGGCCATTTCATTGCCAGGAATCTGCTTGGAAGAGAATATCACCGTGTCGCCTTCTTCCAGCTTCACACGATGGTTTCCTTCGGCGATACGGCCAAGCGCAGCTCTTGCCTCGCCCTGACCACCCGTCGCGACAACCATCACCTGATTACGCGGAAATGCATCAACCGCGTCCATATCAACCAGTTCGGGCAAATCCTTCAGATAACCGGTGGCCTGTGATGCTTCGACAATGCGGTGAAGCGAACGGCCGGCAAAACAAAGCTTGCGACCGCTTTCGCGGGCCACATCAGCCAATGTCTGCAAACGAGCAGTGTTGGAAGCAAAGGTCGTGACAACCACCCTGCCCCGCGCGCCGGTCACTTGCTTCAACAGGTCCGCATGCACGCTTGCTTCGCTGCCGCTTTCTTTATCGTTGAAGACATTGGTCGAATCACAGACCATCGCCAACACGCCTTCGTCACCAA
>JACCDV010819471.1_pt1 | contig 12373 bp, 12 predicted proteins | sample 7446131 | NCBI WGS metagenome assembly JACCDV01 (sample SAMN15323448, study PRJNA562643) | freshwater metagenome | isolation source: river surface water | place: USA:Blue River Watershed | collected 2017-08-17
AGGCGGCGTTCCTTCTGGTCCAGCCAGTCGGAGTAGTTGCCTTTCCACGGGATGCCGTGGCCACGGTCCAGTTCCAGGATCCACTCGGCCGCGTTGTCCAGGAAGTAGCGGTCGTGGGTGATGGCCACCACGGTGCCCGGGAAGCGCTGCAGGAAGTGCTCCAGCCACTCGACCGACTCGGCGTCCAGGTGGTTGGTCGGTTCGTCGAGCAACAGCATGTCGGGCTTGCTCAGCAACAGGCGGCACAGGGCCACTCGGCGCTTTTCACCGCCCGACAGGTTCTTGATGGTGGCGTCCCAGGGCGGCAGGTTCAGCGCATCGGCGGCCAGTTCCAGTTGCAGGTCGGCGTTTTCTGAACCGCTGGCGGCGATGATGGCTTCCAGCTCGGCCTGTTCGGCAGCCAGGGCGTCAAAGTCGGCGTTCTCGTCGGCGTAGGCCGCGTACACCTCTTCCAGCCGCTGCTTGGCGGCCAAGGCGCCGCCAATGCCCTCTTCCACCGCCTGGCGCACGGTCTGCTCCGGGTCAATCTGCGGCTCCTGCGGCAGGTAGCCGATCTTGATGCCCGGCATCGCAATGGCTTCGCCTTCGATCTCTTTGTCGATGCCGGCCATGATCTTGAGCAGCGTCGATTTGCCCGAGCCGTTCAGGCCGAGCACGCCGATCTTGGCGCCGGGAAAGAAGCTGATGGACACGTCCTTCAAGATCTGCCGCTTGGGCGGCACGGTCTTGGTGACGCGGTTCATGGAAAAAACGTATTGGGCCATGTCGAGTTCACTTGCAAAAATCGGGCACCCGGGCGGGCGCGCAACCTCCGATTATCCCTTTATGAGACAATGGGGTCGTTGAGCACCTTCAGTCAGTGCCGCATCAGCGCCTCGCTGGGGCCCCACCTGCCAACACGGCACGGTGTATTAGGCCTATTTTGTGACCCATCAGCCTCCCTTGACTGGCCTGTCGCCATCGTGCGCAGGAAGCGGCCGATACCCCCAGCGCCCAGGAAGGGCGCCGACCATCACATGACATTTGAAGAACTGAAACTGGCTCCGGCCATTCTGGATGCCGTTCGCGAGCAAGGCTACGAACACCCCACTCCGATCCAGGCAGAAGCCATTCCGGCGGTGCTGGAAGGGCACGATCTGCTGGCTGGTGCCCAAACCGGCACCGGCAAGACCGCCGCCTTCACCTTGCCGCTGCTGCACCGCCTGCAAGATGGCTGGGAAGCTCCCAAGCGCGGCCAAAGCCGCCCGGTGCGCGCTCTGGTGCTGGCTCCTACCCGCGAACTCGCGGCCCAGGTGGAAGAGTCCGTCAAGACCTACGGCAAACACCTCAAGCTCAAGTCCGCCGCAATTTTCGGCGGCGTGGGCATGAACCCACAGATTGAAAAAATCAGCAAAGGCGTGGACATTCTGGTGGCCACCCCCGGCCGCCTGCTGGATCTGGCCGACCAAGGCCACCTGGACCTGAGCCAGGTGCAGGTGCTGGTGCTGGACGAAGCCGACCGCATGCTGGACATGGGCTTCATCCACGACGTGAAGAAGGTGTTGCGCCTGCTGCCCCAGAGCAAACAAAGCCTGCTGTTCTCGGCCACCTTCAGCGACGAGATCAAGGAGCTGGCCAACGGCCTGCTGCGCAGCCCGAAGCACATCCAGGTGACGCCGCCCAACACCACGGTGCAGCGCATCAAGCAGACCATCCATCCGGTAGGCCGCGGCAAGAAAAAGGCGCTGCTGGTGCACATCATCGAGCAGCACAAATGGAGCCAGGTGCTGGTATTCACCCGCACCAAGTTCGGCGCCAACAACGTGGCCGAGTACCTGAACAAGCATGGCGTGACAGCCATGGCGCTGCACGGCAACAAGAGCCAGACCGCGCGCACGCAGGCGCTGGCCGGCTTCAAGACCGGTGAAATCCGCGCTTTGGTGGCGACCGACATCGCGGCACGCGGCATCGACATCGACGACCTGCCGCACGTGGTGAACTACGAAATCCCGAACGTCTGCGAGGACTACGTAGACCGCATTGGCCGCACCGGCCGCGCGGGCGCTGAAGGTGAAGCGGTCAGCCTGGTGAGCCTGGACGAAGAAGGCTTCATGATGGCGATCGAGAAGTTCACCAAACAGCAGATCGCGGTGCAGATCTTCCCCGAGTTCATGCCCGAGCCCGGCGAAAAAGCCGAGCCGATCGCCATGGGTCGCCAGACCATCTGGGGTGGTGCTGGCAAACCGCCGAGCCGTGAAGTGATGGCCGCTGCTGCCAAGGCTGCGCGACAGGAAATGATGGAGCGCATTCGGGACAAGAAGGGGTCGGACCGGCCGCAGAAGTCCGCCAAAGGGCCGCGCCCACAAAGCCAACCAGGTGCTTCAGCCCAGGGCGAGGAGCTGGATGACAGCCAACCGCCGCGCCAAGATGGTCAGCACCGGCCAGGCAACGGCGGCCAGCGTCGCAATAACAACAACCGGCGGGGCGGCCGTGGTGGCCAGGAAGGCCGTGGCAACCCGCAATTTGGGGGTCAGGGACAAGGCCAGGGTCAACGCCAAGGACAAGGTCAGGGTCAGCGCGGCAACGCAGGCCAAGGCGGGCAACAACGTCAGCCCGACCCGCTGCGCACCGGCATCGACGCGCTGGGTGAACGCGGTGGTCGCAACCGTTTCCGCAACAACAACGGCCGCGGCGGCAACGGCGGCTCGCAAGGTGGCGGCGGGATCGACCCGCTGCGCACCAGCTACGGCCGCATCAAGTAAGCGGTGCTGAACGCAGGCCGAACACCTGATCCCCCAGGAACAGGTACTCGGCCCGCAAAATCGGCTCGCCACGCTCTTCAGTAAAGGTGAAGCCGAGCAAAGCCAGGGCAGTGCCGTCCTTGATTTCCGGCACCCGCCACTGGTTCATCCGCGACAGCGGCGCCAGTTCAACCTCCCAGCGCGGGTCGCGCCGGGTGGGCAATTGGGCCCGAGCCAGCAACGCGGGACCGTCCACGCGGGCGGATTGTTCCGGCAACCGACGCTGAGACAAGTCGGTCGGCAACGCCACATTTGGTCTCACGTCCAGCGCCATCTCCACGTGGGGATTGCGCCAGCGTACGTTCCGCGCCACCCCCTCCAGGTACAGCGGCCGATTCTGGTCAAAACTGCTCCAGCCGTGGTGGGCCTCGGCCAGCCACGGCCAAGCGCCCGCGATCACGGCGGAGCCGGACAGGCAATGCAAGGTCAGTCGACGGCGGTTCATGCGGCAAACTCCTTTCCTGAAGTCAGGCGTAAGCAATCCAGCGTCCGGCCGACACGATGCACAGCCAGAGCAAGGCTGACACCAGCATGAGCCCGCGAGCGGTCCGGTCCAACCTCTGCAAAGACCGGCGACCATGGAACCACGCCGCATTGGCGCCGGCCAGCATCAGCAGCAACATCTTGACTGTGAATGCGCGGTTCGCCAACAGTTCCTCGGCCTGCGTGGCAAACATCAGCAAGCCACTGGCGCCTGCCAGAGTGAACCCGACAGCGACCAAAGTGAGGCTCAGGCGTGCCAGCGCCGGCACGGGCAGTTGGCTTGCACCGCCCCACACCCGCACCTCCAGCGCCATGAGGTTACCCAGCACCAGCGCGAGGCCCCAGAGGTGGACCACCTCGAGCAGTGGATACGCCCAAGGATGGGTGGAAATGGCAGCGAACATGCACGCAGCCTAACGCAAAGCCGCACAATACGCGCCATGCGTATCCTTCACACCATGTTGCGCGTGGGCAACCTGCAGCGCTCGATCGACTTTTACACCCAAGTGCTCGGCATGACGCTGCTGCGCACATCCGAGAACCCCGAGTACAAGTACTCACTGGCGTTTCTGGGCTTCGAGGGCGGTAACCCTGGCCAGGCCGAGATTGAACTGACTTACAACTGGGGGGTGGAACAGTACGACATGGGCACCGCCTACGGACACATCGCTCTGGGTGTGCCCGACGCTTACGCGGCCTGCGAGAAGATCAAGGCCGCCGGCGGTAACGTGACGCGTGAGGCTGGCCCTGTGAAGGGTGGCTCGACCGTGATCGCATTTGTCACGGACCCTGACGGCTACAAGATCGAGTTGATACAGCGTGGCTCGGAAGCCACTGGCGCCGGCCTTCGCTGAACGAAGAACTCGCGACGGGGGTGCACAACCCCGCCGCGCGTGAAACTCAGAGCTTTTCCGCTCCGCCCAGGTAGGGGCGAAGGGCTGCCGGCACGGCAATGCTGCCGTCGGCAGTCTGGTAGTTTTCGAGCACGGCCACCAGCGCGCGGCCCACGGCCAGGCCGGAACCGTTGAGGGTGTGCACCAGCTCGTTCTTGCCCTGCGCGTTCTTGAAACGGGCCTGCAGACGACGCGCCTGAAAGGCTTCGCAGTTGCTGACGGAGCTGATCTCACGGTAGGTGTTCTGCGCCGGCAGCCAGACTTCCAGGTCGTGGGTGCGGGTGGCGCCAAAACCCATATCGCCGGTGCACAGGGCCAGCACGCGGTACGGCAGGCCCAGCTTCTGCAGCACGGCCTCGGCGTGGCGGGTCATGTCCTCCAGCGCCTCGTAGCTCTTTTCGGGATGGACGATCTGCACCATTTCAACCTTGTCGAACTGGTGCTGGCGGATCAGACCGCGCGTGTCGCGCCCGGCAGATCCGGCTTCCGACCGGAAGCACGGGGTGTGCGCGGTGAGCTTGATAGGCAGGTCGGCCTCGGCCACGATCTCGTCGCGCACAAAGTTGGTCAGCGTCACCTCGCTGGTGGGGATGAGGTACATCGCCGACTCGTCGTCGCCTTCCTGACCACCCTTTTTGGCAGCGAACAGGTCGGCCTCGAACTTGGGCAACTGGCCGGTGCCTCGCAGCGTTTCAGCGTTGACGACGTAAGGGGTGTAGCACTCGGTGTAGCCGTGCTCTTGCGTTTGCACGTCGAGCATGAACTGGGCGAGGGCGCGGTGCAGGCGGGCCACCCGGCCTTTCATCACCACGAAGCGCGAACCACTGAGCTTGGCGCCGGTCTCGAAATCCAGGCCCAGGGGTTCGGCCAGTTCGACGTGATCTTTGGGCTTGAAGCCCAGCTCGCGCGGATGGGCGCCCAGACCGCCCTGCGGCGCCCAACGGCGCAGTTCTACGTTGCCGTGCTCATCGGAGCCGACGGGGACACTCTCGTGCGGCAGGTTGGGCACAGCCAGCAGCAAGGTCTGCAATTCGGACTGAATCTGGTCCAGCCGTGCGGCCGAGGCCTCCAGCGTGCCCTTGATCTGCCCCACTTCGGCCATGACCGCTTCGGCTTCGGCGTGCTGCCCCTTGCCTTTGAGCATGCCGATCAGCTTGGACTGGCTGTTGCGGCGGGCTTGCAACTCTTCGGTCTTGACCTGCAAGGCCTTGCGCTCGTTTTCAAGCGACTGGAACGCCTCCACGTCGAGAAAAGGCTGGGGGGTCTTGCGGGTCTGGAGGCGCGCGACCACGGCGTCGAGGTCTTTGCGCAGGAGGGTGATGTCTAGCATGATGGCGAAATTTTAGGTTATCGTCCTAGCGACTATGGAGCTCGAAGATGGCTTGCTTGCGAACTTTGATATGGCTTTTTGCCGCTGCCCTGCTGGGTGGCTGTGCCACTTTTGACCGAGGCGCAACGGAAACGGTGCTGCCCATGCAGCGCGCATGGGTTGATGGGCGAGTGGTGGAGTATGTCACCACCGACGCTTCGGACCCGGAGGTGGCTCGCAGTTATGGAGCCAACCATGCACCCCGTCTGGCTTTGGCGGCAGACGCCGAGCTGGGCAAATCGGTGTTGGAGCGGGTGTACAGATTCTCAAAAGACGAACAATGGAACGTGTTCCAGTCTGGTCCCTCGCCCACCGGGCCTGCGAGTCAAGACCGCACCTATAGCCCGCTGTGGCGCGTGGTTCTGGTGCATTGGACACGACCTGAACGCACGCGCCTGCTCAACTCCGAAGAGGCACTTCTGGCTGCCGAGGAACTGGGTGACATCAGACTTGAAGTGACTCGCATCGTGGTGAACTGCCCAGTCACACGCGGTGTGGATGGCGTGGCGTTGCGCGGGGTGCGCTGAATCAAAGCTTCAGACCCTTGGGCAGCGGAAATTTGGTGGTTTCGCGCACCCCATCCAGGCTGCGAACCGACACCGCACCCAGCGCCTTGAGCTTTTGCACCACACCTTGCACCAGATCTTCGGGCGCCGACGCGCCTGCCGTCACGCCCACGCGGGAACGGCCAGCGAACCATTCGTCGCGCAATTCGGAGGCATCGTCCACCATGTGAGCGGGCACGCCCAGGCGCTCGGCCAGCTCTCTCAGCCGGTTGGTGTTGGAGCTGGTGGGGCTGCCCACCACCACCACAGCGTCCACCTGCCGGCTCATGACCTTGACCGCATCCTGCCGGTTCTGGGTCGCGTAGCAGATGTCTTGTTGTTTGGGCTCGCGGATGTTGGGAAAACGCGCCTTGACGGCATTCGCGATTTCGGCCGCGTCGTCCACGCTCAACGTGGTCTGGGTCACGACGGCCAGCTTGTCCGTCTGCCCGGGCTGGACGCGCGCCACGTCGGCCACATCTTCCACCAGGTGGATGCCGCTGTCGAGCTGGCCCATGGTGCCTTCGACCTCGGGGTGGCCCTTGTGGCCGATCATGATGAATTCGTAGCCCTCTTTGTGCAGCTTGGCCACTTCAACGTGGACCTTGGTGACCAACGGACAGGTGGCGTCGAAGATCCGGAAACCGCGCTGTTCAGCCTCGCGCTGGATGGCCTGGCTCACGCCGTGAGCACTGAACACCAGCGTGGCGCCGGCGGGCACTTCGTCCAGCTCCTCAATGAAAATGGCGCCCCGGGCCTTGAGGTCATTCACCACATGGGTGTTGTGCACGATCTCGTGTCGCACGTAAATGGGCCGGCCAAATTTTTCCAGCGCACGCTCGACGATCTCGATGGCTCGATCCACGCCGGCGCAAAAGCCTCGCGGTTCAGCGAGCAGCACTTCCTGAACGTCCGCCATCACAGCACCCCGATGATCTGGACTTCGAACCGCACTGGCTGACCGGCGAGCGGGTGGTTGAAGTCGAACAACACTGCACCGTCTTCGCGAACCTCTCGAACGGCGCCGGCGTAGCTGCCCAGCCCATCGGGCGTGGGAAACTGCACCACATCGCCCGCCGCGTACTGCTCGTGAGGGTCGCCAAGCTGATCGAGCAGCTTGCGCGCCACCCACTGCACCATGTCGGGCTGACGGTCGCCAAAGGCCTCACCCTCGGCCAGGTCGATCACGGTGTGCGTGCCCTCGTCAAGACCCAGCAAACGCTGCTCGATGGCAGGGGACAGTTCGCCCCCGCCCAGGCTCAAGGTGGCAGGTTGCGCCTCGAAAGTGTTGATGAAATCGCGCCCGTCCGGCCCCGAAAGGCGGTAGTGCAAGGTGAGGAAAGAGCCGGCTTCGACTTGGGGCATGATGGAGGGCGTCATACAAAACAAAACGCGATTGTAAAAAATGGGAGGAATCGCATGACAGCGAGCGCACATCTGTCCATGCCGCTGAAGGGGCTGCCGCCCGACACCCGGCCCCGCGAAAAGCTGCTGCAACGCGGCCCGGCGGCCTTGAGCGACGCCGAATTGCTGGCGTTGCTGCTGCGCACCGGCATACAGGGCAAAAACGTGGTGCAACTGGCCCAAGAACTGGTGGACCGTTTCGGCGGCGTGGCCGGCTTGCTGCACAGCGGCGCCGATGCGCTGAAATCGGTCAAGGGCCTGGGGCCAGCGAAACGGGCTGAAATCATGGCCGTGGTGGAACTGGCACGCCGCGCGCTGGCACAGGAAATCCGGCAGAAGCCGCTGTTCGACAGCCCTCAGGCTGTGGCGCACTACCTGCAACTGCACCTGGGACACAAGCCGCACGAGGTGTTTGCGGTGCTGTTTCTGGACAGTCAGCACCGGCTGCTGGCGATGGAAGAAATGTTCAGGGGTACGTTGACCCAGACCTCCGTCTACCCGCGCGAGGTGGTGCTGCGCGCCCTGCACCACCATGCCGCCGCCGTGGTGCTCGCACACAACCACCCCAGTGGAACCGCCGAACCGTCGCGCGCCGACGAGTTGCTCACCCAAACCCTGAAATCGGCCCTCGCGCTGGTGGACGTGCGAGTGCTGGACCATTTCATCGTGACGGCGGTGGGTTGCCGTTCCATGGCAGAGATGGGACGGGTCTGATCGGAAACAAGACGCCCCTGGGGCTACTCGTGTACCCCGACGCAAGGGGTCAGCGGGTGCACCACAATAAGGGGCATGAAAGCCGGTCTGATGAGGGCAGACAGCCTGTCCGATCTCAAATCGCTGAAAAAGGCGATCGCCACACGCGCTGCGCGTGAGGCGGCCGTTCGTGCGGCCGAAGAGGCGGCGCGGCGCGAGGCGCTGGAACGCCTGCACCGCGACCGTTTGCTGTTCGAGCGTGCCATCGGCAAGGTGCAGCGTTTGCCGCACCACGGACGGCACATGCCGTCGGCGACGCCGTTGCGGCCAATCCCAGCCCAGCGCCAGCGCGACGAACAAGCGGTGATGCAGGAAGCCCTGAGCGACGAGTTCGACGCCGAAACGCTGTTGCACACCGACGAACACCTGAGTTTTCGGCGCCCCGGCGTCGGACCCGATGTGGCCCGCAAGCTGCGCCAGGGCGAATGGAGCATTCAAGCCCAGGTGGACTTGCACGGCCTGCGTACCGACGAAGCACGCGCCACCTTGGCCACCTTTGTGCGCGAGGCGCACAAACACGGCTTGCGCTGCGTGCGGGTGGTCCACGGCAAAGGCCTGGGCTCACCCGGCAAGACGCCCGTGCTCAAATGCAAAGTGCACAGCTGGCTGGTTCAGAAAACCGAAGTGATGGCGTTCGTGCAGGCCCGGCCCGCTGAAGGCGGTGCGGGCGCACTGGTGGTGTTGTTGAAGCCTTCACCGCGGGCCCACTGAATCAAGCATCCACCCGTCAAGGGGTCTGGGGGTGTGCGTGGGTGACGGTGTCAGCCATGCCAACCCGCCCGAGCAGGGGCAAACGAACCGCCGGGCGGTTCAGATCGAAGCCAAAATTCAGGCCCAGCAGATTGACCTCCAGCCCTTCCTGCCAACCCAGGCTGACACCCAGCAGCCCCACCAGCGACGCTTGTACGCCCGAGCCGCTGCTCGACAGTCCGATCGGCTGGGTCAGCGGCCGGTAGTCTTTGCCGATGGCGTTCGGCGGCAAGTCCAACTTGAGCTCGGGCACCTCGCGCCCAATGTGGGCGAGAAAGGTGTTGCTGTTGGGCCCGGGGTAGCTGCGGTACCGGTCGGCATAGGGATAACTGGCTACGGCGGCCTCAATGCGCTCGATCATGACCATGGTGGCGGGCCCGCGGTGCTCGACCAGCAATTGAGGGACGGCTCCGTACCAGAGTCCATCGGGCACGGCGTAGTTGCGTTGCACCACCTCGGGCGCGCGCCAGCCCACCACGTCGTAGCGGGTGTAGCTGTCTTCGCCAGCTCGCTTGTAAATGATCCAGGGATGCACTGCAAAACGGCCTCGCCAGCCAAAGGTTTTGGCGGCGTACACCTGAACGATAGCGTCTTTCCGCAGCGCGACCGGGTCGGGTGCCAGCCCGGCAGAATGACGTGGAGCGGTGCGCCAACTGGTGACCGGCGCCGCTTCGGCCTGACCGCTGCCGCTGGCCGGACCCGAAGCACAGGCCGCCAGGAGAAGGGCGGCGGCAAGGCAGGCTGGGAAGATCGCGCCGCGTGTCTTGAATTGCATGAAGGGTTCAAGCCGGCGTGTTGCGCATCCAGTCGGCGGTCTGGAAAAAGCTCTGGTTGAGCCGCTGGTGCAGTTCGGTCGGAACGCCCACGTCGCCCATCGCCTGGTCCATGCAGGCCAGCCACTGATCCCGTTCCTGGATCCCGATTTTGAACGGCATGTGGCGCATGCGCAGGCGCGGATGGCCAAAACGGTCCTGGTAGTGCTGAGGACCGCCCAACCACCCACACAGGAACCAGAACAGCTTCTGGCGAGCATCGTCCAGCGTGGTCCCATGGCTGGCACGCAATTCGCGGAATCCAGGCTCCAGGTCCATGAGATCGTAGAAACGGTTCACCAGGCGCTCGACCGCGGGCTCCCCGCCCAGCCAGTCAAAAGGTGTCAAGGGCTGGCCAGCGGCATCTTTGGGTGGTGGTTCCTGAATCTGCATGGCGTCTATTGTGTCGCTTTGCGCAAGGTGGTCACCACCGGGGTCCGCAAGACGCCCCGCAAGCCCCACCAGCCGGCCAGAAGTGCCAGCACCCCACCGGCCAAAGCACCCGCGAGCGGAACCCAGGGTGAAGGGTTCCAGGTGAATTCAAAGGCATAACGCGCCAAGGCCCAACCCACCGCCACGGCCACCACCGACGCGAGAAATCCCGCCAGAAGCCCCACGCCCAGCAGCTCGGCACGCTGCACCTGACGCAGCAGGCTGGACTGCGCACCCACTGCGCGCAGGATCGCAAACTCGCGCTCCCGCTCGGTGCGGGTGGCTGTAACGGCAGCGAACAACACCACCAACCCAGCCGCCAAGGTGAAGCCGAACAGAAATTCCACCGCGCGGATCACTTGCCCCAGCACACGCTGCACCTGAGCGATGGTGCTGCTCATGTCCACGTTGGTGATGTTGGGATAGGCACGCACCAACGCGTTGTCAAACCCAGGTTTTTCAGGGGCGCGGTAAGCACTGATGTAGGTGAGTGGCACGGAAGGCATGGCCGCCACTGGAAACATAGCGAAGAAGTTGACCCTCATGGATCCCCAGTCCACCTTGCGCAAGCTGGTGATGGTCGACTCGACCGGTATGCCGGCGATGTCGAAGGTCAGGCGGTCGCCCAGTTTCAAACCCAAGGTATCGGCCAGACCATCCTCCACACTGATGGCACCCGCTTCGTCGGGCTGCCAGCGGCCGGCCACCACCTGGTTGTGTGCGGGCGCCTCGGCGCTGTGCGAGAGGTTGAACTCGCGGTCCACCAGACGGCGAGCGCGGTCGCCCTCGAAATCGTCGGGCGACACGGTGCGACCATTGATGGCCACCAGCCGGCCACGGATCATGGGATACCAGTCGTACTGGCTGACGCCTTGTTCGCGCAGAGTGGTCTGGAACGGCTGCGCCTGTTCGGGTTGGATGTTGATGACAAAGCGATTGGGCGCGTCGGGCGGTGTGGCCTGGCGCCAGCTGCTGATGAGATCGGTGCGCAACAGCACCAGCAGCACCAGCGCCAGGAGGCCGACCGACAGGGCACTGACCTGCACCACCGCGTAACCCGGCCGGGCGCACAGCTGACGCGTGGCCAGGCGCAACCAACGCGGCGCGGTGGCCTCGTTCACCACGGCGCGCAACAGGCGAACCGCGGCGTAACTGGCCGCTGCAAACAACCCGACGGCCACAGTGAAGCCACCCACTGCAATCAAACCCAGCGTCAGGTCGCGACTGGCCGCCAACAACAACGCGGCAAAACCAGCTGCGCCCACCGCCAAAACCGCCAGAGATGCGGGTTTGAGGTTGCCCACTTCACGGCGAATCACACGCAACGGTGGGACTCGGGCCAACTGCAACACAGGCGGCAATCCAAAAGCCAGCATCAACGTCAGTCCAACGCCCAGACCGAACAGGGCGGGCCACAGCGTGGGCGCCGGCATGGCGGTCTTGACCAGCTCGGCCAGCAGCCACACAAAGCCATGGTGCACCGCGTAGCCCAGGACCACCCCCACTGCACCAGCCAAGGTGCCCACCAGCACAAACGCCAAGGTGTAGGCCTTGGCCATGGTGGCCTGGGACAGACCCAGCACCCGCAACATCGCGCAATCATCCAGATGGCGGGCCGCGTACACGCGGGCTGCAATCGCCACGGCCACGGCACTCAACAACGCCGCAAGCAAGGCCACAAGATTCAGGAATTTTTCGGCCCGGGCCAGGGTTTGTTGCATTTCGGGCCGGCCGCCTTCAAACGACTCCAGCCGCACGCCGCGCACCGTGGGTTTGTCTTGCTCTAACTCAGCCCAGCGCACATAGCGACGCACCGCAGGGTCGTCACCCGCCACCGCCAGGCGGTAGCTCAAGCGGCTGGCGGGCTGCACCAAACCGGTGGCGGCCAGGTCGCTGCTGTGGATCATCACGCGGGGGGCAAAACTCATGAAGCCGGCACCCCGGTCGGGCTCGATCACGATCAGCCGTGCAATGCGAAACGACGCATCGCCCAGCCACAAGGTGTCGCCCACTTGCAGGTCCAGCGCCACCAGCAGGGGCTCGTCCACCCAGGCGGTGCCGGGTTGTGGCACGCCGCCCGCGCCTTGCTCGGGCAGGCCGGGCCCATCGGCCACGCGCAATTCGCCGCGCAACGGATAGCCAGCCTCCACCG
>JACCDV010324763.1_pt1 | contig 12371 bp, 11 predicted proteins | sample 7446131 | NCBI WGS metagenome assembly JACCDV01 (sample SAMN15323448, study PRJNA562643) | freshwater metagenome | isolation source: river surface water | place: USA:Blue River Watershed | collected 2017-08-17
CATGACTAAATAAGCCACTATTGGCATTGACTTATGGCACGCTGTTGAGTTCTCAAGGTACGGATGCGCACTGCTTCTCAGAATTTCTCCTGATTTTCAGGGCAGATCGCCAAACTTAGTGCATGCATACAGGCGAGGTCAAACCGGCCTAAATGAGTTCCTAGATCTGGCTGACGCTCAATTTCTTGAGCATCTGTGCCTACTGTCCGGCCTAAATCGTCCGTTCCCAGCAAGGAGCGTAACTATACATAGACCGTATGGACCGGTCAAATCGGGCTAGCCGGATGTCGGGGAAAGCCATAAAACCATCAAAATCGCGAATTATCCACGCCCGCTAGCGTTTTTAGCCCTTTTCGACGGAATTAAGTTAATTCGACGGCTGCGAGATCTCGCTTACCTTTTCTCAAAACCGCGTATTTCCCGCATAAAAAGTCGGATTTTGAGGGTCTGAAATCTTCTCCTGAAATCTTCTGATTATTGAGATATGCGCCACCTTCTTTAACGATGCGTCGCGCAGCTGATTTCGACTCTACGACCCCAGTTGCTGCTAGGAGATCCACCCACGTTGGAATTTCCTCTGATACAGAAATAGTTGTTCGTGGGAGTTCTGCAAGAGCAGATGAAAGTGTTGCTTCATCTAACTCTGAAAGCTCTCCCTGACCAAACAATGCGCGTGCAGCAGCTTCAACACGTTGTGTTGTTTCTTCTGAGTGAACAAGAGAGGTAAGTTCCCGCGCTAATGCGCGATGTGCTTCACGTAATCCAGGATTTTCATTGTGCGACTTCTCTAGTTCCATAATCTCTTCATGCGATTTAAAAGAGAATACCTTTAGGAAGTTAATGACATCTTTATCATCTGAGTTGAGCCAGAATTGGAAGAAGGCATATGGTGATGTCATCTCTGGATCTAGCCAGACAGAGCCACCCGCAGTCTTACCAAACTTTGTGCCATCCGCCTTCATTAGAAGCGGAACAGTGAGTGCATGGCCACTTCTCTGTTCGACACGACGAATGAGATCAAGACCAGCAACAATATTTCCCCACTGATCAGAACCTCCCACTTGCAAGGTGCAATTATTACGTCGGAAGAGTTCGAGGAAGTCGTAGGACTGCAAAACTTGATAAGAAAACTCGGTGTAAGAGATTCCGCCGCTCTCTAAACGGGCAGATACTGAATCCTTTGAAAGCATCTGATTGACGCTGAAATGCTTTCCGATATCGCGCAAAAATTCGATTGCACTTAATGGGGATGTCCAATCAAGATTGTTAACAACCTGCGCGGGATTCTTTGGTGCATCAAAATCCAAGAAGGCAGATACTTGTTTACGAATTCGATTTACCCAACCCTCAACGATCTCAGTGCTGTTGAGTGTGCGCTCCTCATTTTTGCCACTTGGATCTCCTACTAATCCAGTCGCTCCACCAACTAGGGCGATTGGATTGTGACCTGCCAACTGGAAGCGTCGAAGAACGAGAAGGACAACTAGATTTCCGGCGTGAAGCGATGGCGCAGTTGGATCAAAGCCCACATAGAGCGTTGTTGGCTTCTTAAGCGCCTCTAGCAGTGCAACTTCATCTGTTGACTGGGCTACTAAGCCACGCCAGCGTAGATCTTCGATCAGGTTCATGCGCTCATCATCTCTGAAAATGCCTGCTGCTTGCTGGCAATTTCCTGTTGGGTTTTTGAATTGGAAATCAAGGCATCCTTAATCTGCTGGGAAACCAAAGCAGGTGCTGTACCGCCAGATGTTGTTCTGGAATTAAGAGCACCATGAACTGTAAGTACATCACGTACTCCCCCATCAAGTTCAGAGTGCACCGACAAAAACTCTTCATCACTCATTTGATGTAACTGGCGGCCAGAAGCCTCGCAGATCGCTACACACTTTCCTGCAGCTTCATGGGCTTGAGCGAAAGGAACATTTCTCTTAGCCAAATAATCTGCGATCTCAGTTGCTAAGGAGAATCCGGTAGGTGCGGAAAGTGCCATCTTCTCCCGATCAAAATCAGTAGTAGCAATCATTCCCGTCACCGCCGGCAACACTAGAAGCAATGTATCGATACTGTCGAACAACGGTTCTTTATCCTCTTGAAGATCACGGTTGTAGGCAAATGGAAGTCCCTTGAGCATTGTCAAAACGCTCATCAAATTTCCAACAAGTCGACCAGATTTTCCACGTGCAAGCTCTGCCACATCTGGATTCTTTTTCTGAGGCATGATTGATGAACCGGTCGAATATGCATCTGCAACCTTGGCCCAGGCAAACTCTTGCGATGACCACAGGGTCCATTCCTCGCCAATTCGAGATATGTGGTTGCCAACCATTGCACAAATGAAAAGCGCTTCTGCAACATAGTCGCGATCGCTAACAGCATCGATACTGTTGGCAAAGGTTGCATCAAATCCTAAATTCTTTGCGGTGAAAGCTGGTTCAAGGGGAAGTGATGAGCCTGCAAGTGCACCCGCTCCTAATGAGCTAACAGATGTGCGAGCCAACCAATCATTGATCCGATCTAGATCACGAGCAAAAGCATGTGCATGTTTTGCAAGTTCATGACCAAAAGAAACCGGCTGTGCATGTTGTATGTGGGTAAATCCTGGGGCTGGATCATTTACATACTCAGCGGCCTTTTCGAGAATCGCAGTTTGCAAATGAGTAATGAGCCCCGCTATTTCAAGGATGTGATCCATCGCGAAAAGACGCAGATCTGTGGTCACCTGATCATTGCGGGATCTTCCGGCACGTAGCGCTCCCCCGACCGGGCCAAGCTTTTCTGTTAATCCACGTTCGAGAGCGCTATGAACATCTTCATCTGTCTCGTTGGGAGCAAAGGAGCCATTAATGACCTGAGTCGATAACTCTTTAAGTGCGGCCTGAATCAGATCTGCATCCTTAGAGGCAACAAGTCCGCTCTTCTTCAAGATAGCCAAGTGGGCCATTGATGAACGTAGATCGTATGGGGCAAGGCGCCAATCGAAGTGAACGCTCCTGGACAGGGCAAAGACCGAGTCCTCAGGTCCCTGCGCGAAACGTCCGCCCCATAGAGCCATTACTTCCTCTTTCCTTCTCCTTGTGCGTAAGCAAGCAATTCTTTCGCTAAATGTGCTCCACCAGTGGCTTTCTTCGATACCAAAATAATCGTGTCGTCTCCTGCGATGGTTCCGATAACTCCGGTTAAACCAGCGTGATCTAAGGAGCTGGCCAAGAACTGTGCCGCGCCAGGTGGTGTGTGAATCACCGCGAGATTGGCGCTGTGATCAACTGACAAAATCAGCTTTGATGGCACTGGAGTGCTTCTAACAATTGCATCATCTGCACTTTCGCGGATTTGATAAACCGTCTCTCCATTTTTATCGCGGGCCTTTACCGCTCCAATCTCTTCAAGATCACGACTGGCGGTTGCTTGCGTTACCGCATACCCAGCTTTCTTCAGTAGCTTCACTAGATCCGATTGAGATGAAACCACACCAGATTGAATCAGAGAGATTGCCTTTGCTCTACGAGCTGAAACTGATTGAGCGCTACTTGGCATAAGAAACCACCTTCTTGAAAATCGAGAGGAACTTCAGAATCTGGGCATCGGTCACAATGAGTGCAGGTGCAATTCGAATTGTTGTTGAGTTGGCCGCGTTTACCAAAATCCCTTCTTTGCGTAATAAATCCGCAACATCTGAGGCTTTTAACCCGTCTAATTCGATTCCTATTAACAATCCTGCTCCTCGAACCTCTTTGATGCCAGGAATAAGTGCGAGCTCCTGAATCAAGAAGGCAGACTGCTTTTCAACCTTCTTTAATACTTTCTTTGATTCAATAAAATCTATTGCTGCTAAAGCCGCAGCGGTGGTCACAGGATTTCCACCAAAGGTTGATCCATGATCGCCTGGTTCAAATAATTCAGCCGCCTTGCCTAAAGCAATCATCGCACCTAGCGGAAGTCCTCCGCCAAGACCTTTGGCAAGTGTGATCACATCTGGTGTTATTCCTGAGTACTCGTATCCAAACCAATCACCCGTGCGACCCATTCCTGTTTGAACCGCATCAATAACTAGTAGTGCACCTTTCTCATCGCACAATGCGCGAAGTTGATACAAGTAATCGCTCGGAGGAACTATTACCCCTGCCTCACCCATGATAGGTTCAATAATGACCATTGCAGTTCTCTTTGTAACCGCTTTTCGCATCGCATCAATATCTCCATACGGAACATGTTTTACCCCTTTAATTAAAGGTAGAAAGGGTTCACGCTTTGAAGGTTGACCTGTAAGTGAGAGCGCGCCCATGGTTCGACCATGGAAAGCACCTTGCGCAGCAACAACCTTTATCTTTCCTGTTCTTCTTGAAAGCTTAAAAGCAGCCTCATTGGCTTCTGCACCAGACTGGCAGAAGAAGACTTTAGCGCCTTTGTCTCCTGTCATTGCGGCTAACTTTTCAGCAAGAGTTATCGCATTGGGATGGGCGTAGAAATTGCTCACATGGCTCAAAGTAGAGATTTGCTTGGTGACCGCTTTTACAACTGAAGGGTGAGCATGACCCAAAATATTTGTGGCTATTCCACCAAGAAAATCTAAATACTTCTTTCCGTCAGCATCAGTTACAACAATGCCCGAACCTTTGATCAACGCAATCGATGGAGTCCCGTAGTTGTTCTGAACCGAACTTTTCCAACGGTTAATTAGCCTCTTGTTTGTCATGCAACCACCAGCGTTCCGCCTGTACCAGCTAAAGCTGATGCAAAGCTATCGGGATCTGTTCCATCAATAATTCTTACCGCTTTGGCTCCAAATGAAAGGGCATCAAGGGCTGCTTGTACTTTCGGAGCCATGCCTTCGGCAAAGCCTGCCTTTAAAGTTTCAAGTTCAGCTGCGCTAATCTCTTGAATTAATGAATCCTTATCAGGCCAACTGCGATAGATGCCAGCAACATCAGTCATAACAATCAAAGCTGAAGCTTTTAACGCTGCCGCAATTGCAGCCGCCGCAAAATCTGCATTGACATTTAAACCTGTGAGTAAATCTGCATCTGAAGAGATAGGGGCCACAACTGGGACTATTCCTTGGTCTAGAAGATCCAAAAGTTGTGATGGATTTACAGATTGAACATCTCCAACAAAACCAAGATTTGCCGGTGTCCCATCGATTAAGTGAGTGCGACGTTTTGCAATGACAGTTGGCAAAGTACGCGCAGATATCGCCTGGGCTTTGATTCCTGATTTACTAAGGGTGGCTGCGACTTCTTGCCCAACTTGATTAACCAAAACATCCTCAACCACATCAAAGATCTCTTGAGTTGTAACTCTAAATCCACCGATCCAATCGCTGACGATCTGGCGCTGCTTCAGAGCTGCATCTATTTGAGGTCCCCCTCCATGCACAACTACAACCTTTTCACCCATCGCCAAAGCTGCGGTAATTGCTCTTGAAAAGTTGCCATTTTCATCTTTCATGGCATGTCCGCCAAATTTAACAACGATCATGTTGAGTACGCAGAATTCTCATGTACATAATCATGGCTAAGGTCATTTGTCATGATTGTCGCCGTTGCAGTACCCACTTTGAGGTCGATCTCGATCTCTACCAAGCGAGCTTCAAAATTCACTAATGTTTTATCGCCATCTGGAGCACTATTAGTACAGACCTGAACTCCGTTGAGCCTTACATCTATGGCCAGCGGGTCCATGTGAGCATTAGCGGTTCCAACAGCTGCAAGAACTCGACCCCAGTTTGGATCTTTGCCAAAAATCGCCGCCTTAAGCAAGTTGTTACGAGCACATGCCCGCCCAACTTCGACCGCATCGCTTTCTGTAACAGCATTGAGCACCTTAATCGCAACCGTCTTCGTAGAGCCTTCGGCATCTGCAATTAACTGTCCAGAAAGTGATCCACACACCTGCATCAGCATATCTTCCAGATCGCTGTCAGATATTTCTACACCACTAGCACCCGATGACATGAATAGAACTGTGTCATTAGTGGATGTACAACCATCAGAATCGATTCGGTTATACGTCCGATCTGTCACACGTTTAAATATCTCTTGAACATTCTCAGATACCAGTGCGTCAGTCATAACAACTGACAACATCGTTGCCAATGCAGGAGCCAACATTCCTGCACCCTTTGCAATACCTGCAAACTCCAGACCGTTAATGGATGCGGTTGCGATTTTGGGAACCGAATCAGTTGTCATGATCGCCTGTGCGCTAGTGTGCAAACCATCCTGGCTAAGGGCAGGTGTTATTGAATCTAAACCTGCGATGATCTTTGACATCGGCAAAAGTTCACCAATCAACCCTGTCGAACAAACTATTACTTCGCCGGATGAAATATTGAGTAACTGTGCGACATGCTCTGCCGTCTTATGAGTATCTGCAAATCCTTGTGGGCCCGTGCAGGCATTGGCTCCTCCGCTGTTGAGAACAGCTGCCCGCACTAAGCCACCCTTGGCAACCTGACGTGACCAAATAACAGGTGCAGCAACAACCTTATTGGTAGTAAATACTGCAGCTGCGGTGAAGTTTGGACCTTGATTCTCAATAACTGTCAGATCTAGCGCGCCGGTGCTCTTTAAACCTGCAGCAATTGATGCTGATCTAAAGCCTTGAGGAAGTTTCATGCACCAATTCCATCTAACGCCAAACCAGTAATGTCAGAGTAGCCGCAGATGAGGTTGGCATTCTGAATCGCTTGACCGGCCGCACCCTTACCAAGATTATCGATTGCGACAGAAACAACTAGACGATTTGTATGTTCATCCACCGCAACCTGCATCTGCACCTTGTTACTACCTGTCACTGCACTGGTCTTTGGCATTTGCCCCAGCGGCAAGAGATCTACGAAGAACTCGTTCGCGTAATGCTTTGCGTACAGATCATGCAGCTGTTGAGTTGTCATTGGCTTGGTCAACTTGGCGGTGATAGTAGACAGAATTCCGCGCGGCATTGGAGCAAGAATTGGGGTAAATGAAATCTTGACAGGCTCTTGAGCAACAGCAGATAGCGCCTGCTCAATCTCTGGCGTGTGTTGATGAACACCACCAAACTTGTAGGAGGAAAGTGAACCCATTACTTCGCTACCAATCAGATTGATCTTTGCGCTTCTGCCAGCTCCAGTTGTACCTGATGCTGCAACTACCACGATATCTGAGCTGTCGATAACTGAGATACCAGGTGCAATTCCGAGTGAAATCGATGTTGCATAACAACCTGGGTTGGCAACCTTACTTTCTTTTTTAATTGCTTCACGTTGACCGACTGCAAGCTCTGGTAATCCGTACACCCAGGCTCCTACATGCTTGCCTCCATAATATTTTTCCCACTGGGCAGGATCTTCTAATCTGTAATCTGCGCCAAGATCCACGATCTTTACATGTGCAGGGATCTTCGAGATAAGAGCAGCTGACTCGCCATGTGGAAGTGCAAGAAATCCAAGTTCAATCGCGCTGAAATCTATTGAGTCAGCGGTGACGAAGATACGGCCTGAGTAACTTTGTAGTTGGGGATGAACAGAGGTAACCAGCTCCCCCGCATTTGAATGCGCGCTTACAACTGTGACCTCAAAATGTGGATGTGTGGCGAGCAACCGCAAAAGCTCGCCGCCTGCGTACCCGCTGGCACCGATGACCGCTGTTTTCATGCCTTAAGGATAAAGGATTATCAATAATTATGCAATCATATGCATAATTATGCGGTTCGGAGAACAGCCCCGAACTTTGCCGCCGCCACGGCGGTAGCTGCTTCGCGCATGGCTGAAACTTCATCACCAGTGAGGGTACGATCAGAGGCACGGAATACAAGAGTGAATGCAAGTGAAACCTTGCCATCGCCAATCTTGTCGTATCGATCAAAGAGTGTGATGGATTCAAGTAGATCCCCCGCGCCCTCGCGTAGCGCACCTTGAATAGCTGCCGCGCTGACAGTTGAATCAACTATCAAAGCTACATCTTGAACCGCCGCAGGCATTGTGCCAACGGTGGTTGGGCGAACTAGCATTGAATCAGGCAGTGCACTCAGTGCCACTGCGAAAGCGACTGAACGTTCAGGAAGACCGTAGGCGGCAACGATGCGAGGGTGTAGTTCACCCGCGTGTGCTACCGCTTTACCATCAACAATTAATTCGGCGCATCGACCAGGGTGCCACGGGGCAAGATCCGAGCGAGCAACACTGAAATCAAGATTACAAAGCGTCAAAATATCTTGGGCGTATGCGATCGCATCCTGCCAGTTATAGGCACGGGCCTTGCCTTGCCAATCCTCAATCTCGATCTTTCCAACAAGTAAACCTGCTACGTGATAACCCTGTGTCGGAACACTTGCAAAAATCTCATCGATGATCTTTTGATCTGGGCGCCTTGATAGATCTGGAGAAACTGCAGGAATTAACTTCTGAGAGCTACGGAAGATTGATCCCATCTCAAAGATCGCAAAATCCTTAGCACCGCGGCTGATATTGCGCTGTGCAACTTCGATGAGTCCCGGAACAAGATGCACGCGCATTAAGGGGAACTCTTCAGACATTGGATTGGCAACTTTGTAAGTGGCTGCTCGTTCGCCAACAAAACCCATCGAATCAATAGTTGCTTGATTGGTAAATGGGAAGGTTTGGACCTCTGCTAATCCTCGACTGGCCAACATTGTTGCAACTGCGCGGCGACGCTTTTGAGTTGGAGTTAAGGTCGCATGCAAAGGTCGTGGAGGCAGAATAGAAGGAATCTTGTCGTAGCCGATCATGCGGGCTACCTCTTCGGTGAAATCTGCAGCGGTGAGCAAATCTGGGCGCCATGAAGGTGGGTCAACTGTGAAGCTCTTTTCATCGACATCACACCCAACTACACGCAAAATCTCGGCAACCTTGGCAGCAGGCACATCAAAGCCCAACGTCTTTGAAACATACTGTGGATCTATTGTTACCAAGGCGGGATAGATAGGCTCGCCATCAACCACCGTTGCCACATGTTGGGCAGAGCTGTTTTCAATCAGTAGTTGCACAAATCGAGCCGATGCCAACTCAGCCAGTGAAGGATCAACGCTGCGCTCTAGGCGTCGTGAAGCCTCTGATGACAACTTGTGACGACGGGAGTTTTTCGCTACGCATGTAGGGTCAAAACGAACAGCTTCTAGTGCGATCTCTGTTGTTGTCTCCGTGATTTCTGAAGAAAGCCCACCCATTGTTCCGGCAAGAGCCAATGGTTGTTCATCATCACAGACCATCAAATCATCAGGGTCTAATGTGCGTTCTAGGCCATCTAAAGTTTTAAACTTTTGTGCAGATCCCGCGCGCTTGATGGTCAATCCACCCTTGATCTTTGATTTATCAAAGGCATGAAGTGGTTGCCCGAGCTCAAGCATTACATAGTTGGTTACATCAACAACCAAGGAGATAGAGCGCATTCCCATCTTTTCGATTCGACGGCGCATCCAGATCGGGGTAGTTGCCTTCGGATCAAAGTTTGAAAGGGTGCGAAGGTAAAACACAGAAGCGGTGGATTTATCCGCGATCTTTGCAGATACACCTTTGCCAGTATCCTCAAACTTAAGATCGCGTAACGCATTAACTGGGTCGGTAAATTTCAGATCTAAAGATCCTGCAACCTCACGAGCTATACCGCGAATACTCAGCGCATATCCGCGGTCAGGGTTTACCGCTACATCAAAGATGACATCATTGATCTGCAAGGCTTGGATCGCATCTTCGCCAATTGTGACTTCAGCTTCGCTGAAGACCATGATCCCCTCGTGATCCTCACTGATTCCGAGTTCGCGTGCTGAGCAAATCATTCCGTTAGAGGTTTTTCCGTAGGTTTCGCGTGCACCGATTTTGAAATCTCCGGGAAGAACTGCACCTGGCAAGGCAGCAACAACTAAATCCCCAACTGCAAAGTTGGTAGCACCGCAAATAACATAACGTGTTTCGCCTTCGCCACAGTCAAGTCCCACATAGCGAATAGGCTTCTTGAACTCGGTGATCTCTTCAATTGAGAGGACCTTTGCAAACTTTAAAGGCCCAGTTAAATCAGCACCTTGATAAATGATCTCTTCAACTTCAAAGCCAACTCGAATCAATCCGTCAGAGATTTGATCTGCTGTAACCGATGCAGGGATATCTACAAACTCTTTGATCCACGATAATGGAGCGCGCATTAGAGACCTACTCCAAACTGACGTGTGAAACGCAGATCGCCTTCGACGATGTCATGCATATCTGTAATCCCGTGACGGACCATAAGGGTTCGCTCTAGACCCATACCAAATGCAAAGCCACTATATACATCTGTATCGATTCCACAGGTTGCTAAAACCTTTGGATTAACCATTCCGCAACCGCCCCATTCAATCCAGCGATTGTTGAAAAAGATATCTACTTCAGCACTTGGCTCAGTAAATGGGAAGAAGGATGGACGAAGACGAGTGGTTACATCGGGACCAAACATGTGGCGGGCAAAATTATCCAAAGTGCCCTTCAGATGCGCCATGGTGATTCCCTTGTCGATCACAAGACCCTCAACTTGATGGAATACAGGGCTGTGCGTTGCATCTAACTCATCTGCGCGAAATGTTCTTCCTGGACAAACAACATATATCGGTGGCTGCTGTGTCAGCATCGTTCGAATCTGAACTGGTGAAGTGTGGGTACGCAATACCATTCCAGATTCAACTGGTTCGATAAAGAAGGTGTCCTGCATGGTTCGCGCTGGGTGATCAGCTGGAATATTGAGAGCATCAAAGTTCAACCAACCAGATTCAAGCTCCGGTCCCTCTTCTACTGCGAATCCTTGTTCAATAAAGAAATCTGAAACCTCATTTTTGATGATTGAGATCGGATGCAGGCCACCTCGATGAGAACGATTGACAGGCAAGGTGATGTCAACAACCTCTTCAAGTAAAACCTTACGGTCGCGCTCTGCCTCAAGGAGTGCGGTCGCATCTGCTAGTGCCTGTGCGATTGCCGCTTTACCCTCTCCAATTACCTTGCCAAAGGATGCTTTTTCATCAGGGGCTAAAGAACCAAGAGCGCGAGATGCCAAAGCGATTGGAGATTTATCTCCTGAATGGGCCAAGCGGGCTACTTTAAGTGAATCTAAATCTGTAGCGGAGGCGAAAGCCTTTCGGGCATCTTCTACCCAGGCTGAAATCTCCTCAACGCGCATAGGGAGAACTCTATCGGTTCGTACTTCTAGAGGCCTGCATATTTGAAAGGTGATACATGACAATTGAGGCGGCGGCAGAAAGGTTCAAACTCTCCGCATTTCCGGGCATTGGAATATTTACTACCTCTATCTGATCAACGGCTTGGGCGGTCGATAATCCTCGTGCCTCGTTGCCAAATACCGCAGCGGTATCACCTTTTCTTTGAAAAGAATCAAGAGCGGTAGCACCAGAAGCTCCAAGAGAAAAAGCTGTAATACCGAGCGCCAATAGATCTTCGATTGGCACTGATTGAAATACAGGAATGTGCCATAAGGATCCAGCTGTGCTGCGAACAACTTTAGGTGAGTACATATCGACGCTACCCGGTGATGTGATTACTGCATCCATTCCAAAAGCATCTGCAGAACGCAGGATTGTTCCGGCATTGCCAGGATCTTGAACCTCAGAAAGATAAATGAAATTACGGGCTCCGTTGAGGGCGATAGAGGTAAGTTCGAGTTGCGGAATGGAGCAGATCGCGATGATCCCTTGCGGTGTAATGGTTTCAGAGATTTGTTTCATTACTTCATCGCTGACATCAACAACGTTAAATTGTGAAAGATCCGCTATCTCTTCAACCTTGCTTCTTCCATTGACTGTTAGATAAAGGGTTTCTATCTTCGGTCCGCTCTTTGATACAAGCGCCTCACGTGCACATTGCAAACCTTCAGCTACAAACTGACCTGCGCTCTTTCGCTCTTTAACTCCCCTAGAACCAATAAGAGCCTTAACTCGCGCAATATGTGGCGAGTTAAGGCTCTCAATCATTGTTGGAACTTAGAGTGATGCAAGGCTCTTGCGAGCTACATCAACAAGTGTCTTGAATGTTGCAGGATCATTTGTCGCGAGCTCTGAAAGAACACGACGATCTACCTCAACACCTGAAGCCTTAAGACCCTGGATGAAGCGGTTGTAAGTAAGACCGTGCTCACGGCAACCAGCGTTAATACGCTGAATCCATAGGCGACGGAAATCGCCCTTCTTATCTTTACGGTCGTTGAATGCGTAAACCATTGAGTGCGTAACTTGCTCTTTCGCCTTTGTGAAAAGACGTGAGCGCTGTCCGCGATATCCGCTGGCACGCTCAAGAGTTGTGCGACGCTTCTTAGCTGCGTGTACTCCGCGCTTTACTCTCATTTAACCCGCTCCTTACTTCAAACCAAGCATGCGCTTGGCGGTTACTGCGA
>JACCDV010279540.1_pt1 | contig 12370 bp, 16 predicted proteins | sample 7446131 | NCBI WGS metagenome assembly JACCDV01 (sample SAMN15323448, study PRJNA562643) | freshwater metagenome | isolation source: river surface water | place: USA:Blue River Watershed | collected 2017-08-17
TTATATGTAGATATCGCTGTTAAAGCGAAGAATGAGCTTAGAGGAGCCTATGGCAAAAGAACGCTACGACCTTTCAAACAACGCTCTCTCGATGAAGAGAGCTGTCACTCAAATGCATAAACCAGGTTACAAGCACTCAGTTGAGAAACGTATCGAAGTGATTTCTACGTGGCTTGCGTTAGGTAACCTCCGTCAGACTGCCGCAATTTGCGGAGTCAGCTATCAGCTTTGTCTCAGTTGGAAGACTCAGCCTTGGTGGCAAGAAATGATTAACGAGATTCAAGCTGCTCGTAAATTCAAGGTTGAAAACAAACTCAATAAAATTGTTGACAAAGCATTGGCGGTTATTGATGATCGTTTAGACAATGGGGATTTTGTTTACAATCAAAAAACAGGTGAAGTCAGTCGTAAGCCAGTCTCGCTCAAGGAAGCTAGAGGCGCTGCAAACGACCTGATGCAACGACAAGTTGCTTTATCCAAGCTTGAAATCGAAACACAACAAGCTGCAAGACAAGATTCTGTAAAGGATCAGATTGCAATGCTTGCACAAGAATTCGCTAAATTTAACACAAAAAGAACAGTTGAGGTTATTCCCAATGCCCTACATGAAGAACGGAAAACGGGACTACAAGACGGAGTACAAGAAGTACCACAGCCGGGACGAGCAGATCGAGAATCGCTCAGAACGGAACTCAGCTCGCTCCACGATGGAGAAAGCAGGGAAGGTATCGAAGGGGGATGGGAAGGACGTGGATCACAAGAAGCCTTTGAGCAAGGGTGGGACGAATTCGACGAAGAATCTGAGAGTGACCAGCCAAGCGAGCAACAGGAGCTTTTCGCGGAATTCGAACGGTTCAATGAAGAGTCAAAAGAGTAAATCAGGAAAGTAAATGCTGAAAGAGAACTTAGCAAAACAGCTAACGATTGACGAAGGCGTTGAATCCCAGATTTACAAAGATACTCTAGGTCTCTGGACCATCGGTATTGGTCGTTTAGTAGATCCTAGTGTTCCTGGCTCTGGTCTACGCCCTGATGAAATTCAATACCTCTTTAACAACGATCTAGAAGATCGAATTGAAAAACTTGCTAAAGAAATCCCTTGGTTCCTGGAGCTTGATGAAGCTCGGCAAGGTGTTCTACTTAACATGAGTTTTCAAATGGGTGTGACTGGTTTTCTTAAGTTTAAGAACACCTTAGCTCTTGTTAGAGAAGGTCGCTACACTGAAGCTGCTACAGCAATGCTTCAATCCAAGTGGGCAAAGCAAACACCTAAGCGTGCTGCTCGCCTAGCAAAGCAGATGTTAACCGGAGATTGGGTGTATGGCAATTGATGTAACTGGTTTAGGCGCTGTTGCAGACCTAGCCTCCGGTCTTATTGACCGATTCTTCCCAAACAAGACTGAGCAAGACAAAGCACAAATGGCTGCTGCTCTTACCATCATTCATGGTCAGCTAGCCACCAACCAAGAAGAAGCCAAGAATCCAAATATCTTTGTATCTGGTTGGCGTCCTTTCATTGGTTGGGCCTGTGGTTTAGCTTGTGCTTGGAACTGGATGGGTTTACCTATCGGTTTGTTTATTGCCAAGGTTGCAGGATATCCCATTGAAATGTCTCCTGCTGATCTTACTGAAATGCTTCCAATTCTTATTGGTATGCTGGGTCTAGGTACTTTGCGTACTGTCGAAAAGATTCAACAAGTAGCTTCTAAATGATTTTAACAGCAGACGTGATCTTAGGCTTCTCGCAGTCTATGCTGCAAAAGAACTTTGATGCAGCGTCTGACTCGCCAGAATGTCATTATGAGTGGTGGTCTTTATTTTGTGAAAAACACCCTCAAGTAGCTATTTCAGCTCCACGTAACCATGCTAAAAGCACTGCACTAACGTATTCATATACCTTGGCTGCGGTGCTTTTTCGTGAACGTAGTTACGTACTGATTGTCTCAGATACTGTTTCTCAGGCTTCACAGTTCCTTAATGATATCAAGCAGACTCTTGCTGAAAACGAGCAGATTCGTAGTTTGTTTAAAGTTAAAGAGTTTGTAAAAGATACTGAGGATGATATCATTGTAGTCTGTGAAGACGGACATATGTTTCGTATTCAAGCTAAAGGCGCTGAACAAAAACTGCGTGGTCTGAAGTGGAATAACAAGCGTCCCGATTTAATTGTTTGTGACGACTTGGAAAACGACGAGATCGTCATGAACAAAGAACGCCGAGAGAAATTTAGGCGTTGGTTCTATGGGGCTTTACTACCTTGTAAATCGGTTAATGGTATTATTCGATATGTAGGTACGATTCTACATACAGACTCCATGTTAGAGTCTATTATGCCTAAGCCACATCACAAGGGTACTATAGTAACACCACTAAAAACATATAGCACTAAACGTAGTAGCTGGATCTCTGTTAAGTACAGAGCCCATACGGATGACTTTAAACAAATCCTATGGCCTCAACGGTATAACAAAGATTACTTCTTGGATAAGCGACAAGAGTATTTAGAGCAAGGTATTCCAGATGTTTACTCAATGGAATACTTGAATATCCCTATTGACGAGTCTGTAGCTTTTTTCAAGCGTCGTGATTTTGTCCACATGACAGAAGAAGATAAAAAGCGTAAGCTAAACTTTTACATCACAGCAGACTTGGCTATCTCTCAAGATGAACATGCTGACTATAGCGTGTTTGTTGTTGGTGGCATGGATGAAAATCGTATGCTACACATCAAAGAAGTCATTCGTGACCGACTTGATGGTAGAGAGATTGTGGATATGATCCTTACTCTTGAGAATCTTTACAAGCCGGAAGCATTTGGTATCGAAGAAATGCAGGTTTCCAAGGCAATCGGACCTTTTCTACGTGAAGAAATGGTTAAAACAGGGATTTTCCCTAACCTAGTCAAGCTAAAACACGGCGGCAAGGACAAGATTTCCCGAGCAAGGTCAATTCAAGCACGAGTTCGTGCTCTTGGGGTTAAATTTAACAAGGCTGGTGACTGGTATCAGGAGTTTGAAGACGAACTTTGTACGTTTCCTCGCTCAAAACATGATGACCAAGTAGATGCTTTTGCCTATTTGGGTATGTTACTAGACACAATGATTGAAGCCCCTACTAAACAAGAGGAAGAGGACGAGCTTTATAATGATGAATATGAACGAAATGTTGGGGAACGAGGGCGAAGCACAGTCTGCGGATATTAATCTACGACAACTTGTAGAATCTAAGAATATTGCAGAGACAATTGACGAGCAGAAGCTTACACAGATCGGCTCTGATTGTGCTAAAGGCTTTGAATATGACCTCTCCACTCGGTCTGAGTGGGAAAACAACCTAAAAGATTGGACCAAGCTAGCTCTTCAAGTTCGTGAAGAAAAGAGCTGGCCTTGGCCTAAAGCTGCTAACGTAAAGTACCCACTACTTTCTACAGCAGCTATGCAATTTAATGCTAGAGCTTATCCTTCACTGATCCCATCTAACGGCGACGTTGTAAAAGTCAATGTTATCGGTAAAGATCGTGATGGCATGAAGCTAGAACGTGCCAAGCGCATTGGCATGTTCATGTCTTACCAAGTGCTTTATGAAATGCACTGCTGGGAAGAGGACATGGACAAGCTTCTGATGATGCTTCCCATCATTGGCACTGTGTTTAAGAAGACTTATTACAACCCTGTAATCAAGCAAAACGTATCTGAACTGGTTTTACCTGAAAACCTAGTAGTCAACTATTGGGCTAAATCACTAGAATCAGCAGAACGTGTTTCTGAAATCATTCCGCTATCAAAGCGGTTGGTTAAAGAAAAGATGATGAGTAAGACCTACCTAGACGTAGAGCTAGGTGATCCTATTCCAGATCCAACTCAAATGACACAAGCCGTTGCTCAAGATGAGGCCACACCTTATCAGATTATTGAGCAACATACTTACCTAGATTTAGATGAGGATGGCTATGCTGAACCCTATGTTGTCACGTTTGAAAGAACGTCTGGAAAAGTCTTACGTATCGTTGCACGATTCGATGAAGACACGATTTACACAAATGAAGATGGCGATCTCCAACGTATTGAACCGATTCAGTATTACACGAAATTTGGATTCATCCCTAATCCTGATGGCGGCTTTTATGATGTTGGTTTTGGTCTCCTTCTTGGTCCACTTAATGAGTCGGTAAACACCCTAATTAACCAGTTAATTGACGCAGGCACACTAAGTAACCTCCAAGGTGGTTTCCTTGGTAAAGGCTTGAAGCTTAAAATGGGTGAATCTCGCTGGCAACCTGGTGAGTGGAAGCCTGTTAACAGCACCGCTGACGATCTTCGTAAGCAAATCGTACCTCTTCCTGCCAAAGAACCTTCAAACGTTCTATTTCAGCTTATGGGGTCTCTAATTACCTCTGGCAAGGAGCTTGCTTCAGTTGCAGAAATTTTCGTTGGTAAGATGCCAGGGCAAAACACCCCAGCTACTACCACAATGGCTACAATTGAACAGGGCATGAAAGTATTTACAGCGGTGTATAAACGAGTATACCGTGCCCTGCGCAGTGAATTCAAAAAGATTTATGATCTAAATAGAGTTTATCTAGATCCAAACAAATATGCTGCCGTAATTGATACCGAAGTAGGTCCAGACGACTTTGACAAAGAGTCATATGACGTTTGCCCCGCTGCTGATCCCAGCACACCTACTGGTACTGAGAAACTTATGAAAGCTCAAGGCTTACTAGAACTATTACCTACAGGTATCTTAGATCCTGTTGAAGTAATTCGTAGAGTTCTAGAAGCCCAAGAACAGCCGAACTACGAACGACTGTTCAACCAACAAATCCAGCAAACTGGTCAGATGCAGCCACCACCTGATCCCAAGTTGCAGGAAATGGAAATGAAGGGTCAACTAGAGCAACAGAAAATTGCTCTACAAGCGCAAGAGAAAGAACGTGCAGCTATGCTAGCAGAGCGTAGTCAAGCAGTTCAACTTGCCATGAAGACCCAAGAGCACAATCTCAAAATGCAGGCAGATGCCCAAAAGGCTAAACTGTCAGCGGCAGAAGCTATTCACAAGCAACGTATCTTTAGCGTAACTGAGCAGGCTAAAGTTAATCAACAACTTGTGCATAAAGAACAAGCGCATAGGCAGTCTATGGCGCAACAACAGGAGAAAGCAAAATTAGCGAGCGCAGCATCCAAGACTTCCGCGACTGGCGGGAACAAGAAATCACCCAAGCGGTGATGGAAAGTCTGAAACTTCGTATTCAAGACTTAACTGACATTTTGCAAGCAGAAGCTGGTAAAGACAGCCTACAAGATCGTTATCATGCAGGTTATATTGCCGGGCTTAAAGACCTACTTAACATTAGCGTTGAGGGAGTATAAATGAAAGTAATTCCTTGTGGACACCGTATTATCATTAAGCCTTTTAAACTTGAAGAAGTAGACGAGGTTTATCAACGAGCAAAGCTTTCAGGGCTACAGATTGTACGTCCTAATGAAAAGCGTGAAGACGCTTCTGTTGATAAAGGTATTGTTCTTGATATTGGTCCAGATTGCTGGCCTGATTCAGACAAACCTTGGTGTGAAGTAGGAGATACTGTTCTGTTTGCAAAGTTTGCAGCAAAGCTGGTAGAAGATAAAGATGGTAACAATGTCGGTATTCTTAATGATATGGATATTGTTGCGGTAATTAAGGAGGCTTAAATGTCGGACGAACTAGATAATGTCGGTGGTAACGAACCACAAGAACAATCACAGGAAAAGCAATTCTCTGCTATTGAGCAGAGAGCTATGGAACAAGGATGGCGGCCGAAGGAAGAATTTGAAGGCGATCCTGATGCGTTTATTGACGCACCTGAATTTGTTCGACGTGGTGAACTGTTCTCTAAGATTGAACATCAATCAAAGGAGCTAAAGGCTGTTAAAGCTGCGCTAGACGCACTTAAGCAGCATCACAGCAAGGTGAAGGAAGTAGAGTATGAACGTGCTCTAAAAGCCCTTCAAAATGCTCGTAAACAAGCTCTTGTTGAAGGTGAAACAGAACGATTCCTAGAACTTGAACAACGTATTGAAGAAGTCAAAGAAGAAAAGGAAGAGTTCGATAAAAACTTAGATAGCGTAAAAGCAGAACCTGTTCGTGACATTAATCCTGAATTTACTGCTTGGATTGAGCGCAACTCCTGGTATGAGTCAAGCAAGCCAATGCGTGCTTATGCAGATAAACTAGGTATTGAACTAGCACAAGAAGGGCATTCGCCTAGTCAAGTGCTGGTTATGGTGGAAAAAGAAATTAAAAAGGAATTTGCTCACAAGTTCCAGAATCAGAAAGCCTCTCGCCCACAAGCCGTCGAGCCCGCAGGCCGATCAGGCGCTAAGGTTGATTCATTTCAACTGAGCGACGAAGAGCGCAGCATCATGAGAAAGATGGTACGTGGTGGTGCTCTAACTGAGCAAGAATACATCAAGCAACTAAAAGAACTCAAGGGAGTTAAGTAATGGCAACAAGTCCTACTCGCGGTACTAGAACTACCCGCACGACCCGCGTTCCGGTAACTGAACGCAACATCCTGTCTGTTAAGGGTAAAGAGCCCGGTTACGAATACCGTATCGTTAATGATTCTGGTGATCGTGTTCAACAACTTGTTGATGCAGGATATGAATTTGTGGATGCTTCTACTGTGCAAGTAGGAGACAAGCGAATTAATTCGACTACTCCTGAAGGCACCCACGCACAAGTCTCTGTTGGTGGCGGGATGAAGGCTTACGTTATGCGAATCCGCGAGGATTGGTATAAGGAAGACCAGATTGCAAAGCAAGCCCGCGTAAACGAAATGGAAGACACAATCAAACAAAATGCTACTGGTTTTGATGGTAATGTAACAATCAAACGAGGTGGCTAATTTCTTGGAGAAATATAAATGGCTGCTGTTCTTGCAGGCTTTCGCCCTGTAAAGCATCTGAACGGTTCTCCCTACAACGGCCAAGTCAATCGCTATATGATTAGCGCTTCTGACTCACAGGCCACTAACGTAGGTGATCTTGTTCAGCTTTCTGATAACGATGCTCTTGTCGATTCAATTGGCTTTGGTGTCTATCCCGCTGTAGAGCGTATTGGTTCTGGTACTGCTGTACCTATTATTGGCGCTATTGTTGGTTTTGAGCCTGACTACTCAAACCTCAATGCCGGTAACTTCCGTGCTGCTTCTACTCGTCGTGTTGTTCTTGTAGCTGATGCTGCTGACCTGATCTTTGCTGCTCCTCAAGACGGCACTGGTGGTGTTGTAGCTGCTGCTTCTGTTGGCCTAAACGTTGCCATTAACCTGGGCACTGCCAGCACTTCTGGTGCTTATGCTTCAGGTATGTCAGTTGACAGTTCAACCGTTGCTACTACCGCAACTCTACCGCTTCAGATTGTTGGTGTCACTGCTGCGCCTGACAATGATGTGACTTCTACTTCACGTCCTGCTGAACTTCTTGTCCGTGTAAATACTAGCGCCTACGGTGCTGCTGGTATTGCAGGCGTTTAATAGGAGATAATTAAATGTCAGGTATTATCAATAGTTCCAGCTTTGCCAAGGTCCTATGGCCTGGCGTAAATGCTTGGTACGGTAAAGCTTATGGCGAATACCCTGTCGAGTACACTAAGCTGTTTGACACTTTTAAATCAACTCGTCAGTTTGAAGAGGATGTTGGTGTAAGCTCTTTCGGTCTGGCAATTGCCAAGCCTGAAGGCGCTGCAATCAGCTACGATACTGAGCGTCAAGCTTTCATTTCACGTTACAACCACGTTGTCTATGCTCTAGGCTTTGTGATTACTCGTGAAATCATGGAAGACGATCAGTATGATGTAGTTGGTCAGCGTAAGGCTCAAGGCCTTGCTTTCTCTATGCGTCAGACTAAGGAAATCATTGCTGCTAACGTTTATAACCGCGCTGAAACCGCTGGTTATGTTGGTGGTGACGGTGTAACTCTTCTGAGCACCTCACATCCTAACTTTGCTGGTGGCACTTGGTCTAACCGTCTAACCACGGCTGCTGACCTTTCAGAAGCTGCTCTTGAGCAAGCAATGATTGACATTGCCGGCTTTACCAATGATCGTGGTCTGCTAATTAGCGTTCGTCCTAAGAGCCTAATTATCGCTCGACAGAACATCTTTGAAGCCAAGCGTCTAGTTGCTCCTGATGGTCGTCCTGGTGTTGACACCAACGATATCAACGCACTCAAGGCTCTAGGTATGGTTCCTGAGGTTGTTGTTAACCACTACCTCACCGATCCAGATGCCTGGTTTATTCGTACCGATGTACCACACGGTATGAAGCATTTTGAGCGGCGTGCTGATGCCTTTGAAATGGATAACGATTTTGATACCGAGAACGCTAAGTTCAAGGCTACTGCTCGTTACTCATTTGGCTGGACCGATCCTAGAGGCGTGTTCGGTAGTATGGGTGCTTAATAGGAGCTAAATATGACTGTTGGTACTGTGGGTCTTAGTTACCCAAAACCACGGGAGCTTCTAACTAAGATTTTCCCGGTTGCTCGTACAGATAGCTCAACTCTTAAGTGTGTTCTACCGAAGGATGCAATTATTGCCGGTGTTTATGTTCTACAAATGGACAATGCAGCTACTGCTGCTGGTGCTATTTCTGTAGGCTGGTCCGGCTCTACTACAGCACTTCTGAATGCTTTTAGCATGGCAACTACTAAGGTAGGTTATGCTGCTGCTGGCACTGCTACTGGTGCTTCTGTTGGCACCAAGCTAGACTCAGATAAGCAAGTTATTTGCACCTACACTGTAGGCAGCTCTACCGCAGGCGGTACAGGTTACGTGAAGATTGAATACTTCGTACCTGGCCCAGGCGAAGCTATCGACGACTAATTATAGGGCTCCTTCGGGAGCCCTTTTTCTTGGAAAGGTTGGGTTATGTCTGACAATGTTTTTGTAAAATCAGGTCGTGTTACCGATCTACTCGTTGGTGCTACTGCTACCTCTACAGGTGACTGGCAGTTTAAAGATGCCCCACAAGCAAGTTTTCAAGCTACAGTAACTGGTTCAGGTGCTGTTACTGCTACTGTAGTTATTGATGTATCTAACGATGGTACATATGCTGTATCTACTACCTTAGGTACAATCACTCTTTCTGGTACTGACTCTAGTTCTGATGGGTTTACTACCAATGCTCCATGGAAGTATGTTCGTGCTCGTGTAACTGCTATTTCAGGTACAAGTGCTACTGTTAACGTTAACAAGTGTGTATAAGTTATGTCGGTCACAATTAATTCTAGAACAAGTGGTGTTGTTTTAGAAAAGCCACAAGATGTTATTGTTGACACAACAGTATCAGCCAACACCACAGCAGGAACAACTGAGCAAATTCTTAAGCAATACTCACTGCCTAGTGGGACGCTAAGAAACTTTAATTATTTTGTTTTACGGATTCTATGGACCAAAAGTGGTACAACTGACGCTGCTACTTCTTGCAGAATTAGAATTGGAACTGCTGGTACTACAGCAGATACTCAATTTGTGTCTGCTACTGGTTTTATTGGTGGTAGTAGAGCTTATGCTACAGAAACATACTTTTTTGCAAGCTCTGATACTCAGTTAAGATTTTTAGCAAGAAATGCTACAGGTGGCTGGGGAGAAGCTACAACATCAGCAGCTTATCCACTAAACACAACTGTATCTACAATGAGTGGACCACTTACTTTAAGTCTGTCTATGCAGATGGCTGGGGCTACCGATTTAGGAGCTGTCGCTCATGTAATATTGACTGGATACTAATATGGGAGCTACAACAAACTGGAACACTGCTGGTATTGGTAATTACCATAACACAGTATACTTACCAGCCCCGTCTGGTGGTGATGACACAGCTCTAATTACTAGTGCTTTAGCAGAAGCTGAACAAGGTTCTACTATTGAATGGTATCCTAACGCAAGATACTTAGTTACAGGTAATAACGGAATTGTGTCAACCAAATCTCTAGTCCATAGAGGTAACGGTGCTACTTTATATAGAAACGCAGCAGAGTATTCTACACTCTCTACTTCTGGTAGCACAATGTTTAAAATTGCCAATGAGAGCAATACTTCTACATTTACATCTGTCCCTGTAATTGCAGGACAGCAAACATTTGATGTTCCAGTTGGAGAGCCAATGCCCTCTGTTGGGGACCTGGTGCGATTTAGAAGTAACGATACACGAGTAACTAGCGGTAGTTATTTATATGGTTGGGAAACTTGGATACAAGGAATCTCAGGTAGAACTTTAACTCTTGCAGAAGAGTTTCCTTTTGCTATGGGTGTTATTGTTCTTGTCTATAATACTGGTATTATTAATACAGAAATTTATAACTTAAATGTAGATCAATCTAACCAACCAACAATAACACCAATGCCGGACCATACAGGTATCTATATTCATGGTAGAGATACACTTGTGGATGGTCTAACTTTAACTGGCAGTGTCTATTCTACAGTTGGACTCCGCTTAAGGGGGTCTGGTGCAGTTGCTCGTCGAGTAAAAGCAGCTTGGTACTACAACCAAACAGGTTTATTTGGTGGCGGTCGTGTAGGATATGGAATAGAAGTGCAATCTAATAACGCCGTGGTTGAAGAGTCTTGTGAATTTATTGGCTGTAAACATTCTGTTGCTTTTGGAGCAGATCGTACAGTTGTAAATAGAGGAGCTACTTTTAGACGAAATCGCGTTATTGAGCCTGGTTGGATGACCAATGCTACTGACCCTATTAACGGTTTTACAGGCGCAGTAGATGCACACTCTAACCTACTAGGTAGTTTTATTGTAGAAGACAACGATATTGATTGTGTACTTTATGCCGCTAATTTTAGAAATGGTGAGGGTGTATTTACAAAAAATAGAGTTAGGCAAGTAGGCAACGCTTCTATTTTTTCTGCACTATATGGGTACGAAATGCCCATGCTAAAATTAGATTGTACACATAATAAATTTTGGTTTTCTAGTAACGGTAAAGTACTTGGAACTCCCTATGATTTAACACTAGCACAAGCTGGGTTTAATATTAGTGATAACACTATTGATGGTGGTTCTATTGTTAATACTTCTCCAACTACTTTAGGATTAGATATTTCTGTAGAACGAAATACACATACTAATGTTGGTGTGTATAGTGTTAGAATTAACAGTGGCAGTAATGCTAATACTCAAGTAAAAGCTAGAATTAGAGATAACCGAATTGTTGGAATCTTGGCTACAACTAGTGGAGCTATCCGCTTAGAGGGCGGCTCTACTAATCAAAGAGCTTCTAGTTTTGTAAATTCAGAGATCAGTGGTAATGACATAGACTATAGTTTGACAACCGCTTCAGTGTATGCAATTGAACTAACAAATGCAACATTTAGTGATTGTCGAATTGTTGCTAATAAAGTAAAGCGTAATCCTACGGGATCTACTTCTAATATTAGAGGTATTGGTATTAGAGCAGCAGATACTGTTAGCTGCACTTTAGAAGCAAATGAAACAAAAGATGCATGGATTTTAATTGAGTCTAGTGGCGGGGCGTCGAGCAATCACACTGATTTATCTATCTGTAACGGAAATAAATTTAGGCAACTACAATTTACAGAGTCCGCTGCAACGAGTCCGCTTGTTTTTATTGGATGTAGTATTCAAGGAAACAAAGCTCGTAGAACAGATAATACTGAAGTTATTGGCTACTCTCCTCAAGCCGGCTCTACTGGTATGGCTTCTTCTAATAGATTTCTAGTCCAATCAAACGAGCTATACTGCGGTGCTGGAGCTACTGGCTGCGTAAATATTACAGCTAATGCTACTGGACACAAGTTTGAGTTTTTAGATAATACGTTAGCAAGACCTATTAATGATGCTTCGGCAACATATTACGGAACTTGGAGAAACGTACTTTTATCTGGCACCCAAACTTGGAAAGGCAGTACAACACCAAGAGTCGATGGGCAATTACAAGCTGCTTCAGCGCCTGCCTCCGGTACATTTGTTGTTGGTGAAGTTGTTTGGAACAATGCTCCTGCAACTGGTGTCACTGCTGGTTGGATTTGCTCTACAGCACCCAACACGTTTAAAGCTATGGCTAATCTGGTGTAATTATGTTAGATAACCAAATAGTTGAATGGGTAGTTGGTGGTCTAATAGCTCTTGTAGCTTGGCTTGGTAAAATGCAAATTAATAGTTTGCAAAAACGTATCAATGACCAAGAATCCAAGATTGAACATATTAAAGAAACTTACTTTAAAAAGGAAGACTTTAAAGAGTTTAAACAGGAGCTATGGACTAGAATGGATAAAATGGAAATTGCTATGGAGGCAAAGATTGACACAGTAATTAGAGCCTACAGGCTATCTGATTTTCAAGATAGAGGATAAA
>JACCDV010139404.1_pt1 | contig 12369 bp, 14 predicted proteins | sample 7446131 | NCBI WGS metagenome assembly JACCDV01 (sample SAMN15323448, study PRJNA562643) | freshwater metagenome | isolation source: river surface water | place: USA:Blue River Watershed | collected 2017-08-17
GGATCACAAGACCCGGAGCCTCTTCCTCGACAATCTTGGCAAGGATCTTGGCAACGCCCAAAGGTTCCACATCTTCGGCCACCACCAAAATCGCACGATCCGCACCCATAGCAAGCGCAGTACGCAACGTTTCCTGCGCCTTGTCCGGACCCACCGAAACCGCAACAATCTCCGTCGCTGCCCCCTTCTCCTTCAATCGGATCGCCTCTTCCACAGCAATCTCGTCCAAGGGGTTCATCGACATCTTCACATTCTACAAATCAACACCGCTGCCATCAGGCTTCACGCGAGGCTTCACATTATAGTCGATCACCCGCTTCACGGGGACGAGAATCTTCATGGGGTCTCTCCCTTTCCTAACCGACTTAAAACTGGGGCAGGATAGCCCCCAAAAACGGACGCGCTATGAATGACGTTTACGTTAACGTCAAGCGCAGACCCTCTCTCGCTGAGAGAGGGCATTTACTCAAGCCGCGCGCACTTCCGCGACAATCTTCTTCGCTGCATCGCCAAGGTCATTGGCGGCTACGATGGGAAGGCCGCTGTTCGCGAGGATATCCTTGCCCTGCTGGACATTGGTACCTTCAAGGCGGACGACGAGCGGAACCGAGAGATTCACTTCCTTCGCCGCAGCAACGATGCCCTCGGCGATGATGTCGCACTTCATGATGCCGCCAAAGATATTGACGAGAATGCCCTTCACCGCTGGATCCTTGAGAATGATCTTGAACGCGGCGGTTACCTTTTCCTTGTTGGCGCCGCCGCCTACGTCGAGGAAGTTCGCCGGGAATTCGCCGTTCAGCTTGATGATGTCCATCGTTGCCATCGCAAGGCCGGCACCATTGACCATGCAGCCAATATTGCCGTCGAGCTTGATATAAGCGAGGTCATATTCGCTGGCCTCAACCTCTGCCGGGTCTTCCTCGGTCAGATCGCGCAGTTCGGCGAGATCCTTGTGACGGAACATTGCATTGCCATCGAAGCCGACCTTTGCGTCGAGCACCAGCAGTTCGTCGCCATTGGCGCCTTCACAAACTGCGAGCGGGTTGATTTCGATCTGTTCGGCATCGCAGCCCAGGAATGCAGCATATAGGCCAGCAACGACCTTCGACGCCTGCTTCGCAAGATCACCGGTCAGGCCCAGCGCATGGGCAACGCTGCGGCCATGGTGCGGCATAAGGCCGGTTGCAGGGTCGATAGTGATGGTGTGGATTTTTTCGGGCGTGTTGTGCGCGACTTCTTCAATGTCCATCCCGCCTTCGGTCGAAGCCACCAGAGCGATTCGGCTGCTTGCACGATCGACGAGCAAAGCGAGATAGAATTCCTTCTTAATGTCTGCTCCATCGGTGATGTAAAGGCGGTTGACCTGCTTGCCTTCAGGACCGGTCTGAATCGTGACGAGCGTATTGCCGAGCATTTCCTTGGCATGGGCTTCGACTTCATCGATGCTCTTGGCCAGACGGACACCGCCCTTGGCATCGGGACCGAGTTCCTTGAACTTGCCCTTGCCGCGGCCACCGGCATGGATCTGCGATTTCACCACATAAAGCGGCCCGGGAAGCTGCTTGGCAGCCGCAACGGCTTCCTCAACAGAAAGTGCGGCAATGCCCTTGGGCACCGCTACGCCAAATTTCGCGAGCAAATCCTTGGCCTGATATTCGTGGATATTCATGGAAAAAGCGTCCTTCCAGATGGCAGAGTCGAAAGGGCCTTAAGCACAGCTTGGCACGCAATGGAAGTGGTTGGAGCCCGCTTTTTTCGCTAGAGCAGCCCCAACTTTACCAACTCGGCCTGCAATGTCGGCGCATCGACAAAATGATGGCCCTGAAAGCCGTTTTCGCGTGCGGCGACAATGTTGGGCAAGTTGTCATCAATGAACAGCCCCTCGCCCGGAGCCAGTCCGAAACGGGCAAGCGCAAGCTGGTAAATCGCAGGATCGGGCTTCAGCAACTTTTCATCGCCCGACACCACGATATCGCGGAAATGATCGAACAGCGTATAGCGCGGGCGGAATTGCAACCAAAACTCACTGCCAAAATTGGTGATCGCATAGAGCGGCACAGCGCGCGCTGCCAACTCCTCGACAATCTCGAACGATCCCGGCACTGGGCCAGGAATCGTTTCATTGAACCGGGTCGCATAGGCATCGATATGCGCCGTGTAGGCTGGATATTCGGCCTTCAGTTCAGGCAGCATTTCGGCGAGCGGCCGGCCGGCATCGTGCTGGAAATGCCATTCAGGGGTGACGACATGTGTCACGAACCATTCGAGCTCTTCCGGATCGTCGATCAATTTTGCGAACAGATGGCGCAGATCCCACTGCACCAGCACCCTGCCCACATCAAAAACCACTGCGCGAATCATCTCATCCTCCCCAGCAGCGCCAGCTCTGAACGCAAAAAACCGCCCGCGGAAAGACCGGGGCGGCTACTGCTGGCGCCCATGCGCCACACCAAAAAGCAATTAGCCCTGGCGCGCCTTGAAACGGCGATTGGTTTTGTTGATTACATAAGTGCGGCCACGACGGCGAATCACGCGGTTGTCGCGGTGGCGGCCCTTCAGGGACTTCAGGGAGTTGACGATCTTCATCGGACTTTTCCGTTTGTTTCTGTGGGCCGTTGGCCGGATTTGAAGGCGCGCATCTATGGGTGAGTCGGTGCAAAGTCAAGCGGCATTGCGGCTTTTGCCCGATGGGTTTAAGATTACTTCATGGATGTTTTCCGCCGCTTCGCGCTGCTCGCCCTGCCGCTTTCGCTTTCAGCGTGCATGATCCCGACCGGTCCGGTCGAGGTGACCCGGTTCAATCGCCTGGCAGAGGGCGTCGTTTACGGCCAGGGCAGCTTCAACGTCCGCTCCTTGGGCGATGGCCTGTCCCTTTCACCTTATATCGCCGCGGTCCAGCGGGAAATGACGCGAGTCGGCTATAATCAAGCGTTGGCCGAGGGCGACGTCCGCGCAGATATTTCAGTCAGTCGTAACGAATTTCGCGGGGACAATCGCGGGCCCGTGTCGGTAGGCGTTGGCGGATCGACCGGCAGCTATGGTTCCGGCGTCGGCGTGGGTGTGGGTGTGAACCTCAATTCGCTCGGCAATCAACGCGGCATCGTCACAACATTAAGCGTCCGCATTATCCGTCGCAGTGACAATCTGGTGATCTGGGAGGGCACCGCCAGCCAGCGCGGCGGCGCAAATTCGCCCGCTGCCCAACCCGGAATCGCGGCCTCGAAGCTGGCCGGCGCATTGTTCAAGGATTTTCCGGGTACCAATGGCGAGGCCGTGACGATCCCCTGATAGGACTTCCATTTGCGTCAGGCGCAGGCGATAGGTTGTGGCGGCACCCAGCGCAATTCGACTTGGCTCGACACGAACGGAACTAGGCGTTAACCCGCCGTCTATGAGCATCCACAGCATCAACGCCGCCTTCGACAGCGGAAACATCGACGTCGTATCGATCACCGACAACACCGCCACGCTGACGATTCGCAAGGATCGCGAATCGGAATTCTTCCAATGGTTCCACTTCCGCGTCGTCGCAGAGGCCGGCGAAGAATTTGTGCTGCGCATCACGGGCCTTGAAAAAAGCGCCTATCCCGGCGGCTGGCCCGATTATCGCGCCTGCGTTTCCGAAGACCGCGATTATTGGGGCCGCGCCGAGACTAGCTATGACAAGGCCGAAGATGGCGGCACGCTGACGATCCGCTACACCAGTGTTTCGGGCATTGCCTGGTTTGCCTATTTTGCACCCTATTCGATCGAACGCCACCACGACCTCGTGTCCGAAACCGCATCTTGCGAGGGCGTCGATTATCGCTGCCTTGGCACCAGCATCGAAGGCCAGCCGATCGACTGTCTTTCGCTGGGCACCGGCGAGGTACAGGTCTGGCTCTATGCACGCCAGCATCCGGGCGAAAGCATGGCCGAATGGTGGATGGAAGGCGCATTGGACATGCTGACCGATCCCACCGATCCGCACACCCGCCGCTTGCTGGAAAAATGCCGTATCCATGTCGTGCCCAATTGCAATCCGGACGGGTCCTGCCGCGGCCATTTGCGCACCAACTATGCCGGCGTGAACCTCAACCGCGAATGGGCAGAACCCAGCGCAGAACGCAGCCCGGAAGTGCTCGCCATCCGCAATGCGATGGACGAGACCGGCGTGCACTGGGCAATGGACGTGCACGGCGATGAAGCCATCCCCGCCGCATTCATGGCGGGTTTTGAAGGCATCCCCAGTTGGACCGACGGTCAGGGCGCGCGCTATACCCGCTTCATAACCCGCCTTGCCGAACGCACCCCCGATTTCCAGACGAAGCTGGGCTATGGGATCGCCGCACCGGGCAAGGCAAACCTCACCATGTCAACCAACCAGCTCGCCGAGCGATTCGGACCTTCGCATAGCTGCGTTTCAATGACGCTCGAAATGCCGTTCAAGGATACGATCGACGGCAATGATGCCGAACAGGGCTGGTCGCCCGAACGCAGCAAGCTGCTTGCACGCGAATGCCTCGCAACCCTGGCGGAGATGGTTTGAGCGCTCGGCGATGCACATCATCGAGGACGATCTGAGCGGAAAAGAAATTCGCGCCCTTCTTGAAACCCACTTTGCCGGAATGCTTGCCAATTCGCCGAAGGACAGCTGCCATTTCCTCGATTTTGAAGGGCTGAAAGCGCCCGGCGTCACCTTTTGGTCGATCTGGGATCAGAACCGACTGATGGGCTGCGGCGCGTTGAAGCAGCATGATGCCGATCTGGGCGAGGTCAAATCAATGCGCACCCACGCCGATCATTTGCGCAAGGGGGCGGGTGCCGCAATGCTGGTCCACATCATTGCGTCCGCGCGCGAACGCGGGCTGAAGCAACTAAGCCTCGAAACCGGATCCAGCCCCGCTTTTGATGCCGCCCATGCGCTCTATCTGCGCCACGGCTTCACATATTGCCGAGCCTTTGCCGATTATCAGGAAGACCCGTTCAGCCGCTTCATGACGCTGAAGTTGTAGCACAGGAGTGGCGCCTAGCGGACCGGCCGTGCCATTTGTTTCAAACAAAGCCCCGAAGAAAGATAAGAAAACAAGGGCGCATGCCCTTCACCAGAACATGGCATTGCATCGCCAATCATGAGCCGGAAAACAGAGACTAGATCTCTTTTGTCTTGTTTTGCTTTTTGCCTTTGTACGAAACCAATTGCACATCGTTTGCATTCTAGCACAACCCTAATTGTGCAGCCCCAATCTCCCCGCTACAGGCTCGGGCAAAGCCAATCTTCAAGGACCGAAAATGCCCCAACTCATCCTCATCCGCCACGGCCAGTCGCAATGGAATCTCGAAAACCGCTTCACCGGTTGGTGGGATGTTGACGTGACTGAAAAGGGCGCGGCCGAAGCATGGGCCGCGGGCGAATTGATGAAGGCCAAGGGCATCGCGCCTGACACCTGCTTCACCAGCGTACAGACGCGCGCGATCAAGACGCTGAACCTCGCGCTTGAGGCAATGGGCCGACTTTGGCTGCCCGTAACAAAGGACTGGCGCCTTAACGAACGCCATTATGGTGGGCTGACCGGACTCGACAAAGCCGAGACAGCGGCCAAGCATGGCGAGGATCAGGTGCATATATGGCGGCGCAGCTTTGATATTCCGCCGCCGCCGCTAGAGACGGGATCGGCCTATGACCTTTCAGGCGACCCCCGCTATGCCGGGATCGACATCCCCGATACCGAAAGCCTGAAAGACACGATTGCACGCGTGCTGCCTTATTATGAAAGCGCGATTGCCCCGCAATTGAAGGCGGGGAAGACGGTGCTGATCTCTGCCCATGGCAACAGCCTGCGCGCACTGGTCAAACATCTATCATCGATTTCCGATGCGGACATTACGGGGCTTGAGATCCCGACGGGCCAGCCGATTGTCTATGAATTGGATGACGCGCTGAACGCGACCGACCGCTATTATCTGTCAGAGCGTTAATCGCTCGCCCAAGCGCGGACGAAACAGGGCTTAGCCCGCGCCTTGGGCATATCTGGCGCGCTTGTTTGCATACATTGATCGGTCGGCTTCGGCGAGCGCATCGGGCGCGCGGCTTCCACTTTGAATCAGATAATGGCCGATCGATACATTGACCTTCAGCACCGGTCCGGCAGTATTCACCGGCAAGTCGGCAAGCAACCGCTGCATCGCCGCCGTTTTGTCCCCAAGCTTGTCGGCAGAGATGTTGTCGAGCAGGATTGCAAATTCGTCGCCGCCGACCCGTGCAACGATATCTGACTTGCGCGTGCTAGACGCCATGGCCTGTGCGACGCCGCAAATCACGGCGTCACCTGCGGCATGGCCATGGGTATCATTGATCAGCTTCAGTTGATCAATGTCGAGGAACAAGAGCCCGTAACTTCCGCCATAGCGATGGGCGCGCCAGCACCAACGATCCAGTTCATTCATGAAATAGCGGCGATTGAAAAGCGGGGTCAACGTGTCCGTGGTTGCCAGCCGTTCAAGCTCGGCTACCCGTCCCCGCAACCGCCGGTTTTCGGATTCAAGATCATGTGTCGATACGCCGGACACAGCGTTTCCAAACCCATCTTCTAGCTTCAGCATGGTGGCTCCGGTTTATCAATCGCGACCCGGTTAGCCTTGGGCTCTTGTTGCATTCAATCCGATTTACCCAAAAATTGCAACAATTTACGCGAGAACAAAGGTAAAATCTGCGAGCGATTGCGCGCGCGGCACACCGCCGCTAGAGAGCAGGAAAGGCGCGCGGCGCATTACAGGGGATGAATGGTGGACAATTCGGCACCTTTGGTCGGCATCATCATGGGTAGCCGTTCGGACTGGGAAACGATGCGCGAGGCATCATCTGTACTCGCGGCGCTCGGTGTTCCACACGAATGCAAGGTGGTGTCCGCGCACCGCACCCCCGAACGGCTATATGCCTATGCCAAGGGCGCGATTGGCCGCGGGTTGAAAACGATCATTGCCGGCGCAGGCGGCGCGGCACATCTGCCCGGCATGGTTGCTTCAATGACGCGATTGCCGGTACTCGGCGTCCCCGTTCAGTCGAAGGCGCTGGATGGCATGGACAGTCTGCTGTCTATCGTCCAGATGCCTGCCGGCATTCCAGTCGGCACATTGGCGATCGGCAAGGCCGGCGCGACCAATGCGGGCCTGATGGCTGCGGCGATGCTGGCAACCAGCGACCCCGCACTCGCGGAGCGGCTCGACGCCTGGCGGCAGAAACAGAGCGATTCGGTTAGCGAGACCCCCGAATGAGCGCGCTGCCTCCCGGTTCGACCATCGGCATTTTGGGCGGTGGCCAGTTGGGCAAGATGATGGCCATGGCAGCAGCCCAAATGGGCTATCGCTGCCACATTTATGCGCCCGAACCGGTATCGGTGGCGGCCGAGGTGTCGGCGCATTTCACCTGCGCCGCCTATGACGATGTCGACGCGCTGACAGCCTTTGCCAAAAGCTGCGACGTCGTGACCTATGAATTCGAAAATGTGCCGGTTACCCCGCTGCATTCCATTGAAACACTGGTGCCTATCCGCCCGGGCATTCGCGCGCTGGAAATTGCGCAGGACAGGGTAGAGGAAAAGCTGTTCGCAATCGGACTGGGCGGCCGCACGGCACCATTCGAAATTGTCGGTGACAGGCAGGAAGCGAGCCCGGCGCTCGAAAAAGTCGGCTTTCCCGCAATATTGAAAACGATCCGCATGGGTTATGACGGCAAGGGCCAGATCCGCGTCGCCGAGCCCGGCCAGATTTCCGAAGCCTGGCACCAGCTTGGCCGCCAGCCGTCCATCGTCGAGGCGGTGGTCAATTTTGATGCCGAGTTTTCCGTGATCCTGGTGCGCAATACGGCAGGCGACATCCGTTATTGGGATAGCCCGCGCAATCGCCATGAAGGCGGCATCCTTTCGCAATCGACCTTGCCGGCAGGCCCGCTGATCGAAAGCCAGGTCGGCGTTGCCCGGGCATTGGCCGCAGCAGCTGCAGAAAAGCTGGATTTTGTCGGCGTCATGACGATGGAATTTTTCGCCACCGCAGATGGGCCGCTGTTCAACGAAATGGCCCCGCGCGTCCATAATAGCGGCCATTGGACGATCGAGGGTGCGGCAACGAGCCAGTTTGAGAACCACATCCGCGCAGTCTGCAACCTTCAGCTGGGAGCAACCGAACTGGTGGCTGAGCGCGTCGAAATGGCAAATCTGATCGGCGCCGATGCTGATCGCTGGCCCATGCTTTTTGCAGATAATGACGCCCATGTGCATCTTTACGGCAAGGGCCAAGCCTCACCGGGGCGCAAGATGGGGCATGTCACCCGCCTCTATCGCTAAGGCAGCGATCGGCGTCTTGTCAGGCGGCCCCGCTTAGGGCAGAGCAGGACGTGATGGATCATCCGGTCATTATCATGGTAGCTGCACGGGCCGACAATGGCGTAATCGGCGTTGATGGCGACCTGCCCTGGCGCATCCCTGCCGACCTTCGCCATTTCAAGCAGATCACTAAGGGCCGCCCGATGATTATGGGCCGCAAGACCTTTGACAGCCTGCCCGGCCTGCTCGAAGGCCGCCGCCATATCGTGCTCACCCGCGATGCTGACTGGGAAGAAGAAGGCGCGGAAATCGCCCATTCGGTCGATGAAGCGCTGAAACTGGCCAATGGACCGCACGTATGCGTGATCGGCGGAGCCGAAATCTACCGACTGTTCCTGCCCCATGCTGACCGGATCGAACTGACTGAGGTGAAAGCAAATCCCGCGGGCGATACCGTGCTCGAACCGTTCGACATGAGTGTCTGGCGCGAATTGATGCGGGTTGCAAACCCGGCCGAAAACGGCCAGCCCGCGTTCGATTTTGTAACCTTGGTGCGCAAGGAGGGGTAGCGCATGCGTAAATGGCTATGGGGGCTGGCCATCCTGTTGCTGGTGGCAGGGATAGGCTTTTTCGGCTTTGCGCCGGGCTATGTCGAATCATCGATGAACCGGATTGACGGCAAACCGTTGCCCAAAGTGAGCGAGCAGGCAATTTCGCTGCACAAGACACTGACCATCGTCGATCTGCATTCGGATACGCTGATGTGGAAACGCGATATGATGGATCGTGCCGACCGCGGCCATATGGACCTGCCCCGCCTGTCCGAAGGCAATGTCGCACTGCAGGTGTTTTCCAGCGTCACCAAGACCCCCAAGGGGCAAAATTATGACGCGAACAGCGCTGACAGCGACAATATCACACTGCTCACCATCGCCCAGTTGCAACCGATGCGGACTTGGGGGTCGCTGCTCGAACGCTCACTCTGGCATGCGACCAAACTCGACCATGCAGTCGCCGCATCGAATGCAACTCTAGTCAAAACAGTTGGCCCGGCGGAACTTGACGCGATGCTGGCGCGGCGTGCAGCGGGTGGCCCTGCCATGGGCGCCCTCCTCTCCATCGAAGGTCTTCAAAACCTCGAAGGCAAGGCATCGAACCTCGACAAGCTCTACGCCGCCGGTTTCCGCATGGCGGGGCTGACCCATTTCTTCGACAATGAACTCGCCGGATCGATGCACGGCCTCAAAAAAGGCGGGCTGACGCCTATGGGCCGCGAAGTCGTCCAGCGAATGGAAGATATCGGCATGATCGTCGACATCGCCCATTGCAGCCAGCAATGCGTCACCGAGATATTGGCGATGGCGCGGCGTCCGGTCGTGTCCAGCCATGGTGGGGTGCAGGCGACTTGCAAGGTCAACCGCAATCTTTCGGATGAACATATTCGTGGCGTCGCGAAAACCGGAGGCATCATTGGGATCGGTTATTGGGATGCGGCCATCTGCGACACTTCACCGGCCTCTATTGCGAAGGCAATGAAGCATGTGCGCGACCTTGTTGGTATCGATCATGTCGCGCTCGGCCCCGACTATGATGGCGCAACCCCGGTGCGGTTCGATACCTCGAAACTGGTGCAGGTCACACAGGCATTGATCGATACAGGCTTCACCGATGATGAAATCCGGGCCGTCATGGGCAGCAATGCCTTGCGCGTGATCCGGGAAGGATTGAAACCCATGGCGAAGGCCAAACCTGCCGCATGACTATTCCCCGTCTTTCATCGCGTGACTCTATCCCCAATACCTTGCGTGGCGGCATCGCTGCGCTTGGCAATTTTGACGGTTTCCATTTGGGTCATCAGGCGGTCGCTGGAGAAGCAATTGCGCAGGCAAAGGCGCAAGGCCGGCCTGCGATCATCGCAACCTTCGATCCCCACCCGGTGCGCTATTTCACACCGGATGCGCCGCCCTTCCGACTGACCACGCTTGACCAGCGACAGCGGCTTTTTGAAGCGGCCGGGGCCGATGCGATGCTGGTGTTCGAATTTGATGCAGCGCTTGCGGGCACATCCGCAGAGGATTTCATCGACCTGCTGCTGATCGAACGGCTCGGCCTGGCCGGCGTGGTCACCGGCGAAGACTTCACCTTTGGGAAAAAGCGCGGCGGCAATATTGGCGTGCTGCGCGAACGCGGCGCGGCACAGGGTCTTTCGAGCCGTGCAGTTGGCCCGGTGACTGACGCAGGCGGGGTGATTTCCTCCAGCCGCATCCGCGACGCGCTGCGCAGCGGCGACCTTGCAAGTGCAAACCGCCTGCTCACCCGCCCCTTCGCGGTCGAAGCCCCCGTCCAGCATGGCGACAAAAATGGCCGCCTGCTCGGCTTTCCGACGGCAAATATGGATCTCGGCAAATATCTGCGCCCGCGCTACGGCGTCTATGCGGTGCGCGGCCGCCTGCCAGATGGCCGGCTGCTCGATGGCGCAGCCAATGTCGGCATCCGTCCGCAATTCGAGCCGCCCAAGGAATTGCTCGAACCCCATTTCTTCGATTTCGCCGAGGACCTTTATGGCCAGACGATCGAGGTCGAGTTTCATACCTTCCTGCGGCCCGAGGGCAAATATGAAAGCCTAGAGGCGCTGACTGCGCAAATCGCCCAGGATTGCGCGGATGCGAAGGTGGCTTTGCAGAGATGACAGTCTCCAAACGCACCACGATCATCATCCTCGCGCTTGTCGCCTTGTTCTTTGCCTTCACGCTGCACCATGCAAGCTGGCGGGCAGAGGCTCCCAAGGGCGGGCCAAAGCTGGTCGCTGATCGCGGTGTTGCCCCGGTTCTGGGCAATGATGGCTGCGTCTCTGCGGCGAATGCAGGCTATGGCGCGGTCGCTGTGGGACCGGATCTTGCCGCGCTGCAACTTGCCGCAGGCGCGGGTGCACAAGCCATCCGCATTCCCCTCGAAAGTGAAGGTCGCAGGCTGGTGCCCGCGCGCCAGTTTGAAAGCCGGTGCGCCGCTGATCTAACCCAGCCGCGCCCAGATGTTGCCGCCACCGCCTATAGCCTCTCCCGGCCCGACCTGTTCTGGCAGGCCAAAGGCGCCGCAGAAGCGCGCGCGCTGCTGGCGGCACTGCCGCCAAGCGAGCCGCGGCATATGCTCATCGGCGATGATGCCGCTGTGCAAGCAGCTAGGGCCGAACGCCCTGCAATGCGCGCATTCACTATCACCGCCGCACGTAAATGCGCCGCCGATTATCGCGCCTCATTGCTGGGCAGCGTTCCGGAAAGCTGCACCAATGGCGTGATGCTGCTGACGCTTGATGATCTTGGCTTTACGCTCTGGGGTTGGCCCAACCGCTTCCTCGATCGCATGGCAAAAGCGAAGACCATGGTGATCATCGCGCAAAGCGTGGAGGGCGCGACGATCAAGGGCCTCACCGAACCCAGCCAATATGGCGAGATCGCCAAAGAATTTAATGGCTATATCTGGGTCGATAAGATCGACGAACTCGGCCCCGCCTTACGGCGGTGATTCCCTCTCCCCTTGGGCGAGGTGCTTCTAGGGCTTTATCCCTGCGGCGTAATCCCCTAAGCACCCCCGCGATATGACCGAGCAAAAAGACTATAAAGACACCGTCTTCTTACCCAAGACCGATTTCCCCATGAAGGCCGGCCTGCCGCAGAAAGAGCCCGGCATTCTTGCGCGCTGGGAGAGCCAAGGCCTCTACCATAAGCTGCGGGAAGCACGCGCCGGTCGGGAAAAGTTCATTCTCCATGATGGCCCGCCTTATGCCAATGGCGACATGCATATCGGCCACGCGCTGAACCATATCCTCAAAGACATGGTCTGCCGCACGCAAAGCCTGCTGGGCAAAGACGCGCCCTATGTGCCCGGCTGGGATTGCCATGGCCTGCCGATCGAATGGAAAGTCGAGGAGCAATATCGCAAGAAAAAGCTGAACAAGGATGAGGTTCCGGTCAAGGAATTCCGCGCCGAATGCCGCGCCTATGCCCAGCATTGGGTGAATGTGCAGCGCGAACAGGTGAAGCGGCTCGGCATTCTCGGCCATTGGGAC
>JACCDV010683520.1_pt1 | contig 12367 bp, 12 predicted proteins | sample 7446131 | NCBI WGS metagenome assembly JACCDV01 (sample SAMN15323448, study PRJNA562643) | freshwater metagenome | isolation source: river surface water | place: USA:Blue River Watershed | collected 2017-08-17
ATAATTAATGAAAATGTATAGTAATTAGTAATCATTTTCAACTTTCATAATTCTTACACAATCCAATTCTTCGCATTTTAATATAGTATTCATAGTTTACAACAATCTTGCCCTATATCATTTACCAATTATTTGATATGACATAAAGATAGGTGATTAAAAGCATCAGTGACAAGAGGACCTATAAAGCATTAACCCTAAACAATGGTCTATAGTGCCTCATCATTTCAGACAAAGACGCCCAAAAATCCTCAGCCGCTTTGAGTGTGGGTGTAGGATCATTTTCCGATCCCATTGAGGCTCAAGGATTGGCCCATTACTTAGAGCACATGTTGTTTATGGGAACAGCCAAATACCCTGTTTAAAATGAATATTCAAGCGTAAATCCATTATTATTCAGTTCTTGACTAAAAATGCAGGCTCCTCAAATGCATACACATCTTTGGAGGAAACCAATTACTACTTTGAGGTTTCACATGGAGCTTTTCATGAGGCCTTGGATAGATTTTCAAGATTTTTCATTGATCCTTTGATGTTGGATTCTTCATCCGAACGATAATTGAATGCTGTCCACTCCTAGCACTCAAAAAACCTGCAAAGTGATGTATGGAGAAGATACCAACTATCCAAGCATTTATCAAAATAGGACCATCCCTACCATAAGTTTTCGACGGGAGATAAATCTTCCCTCGCCAATCCTAACCTTAGAGAAATGCTCTTCAACTTCTACCAAAGCAAATACTCCTCCAACATCATGAAACTTGTAGTCTATGGCCAGGATTAGATTGAAGTCCTTGCCAAATCTGTGCATTAGAAATTCAATGATGTTAAAAATAACAATTACGAATCTTTTAGAATCAAGGAGCATCCTTACGGAGACAAAGTTATTGGAAAGATCATAAAGTTAGTCCCTGTCAAAGATAGAAGGGTATTGTAGCTGACTTGGTTTCTCAAAGATCAAACCCCATTCTATCGATCCCCTCCCTCCAAGTATGTCTCGCATATTCTTGGACACTAAGGAAAGGGATCCCTTTTGTCATTTTTGATTTCACAAGGATTGGCTACTGCCCTGTCAGCAGGAGGGTCAGACAGTTATAGTTGCTATTCGTAGTTGGAAGTGAGCATTACGCTGAGTGAGAAAGGAGTTGCCCAATACCGCGATGTGATTGGCTATGTCTTCTACTTCATCAACATGCTCAAGGAAAAATAACCACAATAATGGATCGTCGATTAAATAAAGAGAGTCAATAAAATGAAATTCGACTTTTTGTAGAAGAAGCAGGGAATGAGTTTCAGCTCAGGCGTCGCCAAAAATCTTCACAAGAGAAAAGTTGAATAGTCTTTCATTTATCCTTATTTGATGGAATAATTCAAGCCAGAACTCATAAAAGCCTACTTAGACCAACTTGTCAACGATAATCTAGTGGTCATGATTGAGTCCAAGACCTTCTAGGCTGAGTGCACATAAACATAGCCCATTTATCAGTCTAAGTTCATCACGCAACCTTTCGGCAGCATTGAGCCCATACCTTGCTCTGTTTCCCTGCCTTAGCATAATTTCTTTATCCCTGATGACCTGTCCATTCTCCCCCTCGGAATATAGAAGCACCCCAAGAAAGTATATGAGTCTGAATATATTTAAGCATTCTTTAAGCAGGATCATGAGTTTTCTTTGCCAAAGGCAGAACTTAACATCCGCCTATATTTCGATGGGCAGAACACAGCCCGAGAAGAAGTCACTCGGTCAATATTTTTGAAGATGGTGAAGTAAAAGCTTCGATAGTTTGCTTATTTAGCCGAGATGGCAGAGTTGGACTCTGAGTGCTCTTTCAGCACTTATTACACAGCCAATATCAAGATAACTGGATTCAGAGACTCCTTCGACCGATTCGTAAACCCTTACCTGAAGGAAATTCTATAGTTTGCTACAAACGATACTCAACTCTTCTAAACACTCAAAAATAAGCAAAAGCAAGAGTATGCTAACTTCTTCCTGAACAGTCCTTATCAACTTGCTTATGATGCCATGAATAGTGCATTGAGAGAAGGCAGCGCGACCTCCCCTGCTGAGAAGTTGAAGGAGGTGGATTCAATAACTCTGTAGGATATAACGGCTTACTCGAAGTATTGGAAAAGCAAAGTCTACATTGAGCTATATTTCACTGGTAATACGACATAGTAACATTCCTTGTCAATAACCAAATCAATATAACAGTTCGTTAAGTTACACTCAGCTCCACTCCCCAAGTCCGCCATCGGCACTATTAGGCCTGCTGCACTGTCGCACGGCAAAGTCTACGCTGTCGAATAGTATCTGAAGAGTGCAGACGAAACAAACAGTTCTTTGATCGTTCACTATCAGTACAAAGAAACCACAACAAAGATCAAAGTGCTACAGGATTTGGCAAACTCATTCGTGAAATAGCCAGCCTTTGATTATTTGAGAACGAAGGAGCAGCTTGGGTATATTGTGTTCTGCCTTGCAGATGACCATCGTGGAGTCCTTGGACTCTCCATCCTCGTCCAAAGCAGTGTCAAAAACACCTACGAACTTCAACAATATATCAGCAAGTTTATACACTAAATCCTCAAACAAAATATTGATTCTCTCGACGAAAAAACCTTCGAAGAGTACAAAAGTTCCTTATTGAATACAAAGCTACAGAAAGACAAAAACTTGGGAGCTGAGGCAGTGAGATTCTGGGGGTAGATTGTGAAGCACCAATACGAATTCGATAGAAAGGAAAAGGAAATACAATTGATCCCAACTATCAGCATTGAAGAGTTTAAACAGTAACTTTCTTTTAATATAGATTTTTGAGTGCACTCTTTTACGACAATCCCAAAATATTTGAAGTTCATTCAATCTCCCAACCTTCCAAATAGAGGTCAGCATAGCTTAGGGCTCAACGCTTAAAAGATGAAGCCAACTTCAAACTGTTCCCCAACATCCAAGCCTTTAGAAAGAAGATGGATCTATTCACTGACTACTACAGTCACTCATGAGCCAAAGATTGATCAAAAAAATAACGATTAAATATTAAAGATGGTAACTATTATATTGCAGTAATGATAAAAATGCAGGAACAAGAATGTAGGATCATGCTTTTTTGTCAACAGCTTTCTTTTTATCTTTGGGGTAAAATGGGATAAGTTAAGTTAGAGACTGAACCTGATCGCTTTCCTTGTACAAGAACTCCATTGAATTCTTTAAGCTTGGCTGTAATGTTTTTTTGTCCTTCTCGAAAAGCCACATTACTACTCCCCAGCAAACGGCAGCAAGTAAGTAATATCCATAGCCCTTCTCAATAAAATTGATCTTCCCATCTTTGCTCAGATTTAAATGCTACAGTTTTTTGTAGAGCAAAGTCGCAAGTGCAACTGTAACTCTGCTAAATAGATAGAGAACTATTTGATGATTTACTCCTGTTTTTTTACCGAAAATCAATGTCCCAAATATGAGCCCCGACAAAAAATGATTGAATGAGGTTGGCTTTATTATTTTGTTGAGAATTTTGTAGCCAGCTTTATAGCTGAATACAAAAAGGCCTAAGTTCTTGCCATGCTCAATGGCCATGGAGCAGATGTTTTTGAAAAGATTGGGAGCTTACTTGAGGGTAATGTCACGAAAGAGGAGAGTCATAACTAGAGTATGCACAAAGCGCACTTTGCTGCCATACTAGACTCCATTTCTAAGTCCCTTGAGGAGCGAGTAAACTTATTGCTAGAAGTTAGGCATCGTCAATAATATTAGGATGATGTTGATGTCATACCCAAATACAGGCTTAAATCAGCAAAAATTAGTCCTATTTAGAAATAAATCGGCTAAGTAAATAATCGGTTAATATACTTTGTTTACTAATCAGTTATTTAATGATTATGATTATGGCAGTCAACAAAGGAAGATAATATAAATATGTACTGGTCAAGTATTAATCTGGTTATTCTTTGCACTCTTGAACTTAGAAATAGCATTCATGCTGTTCGCTATCGCTTAAGAGACCTTCTTTTGCAGCTCAATTGTTTTATTTGTTGGGTTAGCAGGCTTGTATTCGTTAATTGAAATATTCTTAGCCAATTCTTACTTCTCATTTGTCTTTACCACCTTCTCACTATTAAATGCTCGATTTTGTGAAAAGTTTTTATGATTCTTAGGGCTTGTAATCTTTTAGATCATCTCTTGACTATCTTACATCTTTTTTGTTTCTTTCTTCGCCTACGGCTAAATGGCCAGCTTATTGGGAGGACCAGTTAGCATTTTGGAGTTGTGATTGATAAGTTTGTTGGAAGGACTATGCAAAGCCGACCGTGGTGACCCATTGATGGTTCCTCTTGGGGAGCCAGGGAGAGTGAGTTTTTCAGCATCATCAGCTTAGAGGACACTAATGAAATCTTGGACATAGACTTCTCCTGAGGTTTTCATTGTTTTGTATTCCTTATACTTCACTTACTAGAACCTTGTTAATTTATCAGTTGGACTAAAGAGCCTTCTTGCTTCACCTTCCCTTTCGATTTTCATAGTGGGAACACCATTCAGATAAAAAGATGATGAGGCGTATTATCTTTTAAATTCTTACTGAAAGACCTATACAGGTTTATTTCCTTTCATCACTTGTATCTTATTTATCTTATTCATCTACTTCTGGATGATAATATTTTGAATGTTAATATTCTTGGTCGACTTCATCCCACTTCTGTTTTCAGCGATTGAGGTTTGTGAGTTGACTAATGCTAGGGCAGATTATTTGGGTGTCTCCGCACATAGGTTTGCCTTTCCTTTTTAAATTGCCTCTAATATCTTCAGTACTTTGCTGTTCTATCTCTTTTCGGTGGGAAGTGGCTTGCTTGTTTGCTGATTTTTCATCGTATTTTTCTTGTCCAAGTAATATTGGATGAGTTGTCTAATTTCTTCCTTATATCTTTTCTTCAGCCCAAGCTTATCAATAGTTGGCTATACGATAAAGTTAGTATCAAGATAATACTTTGCATCCCCAGTTTCGCTAACCCCCATATTTTCTCTCCTGAAAGTTACAATGATTGCTTTATCAGCAAGATACCTGGAAAAAAGAATTAATCTCTGCTCGTAATTTTCGATGAATTCTTTGTTCACTGTAGAAAACCACTTGTCAATAGACTGAGGAATGTACTCGTACATCATCCAGTATTAATTATTGTCTTATTGAAGGCCCTCCAGCTTAATCAGGCACTCATGCTTAAGTGACGCTAGAATCTTTGTTTTTTAGAGCTGCCCTTCAGCCTTACTGAGTTTCTTCTTGACCAAATGCTTCTCTGCTTGATGATCTGAAATGGCTCCAAAAGGGTAAAGATAGTCCATTAATATGGTTGGGCATTTCGACATCTCAAACAAGTTAATATTATATGGAATAGAACCAACGCGATCAGATGAGTTGGCAATTACAGCTTGATCCTTCATTCTTTTGCATCGTCTTCTAAGGTCTTCCTCCTGTCTTCTTTTGGATAACTGCCCTCACTGACTATTAAAACACTTCCTTTAAGCCTTAACGAGTTAGGGCACTGCACTCAACGTATTTGCATCTGAGCTCATTCTCAATCACTGCTTTGGCAGTTTCTTTTGTAATGGGTGCTGACTTGGGGTCTTTAGCGTTTTTGGTGGCTTGATCTCTTAAGTCAATTTTGTTGCCCACAAATACTTTGACTGCGCCTGGGACTGCGCTTTCGATTTCAGGGTGCCACTATATTAGGAATGATGTTACTTTTTTTCGAGCGTTGGTGAATGAAGAGGGCTCAATGACTGAGAAGGCAATGAGGAAAACATCAGTTCCTGGATAAGCCAAGGGACGCAGTCTACCAAACTCTTATTGTCCAGCAGTATCCCTGAATCATATCAGACTTACCAAAGTCCCAAATTGATGATTTTATTGTCAATTTTAAGAGTTGTTGTTAGATTGTCAAACACAGTCGGCTCGTATTCCTTCGGGAATTTGTTCTAGGCATAGCTCAATTTAAACATTCAGTACCTCACTAAGATGCACGTTTTGCCGATTGCGCCATCCCCCACGATAACTAACTTTATAGGTAAAGGTTCAGACATGGATATATTTATAGATTTTTTATGAAATATAAGTAACAAAAGGTTAATTGCTACTCAAAAAGATTATTCATTCAGTGTTCTTGCCTTTGCATTTTCTTGGCTATTCAATTGGTTTTAAAATAAAAGTTATTGAAGGTTTGAAAAGGCCAAACAAATCAAACAGTGACTATTTGCTGACAAGCTGGGCACATTTTGTTGATCTTGAGATGATTGCCAATGCAATCCTTATGGAACAGGTGGCAACATGGTAGATATGTGCACATGACTCCTGCAGAAAGCTCCTGATAGCAAGATAAGCAGCTATGTAATAATTATGCTACATTTACTGTTAACCGCCCTCGTATTAAATGGAGCAGAGGGAGTCGATTGCAGCTTGGGGCAATCCATTATATTTTTGAACGCTTTCAATCCAGTTGTGCATCTATTGTTCATCTTCACTTTAACTTTCTACATTACGGATGAATCTTACTTTCTTCTTCGACCTTATTCTATAGTTATTTCCACTCCTTCTAGTGTTTTTCTATTTCAAGGTCAAGAGCCTAATTTTGTTGTTCAAGTGATTTGATTGCTTACTCATGTTTGCTAATGATGGTTTACTTCTATTTATTAAGATTCTGCAATTCCACGTATCTCTTCATTAGTATGCTTTGCTCTTGTTGCTCTTCAACTGAATGGGGTCCTCTAAGTGTTTAATAAGCCTACTTTTGTGTTGGATTCAGAGCTCTCATTTATAGCTGTTAGTTAAAGAAAATAATAAACAATCGAATTATATTAAGAATCATATTCACTTCCTTAATAAGTCAGATCAAGCACTCAAAGCTTAAAATTCATGCGGGCAATATTTTTGTACAAATTCGAAAAATAAATATAGCTGTTTTCTTTCTATTTTGATTGTTAAAGAAGCGTGGTCGATATGCTAAACTTTGTAAGTTAAGAAATGTGATTGTTGTATAAAGTATTATAATATGAATAAGTGTGAGCACGGTTAGAAAATCGGAATATTTTGCGCCTCGGAATGCTGCGTGTGGAAGTAGGCGGCTGGATGCGACTTCTGCATGAAGAAATACCACAACCATATGGGGACGACGATATTCGTAAGTGAGTAATAGGTGTTAGGATTAGTAAAGCGATACACAATGGAGAGTAATATTAAGCCCAAATGCAGAGTGCTTCAAGAAGCCATCTACAGTTACTTCAACCTCCTCAAAACTTAACTCACAAATTCAATAGATGTGGTTTGCAAGGCCATTATTAACGAAATTGGCTATCCGTTTCTCAATAGCAATAATACTCTTTCCACTTATAAACGATTAAAAAATAAATAGTACAAAAAAGTCATTCAAAAAGAGTTTAGAAATTTATATGAACTCTCCTAAAGGATCCCCGAGAAAGAACTTATTAAAGAATAGTCTAAGATTTATTTTGAAAAAATTAAGTCAACTGAGGAGTTGCTTAGTTCTCTATAGTAGTTTTTCAAGTTATATGAGTCTATCATAAAGAAATCTTTTACAAGTTTTACTCATGACAAATCCTACTATTTGAAAGTGAATGAAATTTTAAAAACTGTGAATGGAGATTCGCCTTCGAAGAACTATAAGCAGAAGTAGAACAAGGACATCTAAGTTACTAAGCCATAGACATTAGTTGCTGTCGAAAGCTCAGATAAATAGAAACCATCCAATAAGCCCAAACCAACTGTCTCAAGTAATGAGAATTCTCCCTCTCGATTGCCAATCATCAATATTGCTCCACCCTTACTTTTGAAGCCTAATTATGGACGAAATGTGTCAATTGATAAAAAAATAGTGAAAGAGCATACATTTGAGCTAAAAGCTGGCAGGCAAAAATCCAAATAAATAACTCGTAAATAAGACAATTTTTTGAAGAATAGCAGAGTCACGACTCCTAATGACAAAATTGGAGTGATTGAGAAAGAACTAAACAGTAAGGAGATTGAGCTGAACTAGAAAAAAAAGCAACTGATTGAGCTGATGAAACAAAAAGAAAATAACATAAAAAATGTGAAGCAAAAGTAATAATCTTAAGGATTATAAAAGAAAGAAAATTAGAATATTAAATCTAAATTGTAAATACCTTCATTTTTCAAAAGATAAATATCTGAAAAGAGCCCCAGGAATACAGAGACAGAAGACCATAATAAAACATTTAAAACGTAATCCTAGTAGAACTCGCATAATTAGTTATAATAATACTAAAATGGGATGAAGCATGATGAACATTAAGTTCAACAGCAGGCTTTCACTCAGCTTCCCTTGTTCGAAAATGACCTCAGGAACTCAGCTGAAATAGAAGAAGTCAAGTAGAAAGTTATCCTCATCCCCAATAACACTTAGTTTGAGTAACTTGCATACAATAACCTCCAGACAGAATCCCCCATTTTGAAAAAAAGAAACCAATCAATGGCCTCAAAGTCTAAAGAGATATCTCCATAAGGTGATAAGACTGAATAAAATACACAAGTGACTCCATCGAATGAAAACATCTTGAAGAAGATTAATGAAACACTTTAGCTGAAATAAAACTAATAGAAGTCATTGGCCCTGTTGCTTAAGTCTCTAACCTTAAATGCTGAGGAGGCTATCAAATATCTATAATCAGCCTTGAACCAAGCTGAAAATAACCTTTCTGCTGCATAGTATTTGTCTTTCCTTTATCTTTAGCAAGGAAAACCTCAAAATTGTCTCCATTTATGCAATAAAATCCTCGAGAAAATATAGAATAGTATTGAGCCGGATGAGCTATCACTAATAATAAATAATAACAAGGCAGCTGCTCTCAATATTTTGGGAAGATACTCTGAATCAATTATGATCCTTGAGAAATGCCTTAAATATCAATAAAAGGACTTCCTCTTTAAGAATTTAGGAGATGCCTACTTCTCAATTTCAATTTATGAGAAGGCCGTGTATAACTATTAGAAGGCATTAAAGATTAATGAGTACAATGACTAAGCACAATATAACTTAGCAGTCTGCTTATATATTCAACAAAACTATTTTAATGCTTAACTATCTATAAAGAAAGCCCTTGAAATTCAACCTAACAACGAGAGTTACTTGGAGCTCCTCAATAATATTGAAACCAGAATCAGCCATTGTTGATATTTTTATCTTTATTATCCAAATTCATCAGCTGTATAAAATATCATTTCTTCAGTGTTGAGATGTTAATATCAGCTAGAATAGGCTTTTCATTGTGTAAGTTATTCATTTATTGGGCGAAATTTCTTTCATTTAGTACTTCCTTCTCGCTTGCTTATCTTAGCTCAAAGTACTAGTTCTTCATTCGGCTCATCTAACTTTTTATTCTATCGACTTCAAATTTAACTCGATTCATTTCCTCATGGGCGTTTTCGAGTTAGTTTTTCATCTTTTTCATCTGTCCTGACTTCTCCTTCAAAGCCTCCTTGTATTTAATTAGTTGCTAATGAATCTAAGACCCTGGTTGTCTTGCCAACACATTTTTCAGTTCCAAAAATAGTTTCTAATTATCTCTTATCAAGTTTTACTTTGCCTACACTTCTTCTGTCTTAGCAATTAGACGCCTTTATTAATCAATAATTACCTTTGTAGTGTCTGAATCTTTAATATGCGTTCATAATTCTACTGATCCGTTGCTTCAAGCTTTCTCCAACGATGAACATTCATAGGATTTTAGAGTTCATCTTGAAGGGCTTTGACCTTGGCTTTTTGATTGAGTAATTATTTTTCTTTGAAGCTGATTTAAGCTCGAAGATCCTCAATGCATCTGATTTGTGAGTCAATTGAAAGATACTAATTCCTCAGAGTCGCGAGCCTAAGCTTATATTACGTTAATTCTTTAGACTTTTGTTGGCAGTATATGTTGCCCTTGATTAGATTGGAGTTGGATAATTTAATTTTTTAATATAATACAGACAGCTCATGGTTCCTCTTTATAAGCTGAGTTCCAAGAATGTCCCTTTCATTTCTCACCATGTCATAATCCTTTTGCTGCTTGGATTTTTGCTGTTTTGCAGATTGTATGATTTTTTTCATATGGTTGATATGGTTCTATTGATTTTTGATAACTTCTTAGTTAGATTGTATTTGTGCCTTAGCTCGATTTTTATCTGCCTTAATCCTCACATTTTCTCCCTCTACCTTTTTATAATCCTTATCAAGTTACACAAGCTTTTGATCTTTATTCTTGATTTCCTCCCTTAGTTGATCTACTGCGTAGGTCATTCTTTTATATTTCTTCTTGAGCTCATTAATTTCATCTTTCGACTTAATAAAATCCTTAGAGTAAAGATTCCTATCACTTCGAACAGCTTCGTATAAATTTTGTTGATGCTTACACTTGTTCTCAACTTCTTGATTTTCTTTTTGTAGATTTTGAATTTGTGTATTTTTGATTTTGAGTTCTTCTAAGGTTTGGTAATACTTGGAGTGGGCGTGTGAAGCTTCAATACCATATTTTTCTTGCTCTTTTTTGATCTGTTCGAGCACTCTTGATAATTTTTAATGTTCAATTTGATAGCTGGTAACTTAGTTAGTAATCTTTTTGAGCTTATTCAACTCCTCAATGTTTTGAAATTATATTTCTTTTTCTTTTACCTCACTCATCTTCCACTGCTTATCTTTTTCTAGCTTTTTGGATAAGAACTAGTTAATCCTGGCCTTATTCTTTTCTTTCTCGGTAATAAGCTTTTCTAGCTGTTCTTGTTCAATTATTTTGAGATCAAGCAGCTATGATTTACGTTTATTGATTTATTCATTCTCCTTTAGGATTTCGTTTCTGCTAACCTTTGCAAGTTCGTGCTCTCTCTCAACTTATATTTTAGTCTTTAAAAGTTCATTATACTCCTATTAGCGAGCCTTTGTTTCTTGCAATCTTTAATTGAGCATGGCTTCAAATTTTTGTACCTCTTAAAGTTTTCTTCCATAATCCTTCTAATGTTGCTCCTTTTGTTTTTCAAGCTTGACCTTTTCCCTGTGCTGGTCATCTTTGCTCTTCTTCTCGTTTCTTAAGGTTTCTGCAGTCTGAGCTATTTCTCTATCGAGTTCTACAATGCGGGCCTCAAGTTGCACTTTTGCTTCTTTTAAAGTATCCTTATCGAGTTTGGCTTGGTTTAGTTGTGACTTCTTTTCATCATTATTTTTCTTCTCCTTCGCGTCTCTTGACTCAATCTCTCTAATCTTATCCTTCAAGTCATCGATTCGACTGTTTATTTCTGAGTGTTTGGCTTGCAAATCAGAGATTTCTTAGATTCCAAATTTTTGTTGGTTCATAAGCGAAATTTGTTTGCTTTGCAGCTATTCACGTATTTTGATTTGTTCATCAAGCTTTTTCTTGAGTTAGTTTTCTTAGTTTTATTGCTTGATTTATATCTATTCGAGACCCTTAACGCAATCTTTTTCTATGATGCTCATTTGAAGTTTGTGCCTACTAATAGCCTCCTTCACATCTGCCTCTTTTTTCTTGAGCTCCTATGTTTCTAGTTGCAGTTTTTCAAGATCTTTTTTAATATTATCGGCTTGCTGGGTCTCCTCCTCGATGACCTTGAGGCAACTAGCTATCCTGGTGGCGAAATTATCGATGTCACTCTTGGTCATTTTGCACTTTCTCTGGTGATTGGACTCACTTTCAAGGTGCTCAGTCAGATTGTTGAACAACATCTTAGTAAGGACAGATTTACAGTAATTCTGCTTTTGAGTGGCTCTAGATCAGGGTCGATAAGGATCTTTAGCACATTATAATACAGCATTTCCACCTCGCTCACCAGATTCATATCAGTCCCAGCTATTATCTACGTTTCCTTGCGCTACATTTGAATAAGTTATATAATCAACCAATCAATCTTCATTTAAATCCAATCACCCAAATAAAGGATGGATATGCTTAAAAAGAATTACCAACTATTGATCAAAATTCTTTCCATTAGAGTGTGGTTTGTTGGCGTTCGAATCCACATTTAGCGCATTTGTAATAATTTTGGTATGTAATGTTCTTGCCATATACCCTTTCTTTTCTTCTTGTCTAGCCTGAGTATTTGCCTTCTTTGTCATAATGCTTGTCTTCTCTCTAGACATCCCTTGCAGATTACTATTCCTTGATCTTCTATTTCTTGACTAGTTGCTAAGCAAACCATTTTTAGCATCGACTGCATCTGCTTCCCAGTCCAACCAAGCAATAGATTGCTCCTCCGAATAGTGCTATTCCTCCTAGTACGGCGACGATGGTCTTTAATTAGCTGGAAGTGCTCATTTACTTCTATTATTATTATTTATGGTAAAGATACGTTGGGGTTGG
>JACCDV011236101.1_pt1 | contig 12362 bp, 12 predicted proteins | sample 7446131 | NCBI WGS metagenome assembly JACCDV01 (sample SAMN15323448, study PRJNA562643) | freshwater metagenome | isolation source: river surface water | place: USA:Blue River Watershed | collected 2017-08-17
GGTAACATAGAGGACAAAAAGCTCATAAAAGCCTCACGGATTGGGGGTTGCAAGAGTCTATCATGTCAAGATAGAAGATACAAATGTGAGAGTGGCCACGACTGACGGAATTGCAGGCATGGGGAATGGTGAAGTTTGTGCGGCGTAGGCTTGGAAAGTAACGTTGGTATTGTTCACCGCGGCCCACATTTCAACAGTATCATCGGCCTGTAACTCAACAAAGAAGTTACATGCGGCGATGATCGCACCGGGCGTTCCGCCGTGCGAAGAAGTCACATCAAATTTACTGGCGGTGCCCATCACATCCACGTTATTTACACGCAGCCAAATCCAAGCTGTGTGAATCTGAGTGTCAGCATTTTCCAACTGCACGCTGAATTGGTAGTTGTATATGCCGTCTTGGTTGACTGCGATACCGTCGGTGCCGTCGTTGGTCGCACCGTTGATGTAGTCCGTTTGGTCAAACGTAATCTGTGTGGCGGTGTTGGCGGTGAACGAAACATCAGTTGTGCGTTGAATCGCAGCGTACACGTTGTTGATGTACTTGCCGCCTTCTGGAGCCAACAGCGCAGCCAGCCCGTTACTGAGCTGGTTGAAAAACAAACGCAAGATGTTGGTAAGGTCGTCACCGTATCGTTGGCTGTATTCCACCGGTGCCGCAGGCAAGCGCGGCGGCGAAACCGTTTGCAGTTGGTTGCGTGGGTTGGTTGCCATTAACGTCGTCCATCTGGGCGTACATCAATACGCGGTGTGCCGAGTTGCCAAGCAACGCCAAGGTCGTTGGAGCTAATCTTGAACGCCATCTGACGGCCACGGATACGCACGTAGGCGTATTCGGTGAACTGCTGCACGTTGTATGTGCGTTGGCCAGAGTAGTTGTTGCCGCTTGTGATCGTTGGACTATCCGATGTGCCGTAGGCTGTACCGGGGTTTTGACGTGGGCGAACAGTGAAGTCTAACGAAGGGCTTGCAGAATCCGAACCATCAAAGGTCACATCAGGAATGATGCGCCACACAATACCAAAATTGTGTCCATCACCAATATCAAAGTCAGAGGATTGGCAGTAAGCCTCGATAGGCGAAGCAGGTGTTGTGGTGCCATCATCGTTGCCTGTCTCGTGGTAAATCAACTGACCGTTGTAACCAGCAGCCATGGGGACAGTACGCAAGGGGCTATCAAGCCAAGCAGTGCGTGCCAGCGTGCCGTAGTACCAAGTGCGCTCAAGGTGATTGAATACAACATACTTGTCGATTGTGTTGCTGTTGGCCGAGCAGTAGAACCACCAAATCTCGTTGTAGCCTTCGTTGGTGCTAGAGAAGAATTGGTACGACTGAAGCATGTTGATGTCTTGGTAGACATACTGACGCAGTGTGCATGGCAACGTTTCCACACGACCGGAGTACATATAGAACTTGTCGGTGCCCATCCAATAGGTCACGTTGTTTGCCACAGACACCACGTTCGGTCCAGCGATGGACAAGTTGTCGCCCATGATCTGGAAGCCCCACACATACGGGGGGCCAAGGTACTGCATCGAATACAAGGCAGCGTCAGTCCAAACCAAAATCTCTTGGCGAGTCTGCTGCGCAGCCACAATCTCAGAGCCACGGCTCAGGCGGTAATCGCCCGCTTGGTTAGTAGGTGAAGGCGTCCATGTGTAGTACTCTTCTTGCTGTGACCAACGAATAAGTAACGGGTCTTGAGCCGCGGAGAACAACGCACCGGATGGGTCATTTGTACCGAAGCAGATTACAAACCGTGATGAATCCGACACCATAATTAAATTGGCAACTGATGGCGAAGTGCTGTCCATAACAGCGCCATTTACCGTATCGCCCGCCTTCATGATGACACCACGATCAAACGTATTGACGTTGGCGTTCACCGCCCAGTAGTAGATTGCGCCACCACGGGGGTTGAAGATGAGGTCTTCACCGTAGTTTGATTGACTCCAAAGACGAAGCTGTTGACCAACACCGCCACCAGATGCAGCAACACCCCAACCGTTCCACGCACTTGAACCAGAAGTAGTGACCTGTGTAACCACGGCACCGGATGTATGTGCCGCCGCAGTTGTACCACTTGCTCCACGGGTACACCCAGTCAAGTCGTTTGTAGATTTGCCCGAGTAGGTGATGTACTCTGAGTCGATGACGATAGCACCAGAAGCTGCAAACGATGCGGCAGAGGTAAGCGTAATAGTTGTGGCGGAGCTGTTGATTGAGCCGTTCAATGTGGTCGTAGCAGAGCCAGTAACAACGCCGCCCCAAGAACCAGAACCCCAGCCAGTGGCCACAGTATATGTAGCAAGGCCCGTAGTAATTTGGTACGCGAAGTCAGCGGTGCCAGTCGGCCCAGCATCGCTTGTGGCGGCGGATGTAGCTGTGAAGTTGTATTGGTTTGCGTTCAGGTAAGTGATCTGATGTTCGCCGGTAATAGCCGATGCAGGCATACCACCAATCGCACCGCCAGCGTAAGTGACGGTCACAAAGTCACCTGTTTGCGCACCATGCCCGGGGTCGGTAACGGTTACTGTCGTTGAGCCAGTGTACACAGTAAAGGCGTTTGACACGCTAGTGTTTGTGTCACGGATGGGGGTAACGTCATAGAACGGGCCGTCAATACCGTTCTGGATGTAAAACTTCAAGTTGGTGCCAAGACCAAGCAAGTTCTGCCCAGACAAGGTGATCCAATTCCACATCGAACGGCACACCCCCCAGTACGAACCTGCGGGGGGTTGCAATGTAGCCGTAGCAGTGCCGGTATCTAACACCCAGCCACCTAACTTCTCAGGAAAACCAGAACGGAAGCGAATCTTGTCGCACTCGAACCAGCCACCTTCGTTGGCTAGGGTTGTACCTTCGCGGTTAACACCGGGGCGGAATTGAAGTTTTTGTAACGGCATGGCTGTATTTTCCTACTTAGGCGCGGCACTGTCCATAGCACGCATCGTACAGCGCTTGGCGTTGTTCGTAACCAATCAGACCGCCGTTAATCACCTTGGTCATACCCTTGATGTCACCAACATCGGCAAACTTGTACAAGTTGTTGGTTTTCCAAAACCAGCCAGCGGAACGGGCGGCGTAGATGGGTTCAAGCAGCAAGTCAGGGTTGCTTACAAAGTCAACGCCCAAGGCAGCCGAACAACGGGTCACATTGTCCTTGCCGGTCAACTGCTTCAGCCCGCGCCCGCGGTACAGCCACCCTTCACCAGACTCAATTGTGCCGTTGCCCATACGGTTCGAGTACACGGTGTTGGCGATAAGCTGCGGCTTGCGGTGCAGGGCCTTGGCAAAAGCGTTGGGGATGTTCTTACCCTTCTCGTCCTTCTTGGCTCGGGTTTTGCCGGGCCTATTGGGGTCAGGCTCTTGCACAGCAAAGCGAGGCGGCCAAACCGCCGCCATGGTGACATCGGAGTAGTTGAGGTTTTCCTCAAGCATGGTATAGCCTGCGGATTCGTGAGACGTCTGAGCCAAGAATGCAGCAATACGTTGCTGGGTGTCGATCTCAAACTCAGCGCATGTCTGCACTACAGCATCCAGCCACTTGTCCGGGTCTTTGACCTTGGCGGCCACAAGCATTTCGCGGGTGGGTGTCATTTCTTTTGGTCCTTGGCGCGTGAACCTTGGCTGGAGCCAAGCAAGAAAGCAAACATGCCGGTCAACACGGTGCCAAAGATCGCACCCTGTGCGACATCAGCAAAACGCTGGTTTGTGTCAGGTATAGGCAACCAGATCATGCAGGGGACAATAATGGTGGAAAACAAAGACCACCAACCGATGAAGTAGTAAATGAAGCGACGAACGAACGGGTCATCTGACTCCATGGCTTTCATCTGCATGTCGGTGGCACGTTGGCGTGATTTCTCATCAAGCTCAGCCATGAACTCTTCGTGCTTGGCAGCCTCAGCGTTCCACTTTTCGTAGTCTTCCTTGGTGGCTTCATGCTCAGGCTTCAAGGTAATACCCATTTTGTCTTGCACGTAGTCCACGCCCTTCTCAATGACCGCATCGGCCACCTTGGGCATGTTGTTGGCGATGAGGCCAGAAACAATCGACATAACGGCTGGCAGCATTTCAAACTCCTAAGGCAATAGCGAACAATACAACGCCCGACGAGCCAACGGCCACAGCAGCGTAGAACAAAGGCATCGACACCGCAAGAATGGCAGCAGTCGAGAGAACAAGGCCAAGCTGCATCAGCATGGCAGAGTAGGTGTAGTAGGGCGCTTTGGCGCTCAGGGCTTTTTGATCGGCTTCAAGTGCCAACGCTCGCAGCTTAATTTCTTCCATGTCCGCTTTCATGCGCTCGGCATCAGCGGGGCGGTTAGCGGTTTCATAGATTACCGAACGCACGTTCTTGGCTTGGTACCAAGCCCACTGGTTGTTGGCGGCAATGATGTCTTTCATGATGCGGCCAGAGTTGCCATCTTTGAAGAAGCTGTTAACCGCCACCAAGGCAGCCAAGATGATGAGCAGCACCGCAGCGCGGCGCTTGATGATGATTTCGAGTTCACTCCTCGTCATCGGCTTTTTTTCTTCTGTCATTTTTCTTTTCCTTTTCTTCAAATCGAACACACAGCGCTTCGGTCTTTGTCAGTTTCTTGTCCATGTACACAAGCCCCATCCACGTTGCAAAATTCAAAAAGATCAACAGCGTGACGATGGCAACCCAAAACCAAAACTCTTTCATAGAAGAGAAAACAGTGCCGTCATCCACAGGGCGGCCACTGACACCACCACCGCGTACCCCAGCTTTGCTGCCAGAAGTTGTTGTTGGTACTCGCGTTGCCATTTTGCGTCAATTTCCTGTTTGCGTTTCAACGCCCGGTCAAACTCGCGCTCTTCCAAAATTTGGTCATACATCTTGAGAAAACGACTGTAGATACTTTGAAGCCCAATCTCCTTGGGGGTGTAAATCATGGTCTCGCGTATCTGCACGGTCATCTGTTCAAGCTGCATTTCAATTTGAATCCGGTCTAGCGCTGCACCTTCAATGTCGGTTGTGGTTTTGGATTCTTCCTCAAGGTCGTGACAGTATTCTTGCAACTGACGACGAATCTCAAAAAAGGTCTTTAGCTGTTCGCAAATTTGATGGATGGCTTGTGTCTGGTACTCCTCGTAGGTTAGTTGCTCAACGGGCTTGGGTTTGTAAGCAATGGCGCGGGTTGGTATTTTTGCAGGCTTCTTTGCATCAACCGCAGGCGCGTTGCTTTTCTGTGATACACCGAATAAGCCCTTAACCCAGCCCCAAATACCGATGAGCTCAGAGTAGATTGCTTTGCCATCAGAAACGGCCTTTTCAATTGCCGCTTTCGTTTTTGTAATTTCAGCTTTGCCTTGAGACAACATCTCACACCCACTGCGGATTGCCGCAACGGTCGCTTGTGCCGCCATGAGTAAGCTGAACGGGTCCACATCAGCTTACCACCCAAGAAAGGGTAGCCTCATCCCAACGATAAAAATTATCGTCAATCGGCATCGGTGTTGGGGGCACCCACCAATATGTTGTCTCATCTAGCGTCCAGCTTGGAAACGGTTGGCGGTTATAGAAAACATCTCGCTGTGCATCGTACTTGCCACCCGGCCCTGCAAAATTCATGCGCAAGGCTTTACTCTGATCCTCAGAAGGTAGCCCAGTTTCAGGGTTGTAGTGGATACCACCACGCGTGTTGTACGAAGTCTGTACCCAATTTTTAGGGTCCCCCACTGCGCCCGAATCAATAAATTCTTGATCGGCAACAATTACTTGAATAACAGTGCCGGTTTCGTCAATTTGTGCGAAATGTGCCATTGTTACCTCAGTACGAGAAAGTGCCTGATGAGTAGAAGTAGTGATATGTGTAGCCGCCCGAAGAAGTCACACTCCCGCCAGACGCCACTTGACCGCCAGCGTATCGAATAATAACAATACCCGAGCCACCTGCTCTACCGTTACCGTTAAAAGGCGCTGCTCCACCACCACCGCCAGTATTCGCTGTACCGTCAGAAGACCCGTCAATCGCACGACCGCCGCCGTTACCGCCGCCACCAGCACCGCCAGCGCCACCATAACTACCGCTACCGCGCCCACCACCACCGCCACCGCCAGCGTACCGCACTCCGTTTGACCAAACAGACCCAATACCACCAGCACCGCCAGTGTTGTTGGTTGGGGTGTCGCCTCTAGTACCCGCAGCGCCTGCGCCGCCACCACCACCACCGGTGTTACTGTTAGCGCCACCATTACCACCAGCGTTACCTTGCCCAGAAGTTCCGGCAGCACCAACAAGCGAGGAGGACCATCCAGCACCACCACCAGAGCCACCAACTTGAGGTGACGCAGCGCCCGTACCAGCGTCAGATTGGCCGGAACCGCCGTAAGTAGAAGTCACACCAAAAACAGAACTGTTGTTGCCGTTATGGATACCATAGTCAGTGTTTGTGGTACCGCCAGCACCGACAGTAACACCGTAGCTACCATTTACGGAAGCTGAACCTGTTCGATAGCCGCCCGCACCGCCACCACCGCCACCGTTGGATTTACCACCAGAACCGCCGCCAGCAACAATCAGGTATTCGACCGAAAGATTAGGTTTAGACGCCTGTTTGCCGTAAAACTCACTCATCGAAATTGTGCCCGACGAAAATGTGCCGGACTGCCCGGGCGTGGCGGTATACCACGTAGTTCCACGATACGAGTTGAGATTGTTGCCACGACCAAACTCCGCGTTGATAGCGGAGATTGAAATAGTGCCGGACGAAGGAAGTGGCATATTAGAAACCGATAGCAAACCATGTATCAGCATACGCCCCGTAATGGTACGTGTACGTAAAGCCGGTGGTAGAAATACTATAAGTTCCTGTGGCGTACCCGTCTGTACTAGGGTAACCGCTCATCACCCCTGCGAATACGCAGGCTGTTGGAAAAGCAATTGGGAATGTAATTGTTGGGTTTGCGCCTGATGTTCCGCTGCTATTTGTTCCCCACTGCATGATTAAACCGCCCGGAAGTTTCTGATAGCCAGAAGTCGTTAACGACTGGTTAGAGCCCGTGAAGTTTGTGGTGTAAACACCATTAGTAACAGTCGCCGCGTTACCACTACAGCTCGCAGATGTAGTTGCGTTTTGAACCGCCGTCGAACCAATCTGCCCAACAATATCAGAAGCAGAAGCGGCTGAGAAAGCGCCTGTGCCAGCACCTTTAATAAGAGCGCCAGAAGTAATTGATGTAGCACCTGTACCCCCGTTAGCAACCGGAAGAGTACCTGTCACTCCTGTAGAAAGGGGTAACCCAGTTGCGTTTGTCAATGTGCCAGAAGAAGGTGTGCCCAAAGCACCGCCGTTCACTACAGGGGCGCCAGCAGAACCTACGTTCACAGCCAAAGCAGTAGCTACGCCTGTACCCAAACCAGAAACGCCTGTGGAGATTGGTAAGCCAGTAGCATTTGTCAGCGTACCGGAAGCGGGGGTACCCAACGCAGGGGTTGTGAATGATGGAGACGTAAGATGTGTGTTTTGCTGGGCGAAGTTTGTGCCGTCGCTCCACACAGTCATTGTCTTGCCCGCAGGGATGGCCACGCCGGTACCCGCCGCAGTTGTGTTGCCAATCACGGTCGAGTTGTAGATCGTGGCGGTATAGCTCGATGCGTTGTAAATCGTGTACTGCTTGGAAGCAGGGGGCGCGTAAACGGCGAAGTTTGCACCGGTGGATGTTGTCAAAGCCAGTGAAGCATGCACGGATTGATTATCGGCTGCCACAGCGGTAGCGCCGTTGAGGTACGTAAGCGCTTGATTGGCAGAAGATACTGCCACCGATACATATCCGGCGATGGCCTGTTCAAGAACGTAGGCCATGTTGTTATTTGTAGTCGCACCCCAGACACCGGCTTGATCGCCGGTGCCGATGAGTTCGATACGTAGGTCTGGTGAGTATGTGCTGGACATGTTTATTCCTTAATCAATTTTGCTACGAGCGCTTCCAGCGCTTCAATGCGGGCCTGCATTTGGTCAATCAGTTCGTCGTGCTCATTGCTGGACTGCACCAACACAGGCACCAGCTTTTCGTACTGTATGGTCAGGTAGTCTTTGCCGGACTTGCTGCCTTTTACAAGGGGGTCAATATCAAACGGCGCGGGCTTAATAGCTTCTGGCACAACCTTTTGAACGCGTTGGGCCAATAAACCAATGTCGCTTGCTGGCGGGAAGAAGTTCCACTTGTTGCACTCTTCCAAGTCCCAGTCATAGTACACACCGTCAAACTGGCGCAGCATCTTACGAGCGCCGGGGATAGTTTTGATGTTGCGTTTTAAACGCTCGTCTGACGCATAGGCGGAAACGTTACCTGTGTTGATCTGGTTCCCGGATGAGTCCCAGTACACGCGCCAAGTGCTGTTGCCAAAATAAAAGCCCGACGCTGCGCTGTTCATCATCAGCGTGCCAGAGACAGCCGAGAAAGAAATACCAGCGTAAGAGTTCGTTGACCCTGACACACCAATCGAACCGTATGAACCGTAATCAATTGTGTTGCCGGTGATACGCTGCCATGTAGTGGCGGACAGCGCGGAAGCTGTTGTTGCCGTAGCCGCGTTACCGCTGGTGTTCACGTTGATAGTGGACGGCAAACTAAGGGTCACTGCACCAGTAGAAGCCGAAGCAGTAATTTGGTTCGCTGTACCTGTGATGGAAGTTACACCACCCCCCGAGCCGCTAGAAGCCGCTGTCAGCCGCCCTTGCGCGTCAACAGTAATACTCGCGTTTGTGTACGAACCGGCAGTAACTGTTGTGTTTGCCAGAGCGATAGTAACGGCGGAGCCACCGTTGTAGCTGGTACCAGACAGCCCAGTACCGATTGTCAGCGCGTTTGACAACGGGCCGGAGAAGCCTGACGCCGACAACACGCCTGTGCTTGGATTAAACGTAAACTTAGTGCTGGTTATATACGCCGTAGCCAGCGATCCAGATGTGGAGTTCGCCCACACAGGGTAGTAAGTTGCGTTGGTAGTTGTGTCGTCAGTAATAGACGAACCCGCCGCTGACCAAGCAAAAGCAGAGCCGTTCCAGCCCAAGAATGTATTTGATGAAGATGGTGCTGTTGCAAACGCTGTGGTGCCAGAGCCTGATTGATATACGATTTGATTCGCTGCCCCACCGGCCACGTTTGTTGCTGAAGACACTGCGCCAGAAACATCAGCGCCGTCGATGGTGCCCCATGCAGGTGCTTGTGCAGATGCTCCAGTACCCGTCTGAGTTAAAAACTTTTTGGTGGTAGTTATATTGCGGGTCACCACATCAAACGTTGTTGTGGTGTTGGCGTAGATCATCTCTCCAACGTTATAAGCGTTCAAACCTGTACCGCCATTCACAGCACCCAGAGCACCCGATACAGCAGCGGATTGATCTAAAGCAACAGCGTTCCATTCAACGTTTGTGCCACCGGCGTTCATCACCAATGATTTGTAGGCCGCGCCAGCGGCAAGCTTGCCCCAAGTGTTTGTACCCGAGCCGTAGAGTAAGTCGCCGGTTGTAACTGTATTTGTACCTGTACCGCCGTTAGTAGCTGCAACCGTGCCCGTCAGCGAAATAACTTGTCCAGTGACGTCAATGTTTGTACCGCCGGTGTAAGTTACCGCACCGCTGAACTGAGTGTAGGTCAGCGTGGTGTACCCAATAATCATCGTATTGGGCTCGGTGGTCAGCACGTGCGAGTCGCCAGCGTTCAAGTCACCGTCTTGGGTGTAGTAATAGTCGCCGGTACCAACCCCGTTAGGGTCAGCAGGGTTGACTTTGTTTGAGTCTGTTGCGCGAGTCAGCACCCAGTTTGTTGAGCCGTCACCCACGGTGGTGACTGTGTAGACGCCGTTCTCGTACCCAGTAGTTTGCAAACGCACCATAACGCGGTTGCCCACCGACAAAGCCACGTTGTCAATGTTCAGTGCTGCTTGGGTGCCAGCGTTAGTAAGCGTTGCTCCTACGCCTGAGTTTGCGCGTGTAGCGTATGCCAATCCAGAAGCGTTTGTCAGCCCGGTAATCTGCGCGCCACCAAATGTCAGCGAAAGAGTTAGGGTGTTGGCCGCTGGGGTTGAATACACAAAGTACGCGGTGTTTGTAGACAACCCGTTACCCGCAGTGCTGTACAGCCAGATTTGATCGTTGACGGCCAATCCATGGTTCACGGATGTTGTGACTGTTGTGCCGCTGGTAATGTCCGTGATGTTGAATGTCGTGCCACCCTGCGCATAGGTAGCTGTTAGGTTGGCCGTTGTCTCCACCAGCACCGGTTCATGCAAGTGCAGGCCCGCAGTAACTTGGTTGTCAACATACTGTTTGGTGGCCGCTTGCAGCGCAAGTGTTGGGTCTTGATTCAACAAAACAGTCGAGCCAAACGTGGCCGCGCCGGTCACATCAAGTGCACCACCAACGTTTACATCGCCAACAGTCGTAACAGCTTTGGTAGTGGCATCAACCCGCACAGCCTCGTCGGCCACATCAACACCGCCAGCAAACAGCACCAAGTCATCGGTGGCGCTACCAAAAAACATCTCGCCGCCATCGTTAAAAACGTACGCGGACCCGGGCGTAAAGATGGGATACGTGGCGGAGCTGTAGTTGGAGCTGTTGATACCCATGTCCACAAATTTGGACGTGTCGGTAAGGGCGTCGTCGCGGTACACAACAAAGTCGCCAGAAGCCTCGGTACCGTCGTTGTAGTTCTGGGCGTATACCTGCGCGAACGAATTCACGTTGCCATACAGCTCCGCAAGAACAGCAGAAAAGCTGGTGTATCCAGTAACGCCGGTACCAACCACTGTCAGTGGCCCACCGTCAATCAGGGTGTTACCGTCAGGCTCTTCATAAATTGCACGCTCGGCTGGGTATGTGACAAACACATCTTTGACGCCAGCAGCGAAGTTAACCAGCGACCCAGCATTGCTGGATTCATAAACTATGTCGCGTGTAAGGGTTGGGCCAGTGGTGGAGTACGTGCCCTTACCAACCTCCCATGTGCCGTCTTCTGAGTTGACGATGGCGTAGTAGGTAATGTTGCCGTTACCAATCGCGGCGAAAGATTGGAAACCGTTGGCTGCACCAAGCAGCGTAGCCGTGCCTGTACCGGTGACGGCGGTGGTTTCTTTAACTCTGTCTTTTACAACGATTGCCATTTTTATTCCTTACGGTTGTGTGGGCACATCGCCCCAAGCACCGCCGCCGTTTACTTCAATATTTGCCCAACCAGCAGATTGGGCACCGTTTATATTTTGCCAGTTTGCGTTCTGACTGTCATTGATAATTTCCCACAACAGCCGCTGCGCCACCTCATCTGCCCCCATAGCGTTGTCGGTCAGTGCAGCATAAAACACAGCCAGCGCGGCTACAGCGTCCAAAGCAGTGGCAGTGACGGGGGCGCTAGCGTTGAATTCGCCAAGAGCGGAAGGGGTAGCCGTACCGGAGGCAGTATCAGCCACGTTTACCGCGAAGTCTTGCAAAGCGGAGGAAGCGTCCGTAATTGTGGCGGTGTCGGCTACAGAAACACTGTGCCCTTGCGCTGCCGCCGTTGCGTCGGTGATGGTTGCAGTATCCGTTAAAAACACGTCATACACGAGTCCACCAATAGCTGAATCAAGAATGGTGGCTAAGACCGATACAGAAGAAGCAAAATCGGACAGAGCACTTACGGTGTCGGCAACAAAAAGTTCGTCCTCAAACGAAACAGCAAAATCAACGGCAGTCGAGTCCGCATCTGTTAGCTTAGAAGCAGCTACTGCGCCTGTTTGGAAGACGGCTAACACATCAACCGCCGAAGAACCAGAAGCCGTGATTTGAGTTAAAGCGTTAAAAATACTGGGGGCTACCGTAGGGGTGTCAGTTACGGTGGCAGAGGTAGAAACCACAGGTACGAAGGAAGCCAGCGCAGCCACGTTTTCCGTAGCTGTGCCAGACTCAACAATTGCGCGGTTAAATTCAACCCCGCCCCCTAAAGTGGCGAAGGGGGCTTGCGAGAGTGTCGCGTACCCAAACATCGCCGGGCCTTATTAAGTTGCAGCCAAGTTGAATGTATAGGTCACGTTGAGGGTGTCGCCACTCACAACGGAACGGTCGCCGGGAGCGCTAAACTCAGAAGCAGAAAACAATACGCCTGATGTGCCCGAAGCAACTGAACACAAGAACGCGCCAGACACCGTGTACGTACCCAACATAGCAAACTGAGATGCAGAGCCCGAGTTGCTGATGACAGATGGGTCAGCAGTTGTAGCACCACCAAAAGTTACAGCTTTACGGTTACCACTGTACCCAGTAGTTACGGGCACTTCGGTCCAGCCAGCGTGCGAAGCCAAAGTATCACCTGCGGCGATTGTGGGGCCAGTGCCGGAGATCAAACCCAA
>JACCDV010572914.1_pt1 | contig 12361 bp, 12 predicted proteins | sample 7446131 | NCBI WGS metagenome assembly JACCDV01 (sample SAMN15323448, study PRJNA562643) | freshwater metagenome | isolation source: river surface water | place: USA:Blue River Watershed | collected 2017-08-17
TATCACGGGTGATCGCAATATCAAGATCGTTTGGACTCACGCCTGCTACCAAAGCACGAATCACAATTGCATCAGCCGTCTGGTACATATCTACCGGCAGTTCACCTTCCTGGGGCGTATGGTCGTGGGTGTTGCCATCCTGCCAGGTTTCTTCCTCTTCACCGTATTCGTCTACTTCTTCGGCTTCTTCGTCGCCAAAGTGGTGGTTGTCAGACAAGACACGATCGTAATCATCGTGTTGTACATTGCCGGTGAGTCGGTCGAGGAATGATGGTTTTTTCATAAAGAGGGAACTAAGGTACTAATTGCTTCCGTTCGGTAGCTTTGACTTTTTCGAATAAGAAGAACAGGATTATAATTCCTATCCAGACGAAGAGAAACACACCGAGGATGGTTTCTCCACTTGCTCCAATTATAAAAAAGTTAAAGAGAGCATGCAATACGATGGCGAGGCATAACCCAAGCATACCAAACCCGATTTGGGCCGCTTTGCTCTTGTAAAAGGCAAAGGCCAGGAAAACCCCAACAGTCCCGGAAGCAAGGATGTGGAGAAGTGTGGCTCCAAGGAAGCGGAATGAGCCAGTGAGAGTGGAGTTCATAAAATCTCCACCAGAAATTGGTGAGAGGAGAAACAGGGTATTCTCTAAGGCTGCAAAACCAAGCGCAATAGTGATCATGTAGATAATCATATCGATTGGTTCGTCCACGGCTTTGTTCCAGAGGATGATAAGGACAGCGAGCGCGTACTTAAGGGTCTCTTCGATAATGACCCAGGCCACTACGAGGTTTGAACCAATGTAGAGTTCAATGGCGAGTTTCTGGAGCGGGAGGGCGAGCGGAACTACCGCCATACCACCAATAAAGGTGATAGCGATAAGCAGCAGGGGCTCCGGTTTCTTGCGGTCTTCGCGCAGCCAAAACCAAAGCCAAAACAACGCTGGTACCAGTCCTGAGACTGCAGCAATCGCGAAGGACTCGGGCGTAATCGGCATGATGGCTTTATTGTATCAGTTCAGGTCTACGGACGGGCTGCCAAATAATGCCTGGCGGGGAAAAGGAAAGCCGCCCCGCAGGGCGACCAGTTACACTTCTTTGTCGGTACCGATGAGGAAGTGAGTGTGTGTTGTGCTGCTGGCAATTGGACTCATCATGACGATGTCGTCCAGAAAGTGCAGATCAAGCCCGACCGGACATCCGCCGACAACTCGGTAATGGTCAACCTTGCCGGTCTCTGCCAGGATCCAGCGCGCCTGTACCGCTTCCTTTGCCTCTGGCCGAAAAAGATCGGCGTCAACGACCAGCTGTCCTGGTTCGTTCGGTTCTGTTTTTCTTATTGCGAAGATGTTCGCCATACTGCCTCCTGTTGCTCTAGATGGTACGCTACCAAATTGCCATACTAAAAACAAGCACCGCGAGCCTTTGGCTCGCGGTGCTTGTGTCAATTATGATGGCCACTTCGCTACCATCAATACTTCAGCGTCTTTCATGTGAGCGGGCAGTTCCTGCCAGATAGTTTCGGTCACAAACGGCATAAACGGATGAAGGAGCTTTAAGGACGTCACGAGGTAGTGGGTGAGCATGCGCTGGCGGGACGCGCGCTCCTCGGCGGTACCTGCAAGGAGTGCCTTACTCTCTTCAATCACCTGGCTTGCAAAGTGGTCCCAGACAAAGTGGTAGATTTTTTCGGCGGCGAGGTCAAAGCGGTCGTTTTCCATTTCTTTATTGATGGCAGTTACCATTGGATGGAGATTTGCATCCTCAAAGGCTTGATCAGCGGTAGAGTGCGGTGGGAGTGGTGTGTAGTCGGCGGTGTTATCAAGCACAAAGCGGGTGATGTTCCAGAGCTTGTTGGCAAATTTCTTATACGCACGGACCTTATCTTCAGATAGTGGCATATCAGCACCGGGTGGATTGCCAACAATAAATGCCATGCGTGTTGCGTCTGTTCCAAATTCCTTTCCGAGATCAATCGGCGACAGCACGTTACCCTTACTCTTGCTCATCTTCTTGCCATGTTTATCAAGCACCATACCGTGGAAGTAGATCTTCTTGAACGGTACTTGACCAGTCTGGTAGAGACCAAACATTAGCATACGTGGCACCCACTTGAATACCAGGTCTGCACCTGTCTCCATTACAGAAGTGGGGTAGTAGGTCGCAAAGTCGCTGCCTTCGGGATACCGAAGAGTTACCAGTGGCCATTGACCTGAAGAGAACCACGTATCAAACGTATCCGGGTCCTGCTCCCAACCATCTCCCCCCGGACGATCCTTGCTTGCGATTATTTCTTCCTTTCCATCTACAGTACGGAACCAAGCGGGAACACGGATACCCCACACAATTTGACGTGAGATATTCCAATCTTGCGGATTGCTCATCCAGTGACGGAAAATTTTCTCATGACGCTCGGTCACAAACGAGTACTCACCAGCATCAAGAGCAGCAAGGGTCATCGCAGCGAGTTTGTCCATTTTGACAAACCATTGCTCTTTTACCTGTGGTTCTACTACTACTCCAGTACGTTCACACAGTCGCACTGCGTGTGCATGTTTTTCATCGATATGATCGACCAGTCCTTTGGCTTGTAGTTTTTCTACGATTTTTACTCTTGCCTCTTCTATTTTCATGCCGGCAAATTCTCCTGCAATCGGTAGAAGCTTGCCGTCCCAGTCAATAATTTGTTCAATTGGCAGGTTATATTTTTGTGCCAGTTCAAAGTCTACCTGACTGTGCCAGGGGGTGATTGTCATGGCGCCTGAACCTTTCTCCATATCAGCCGCTTCGTCCTTGAGTAGGGTTGCCTTAATTGGACCATTAATCCATTCAACAGTGAATTCCTGACCATGCTCATAGGCTGTGTAGCGTGGGTCGTCTGGGTGTACTACGATATATTTGTCTGCAAACTTTGTCTCTGGACGCACTGTACCAATCACAAACGGTCCGTATTTGAAGTAATAGAAAGGTTCGATACGGTCCTCGAACATAGTTTCAATATCAGAGAGTGAGGTTTTGAACTTTGGATTCCAGTGGATACAGCGTTTGCCTCGGTAGATGTATCCTTCGGTAAACATTTTTACAAAGGTGTCCTGAACTCGTCCGACCACCTCCGGATCGAGAGTAAAAGTGTTGCGAGACCAGTCGCACGATACGCCGAGCGCTTTGATATCGTTCTCCATAGTGCCTTTATTCTCCATCACGAAATCATAGATTTCTCGGTAGAGCTGATCGCGGTCCATCCCGAAACGTGAACGGCCTTCCTTTTGTAGTTTTTTTTCGTATACGCCTTGGGTTTCGAAGCCAGCATGGTCTGAGCCTGGAAGTAACAATGTGCGGTAACCCATCATGCGGTGGTAGCGCCCCATGATGTCTTTGAGTGTCATATCAGTCCCGTGTCCGGCATGAAGACGGCCATTGGCGTTTGGTGGCGGCAAAATTATTGAGAAGGTTTTTGCGTCAGTTGCCGTGACTCCTTTATCGAGACAGGTATCCGGGTTGAAGTAACCAGAAGCCTCCCACAGCTCATAGATACGGGCTTCGTGATCGCCTGGGTTATACGGACTCGTAAAGAGGGCGGGGGTGGTACTTTGACCTTGATTTTGCTCACTCATAGTAGTCGCATCGTAGCATGAAAAAGGCACGAAATAAAGAAAAGCCCGCGCCGGAGCGCAGGCAAGAATTTTTTAGTCTGGTTGTTTTAGAGATCAACCAGGAACTCTTAGTGGCAAGGGAACCATGATTTCCTGACGGCGGCAGCGAACGCCTTGAAATCCTCGATTTCCTCTGGGGTATACACTCGCAGTTGGGGTGTGGGTTCTGGCGGTCTGAAGGCCGGATCAAAGTGATACAGCCCACTGGCGTACGGTGGAGCAATTGGTGGCAGCTCGTCCCCTTCGACCTTTCTTGCGGTGTAGGCTTCAAGAGCAGGAGCCCCGTCTTCTGGTTTTGGGAATGGAAGAGGTTTCCGTTGGTGGGCTGTCACAAACGTCATGTATCGTCTCCGTGTTGGAACATTTTTGCGCTTCCGGCGTGATTGCCGGCCGCTGTCTGCTTTGAAAGTTTTCAAAGCAGACAGCGACCTATATAAAACAGTGCGGGGTTCCCGTAGGGAACCCCGCACTGTTTTATGACTATAGTTATATTTCTATTTCATCACAAAAGCACTACGGTGTTCCCGCTTCGTAAACCAAAAATAGAAATAGGTTACAAATGTGTGCTTCATAGGTTGTCTTTTGAATATAGCACAATAAAAAAATGATTCAATACTGAGTTTGCTTTGGAGGAAAAGTGCTTCGGATACGGGGTGAGAAATGGGGTGGGACCCATTTCGCAAGACTCATCTAGTATCTTTAGGAGTGTAAACGAACTAAAGAGACAGATGAGTGGACTGTTTCTGTAAGGAAGAGAGTAAATAGTTTTGAGACGTACTTACTTGTACGGTGAGAAACTATGTATGCCGTCAAACAAAGTAGACGATGTACTTTTACTTCAAAGAGAGCGGTTGCCATCAGCGCGAATAAAGGCTATCGCCCCAGCGGTGCGTGCAGTAGCGAGCTGCGCATGACCCGCAAGGGCAATCATCACACTGTTATCTGTCGAGAGATGGCGGTGTGGCAGATAGACTTCGATGTGTGGATGGGTCGCGAGGAGCTTTTCGGTAAAGGTCTGACGGAGAAAGCTATTGGCTGATACCCCGCCGCCGATGATGAGGGTATTGATACCAAAGTGCTCAATCGCTTTTACCGTCTTTATATAGAGTGATTCGATAGCCGCGTCTTCAAAGTCACGTGAGAGGGCGTTCTTCTCATCTTCCGAGAGAGTCTTGTCACCAACGAGATTGCGGACCGCGGTCTTGAGTCCGGCGTACGAGAAATCAAAATCATCGCTGTGAATCATGGGGCGGGGCAGTACTTTGTCGCCGTAGTGGGGGAGATTGGCGGTGCGCGCTATCGCCGCACGACGACCAATCTCGGGTCCACCAGGGTAGGGGAGCCCCATGAGGCGTGCGACTTTATCAAAGGCTTCACCAACGGCATCGTCGCGGGTCTGACCAATTTTTTCGTACTGGCCCCAGTTCTTCATAAGGATGAGTTCGGTGTGTCCGCCCGAGACAAGGAGGGCAAGTGCTGGGAATTGTATTGGTGCAAGTGCATCATCGACCTCAACATCGTAGAGAGAGGCGAGGATATGCCCCTCCATATGATTGACGGGAATGACGGGGCAGCCAAGCACTGCCGCAAGCGCTTTCGCAAAACTCACGCCGACCCAGAGCGCCGGTTCGAGGCCGGGACCACTGGTGACCGCTATCATGTCGATTTCAGGCAATTGATATTTCTTAAACCAACTCATGAGTGTCTCAGCCAACTCTGGTTCTCGTTCTAATATAGTCACTATAGTAGCCTCTGATTCAGTGCTAATTTCGGTCGGTGCTGGTATCAGTAATTCGGCTTCTTGCAGTGCAACTTGAAGGAGTGGCACTACAGCTTTCGCATGTTCACGTTTGGCCATCATCGGGAAAATGCCGCCATATTGATTATGGAGTTCAATTTGGCTCCGCAACCCATTACCGATAACAGAATAGGTGGCAGTAGGAAATTCACCATCAATATCGACAATACTGATTGACGTCTCGTCGGCCGAACTTTCGATTGAGAGAATACGCATAAAATATGAGAAGGTGAGGATTTGCACCTCACAGTAGTACATTATGAGCTGGGGCTGGTTACCCGGGTTTTTCGGGGTTACTCATTTGTACTCCTACTGTTAACCCTTATTCGGACGGCTACCTATTTCGTCACTTCTCGCCGCTAGTTATACCACGATTTTGGCATAAAAAAAGCCTGCCCACAGCGATGGGGCGGGGCGGGTGCGGAGATGGGCTTGTCATGTACGTACCGACTGCGTGCTGCAGTCCTTGTATCTAAACACCTCACCTCCGCGCGGATACAGTACTGCGATAAGTGGTTAGTGTCAAATGAGTCAATCAATTATTCCACAAAGGTAAACGGCAGATCTCGAAAACTATCGACTCGAATACTTGAAGCATTTTTGTGTCCACCACCGCCATATTTTTCGGCAATAGTTGCGACGTCTACTTCGCCTTGACTACGGAGTGATATGTGCACTTTCTTTCCGTGTCGGTAGTAGACAATCCCGAGTGCAATTCTACCTTCTGATTGATTGAGTTCGGCTAGCTGATTGCCAAGAATCGAGCGATAGATACGAGATACATTTAAAGCATAAACTTTATGTCCTTCAAAGCTAACTAACTCACGATATGACATGAGTTTTTCTACGAGAGAATTTTCAAACTTCGCTAACAGTGCCCCTTTAGCAATAAAGTTGACGAGGTTGTTTTCGTCTTTGAGGTGTTCAATGAGCTCGTCCCAGGCCTCGAAAGTCATGGGTGTCTCGCGCAAAGCAACATTGAACTCACGGTTTTCTATCAATGCAAAGCTCCAGAGGTCATGGTCTTCTACGTATTGGAGAACATTCGGCACTGGTGTGTCAGGGTGAAAGTACAGCCAGGCGAGGACAGCACCTGAGTGATTGTTATCAAAAATATTCTGCGGGAAGGCGCGGACGTCCGCTTCGGCACTTTGATGATGGTCAATAACAACGACACTCCGATTGGTGTCGTTCAGTCGCTGGAGGAGTGGTGCAGGAAAAGAGAAATCGACAATGTAGATTTCTTTGTCAGTAAGTTGTGAAGGCATCTCGCTACGATCTTTAACCGGAATATAGGTAGCTGTCTCGCCAAACTTCTTCCAGGCGGCGTAGGCGGCACCAAAGCCGTCCGGGCAGTCGCCGTGGTAGATGATAATGATGTCTTTGAGTGCTGTTTCCATGGCCACAGTATAGCCCAAAAGCAAAAAAGCCCGAAGGCTTTTTGATGGTGCGCGATATAAGAATTGAACTTATGGCCTCTTCGATGTCAACGAAGCGCTCTACCACTGAGCTAATCGCGCGTTGGCACAAGTATACTGAAAATATCTAAAACTGCAAAAGTAGAAACCGCCCCGAGCCAGTGAAGGTGGGGCGGCAAGGCGCGATTTAGTAGTCGCTGAGATATGAGCCAACGGCGATGCGGGCAATCTGCTCAGTACTCATTTCGAGTTTCGCTTCGATCTCAGCCAAACGCTTCTGGACAGTTACGTCACCGCCAGCGTTTGCAGCTGTGAGCTGTGCGTGCTCATAGACAAGGTTCATTTTTTCGGAATCAATCATATGCGGCAGCATAATTACTCCTTGTGTCGCCTATTGACACTCATCCAATATGATAGCATAATCGCAAACTTTCCGCAAGTGGCACGGTCCAGGGTGCCTGTTGGCGCCAAGGCTCTGACCCAACTGTTATCTCTCTCAGCACGAACAAGTGCGCGGGAGAGGATTGCAATACTATCAATATAAGTGTTATGGAGTTGGGTTCGATCACTATCTATTTTTGCTAATTTTGATGCCCATTCATCCTCGGTATAGGAACCTTTTTGCTGTGTGAAAATCTTCATATTCCAAACATCTTGCGCATAACGAATGGCATAGGTCAGCATGTCTTCAAGCGCTCTTTCGCAATGATCATCACCCGCGCAATGTTTCTCCAACTCATCAGCAGTGATTGGGAGGTCAAGACCATATCGCTCAATTTTTTTGCTGGTACTCTCAACAAATTCACGTGGCATTTCTGGGTACATACCAGTATCTTATCATGTCACTTAAAATTGAGAATCAAAGTTATATAGCATATACGCTATAAGTTATTTCATTTAGTATGTGTGGCATCATTGGATATACCGGCAGTCGCGAAGCATTACCAGTCCTCATCGCGGGGCTTGAGGCGCTTGAATACCGTGGCTATGATTCGGCTGGGCTCTCGCTTGGTGGGCAGCTGGTAAAAAAGGTGGGAAAGGTGGCGGTCCTCAAAGCTGCCACAGCAGAACTTACAGACACTACCGCGACCACTGGTCTGGCGCATACTCGCTGGGCGACGCACGGTGAACCAACTGAGGCAAATGCTCATCCCCATACCGACGCGACCGGTCATATCCATCTCGTCCACAACGGCATCATCGAAAACTGGCGTGAATTACGCGCGGGACTTGAGGCGCAGGGCATTGCATTTTATTCAGCGACCGACACCGAGGTGCTCGCGAAGCTCATTGGCCATCACTACACGGGTGACCTGCTCGCTGCCGTGCGTACGGCACTGGCACTCGTCCGGGGTGCGTACGGAATCGTGGTGTGGAGTAACGACGCCCCAGATACCCTGGTGGTTGCGCGGCTCGGTAGCCCAATTGTGCTTGGCATCACTGATGATGGTCGCTATGTAGCATCCGATCCAACCGCGCTTTTGCCGTACACGAAGCGTCTGGTGTTCCTCGCTGATGGTGAGGTGGCAACGCTCACGCCAACCCATCACCAAGTAGTCTCGGTCCAGGGTGATATTTATAGTGGTAAGGAAGAAGAAGTCTCTTTTGATATTGAGGTCGCCAAAAAAGAAGGCTACGCGCACTTTATGGAGAAGGAAATCTTTGAGGCGCCGAGCGTGCTCGAAAACGCTATTCGTGGCCGCATCCTACCAGACCACTCGGGCGTGAAGCTTGGTGGGCTCGAGGCCGTAGCGGGGGAAGTAGCAACACTCTCGCAGCTTACTATTGTCGCCTGTGGGTCAGCCTCGTTTGCCGGGCAGCTTGGACGACTCATGCTTGAAGAGTATGTGGGACTACCCACCACGGTCGAGATTGGGAGCGAGTACCGCTATCGTCGCACGCTGGCACCTAGTGGAGCAGGTGTGCTTGCGGTCACGCAGTCGGGTGAGACTGCTGACACGCTTGCGTCTATCAAGCTCGCCAAAGACAATGGACTTTTGACACTTGGCATTGTGAACGTCGTAGGGTCGAGTATCGCACGCGAGACCGCTGCTGGTGTCTACAATCACGCCGGACCGGAAGTGGCGGTCGCCTCGACCAAAGCCTTCCTCTCACAACTGACAGTACTTTCTCTCCTCACCCTCTTCATTGGTCAGATTAAAGATACCCTGAAGCCCGAAGACCGCGCTACTATTCTCCGTGACCTCGCACGTTTGCCCGACCTGGCGAAGACGGTGCTCGAGAGCGCATCCCACATTAAAGCGATAGCAGAGAAATACAAAGCTATGGAGAATTGTATGTACATCGGGCGCAAGTGGCACGCACCCTTAGCGTACGAAGGGGCACTCAAGCTCAAGGAGACAACGTACATCCACGCCGAAGGGTATCCGGCCGGGGAACTGAAGCATGGATCAATTGCGCTTCTCGGTCCCGACTTTCCGGTGATTGCGCTGGCACCTCTAGACGAGGTCTACGAAAAGACCATGTCTAATGTTGAAGAGGTGAAAGCAAGACGGTCACCGGTCATTCTTATTACCACCGATGACAATCATGGTGCCAGTGAAATCACCCCTGACGTGATTGAGGTACCGAAGGTACACCCGATGCTCCAACCAATTCTCACCACTATCCCGCTCCAGCTCCTCGCGTACTATATCGGTGTCGCTCGCGGACTTAATGTTGACCAACCGCGAAACCTTGCGAAGTCGGTGACAGTGGAGTAAATTGAAGATATAAGCTCCTTGTGGCAATCTTGTAGTGAGGGAATGATGCATAACCTCGGCGAGAAGTTTGATGTGGCGTATGACAGGGCGGTGGAAGCTGTCGGACGGATTTCGACAGATCGGCTCGAGCGTGTGCTCCAGGTGTGGAGTCAGCGTGATGACCGCAACGACCTGGTCTGGGCGATGAAGCGAGTACTTTCGCTACATATCACCAAGACACAATTCACTACCAGATACGCCTGATGCTACAGTCACCGGCCCGTCTTTCAGCACGGGCCGTTTGTGTTGTGAGACACACGCAGTGATTCACTTTGATATTTGGTATACTAGTGCCATATGTTAAAAATTGGTAAAAAAGCCCCGACGTTTTCACTCGTTGATCAAGACGGAGTGACACACACCCATAAAGAATTAATGGGAGAGTGGACACTTATCTATTTTTATCCAAAGGATGATACTCCCGGCTGTACCAAAGAAGCCTGCATGATTGCAGATGTCTACAAAGACTTCAGGCGCATCAAGGTGCAAGTCTTTGGGGTGAGTAAAGATACCGCCAAGTCACACAAGAAGTTTGCCGAAAAGTACTCACTCCCATTTACACTCCTCTCCGATCCGACTATGGAAATGATGGACAAGTATGGTGCTTTTGTTGTAAAGAAGATGTACGGCAAAGAAGTCCGTGGTACCAACCGCATCTCATACCTGATTGGACGAGACGGCAAAGTCGCTAAGGTCTATCCTGAGGTTGATCCAGCTTCTCATGCGGTTGAGTTGCTTAAGGATGTGAAGCAATTATTAAAAACTGAAAAAGCAGCAGCCTAAATATACATACTCTTATGATACTTACTACCACCTCTGTACTTGAAGGAAAGACGATTGTCGAATACAAAGGCCTTGTCACTGGCGAGACCATTTTTGGTGCCAATGTATTTAAGGATATTATGGCGAGTGTTCGTGATATTGTTGGCGGTCGTTCGGCTACCTACGAAAAGACCATTGCGGACGCACGTGAGACGTCACTGCGTGAAATGGTGGCGCGCGCCGAGGCGCTGGGTGCTAATGCTATCGTTGGGATTGATTACGATTACGAAACCATCGGCAACATGCTTATGGTGAGTGTGACCGGGACTGCAGTAGTGGTCAGCTAATCTGTAGATAAGACCAAAAGTATACGTCGCGTCATATATACTTATTGTATAAGTATATAGTTATGTTACGCCTTTTAGTTTTGTTGGCTGGAAGTATGACTGCTGCGGTTGGTTTTTCGCTCGGTGGACTTACTAATATCCTTAGTTCAGTAGCAACAACTACTGCTGGCACTACCCCGACCAGTACTATTGTAGCGGCACCAGCTGTTGCCACAACAACTACCCCGACGCCGCCACCAGTTCAGAAGGTGACAGTTACCCTTAATTACACAAGCCCATACACTTCATTACATTCAGGTCCGGCGTTTGTTAAAAAGGAAGCGTTTGGAACGGTCTATACCACCTTTAACCTATTTGGTAATTATAAAACAGCCGTTGCTCAAGCGCCCAATAATGCATTGCGATGGCCAGGAGGATCGTTTGCTGAAACAAACGCAAAGTATAACTTAACGTTACCTGATATATACGACGAACCGGCGCCAACCAGTACCGAATACCGTGCCCATATGCAACGAGGTCTCTCAGAGATGCTTGCCTATTCTGTCGAAAAGAATATCCCATTTACGATGGTTATTCCAACTCGCCCATACTTCAATAATGTGGCAGTGGGACAAACACATGTGCGTGATTTTATGATTAAGTTGTTGCGTGGTGATTACGGACCGCTGCCATCGAGTATAACGCTTGAAATTGGTAACGAAACAGCCTCTGCAGGCTGGGTTAATGGAAAGTTTACTCCAGGCGCAGGATCCTATGGTTTTGTGGCTAATGCGTTTCTTACTACTATCAATAGTGTGTTAACAAGTCCAACACTTAATCCGCAAAAGAAGCGAGTTGATGCAGCCATTTGGATTGGATCAACTGAGGGTGGTATGCCGAATATCTACAAGCAGATTTCGGCAGCTAATATGAAAACTGTCGACGGTTTTGTGCATCATATTGGTCTGGTGGCAAATATAAACGAATTTGATTTTGCGACAACAAACCGAAAGTTTGGTGTCGCGAGGAGTTATTGGAACGCAGCCTGGGGCGGCAGAAATGTACCGGAAATGAAATTGATCGCTACCGAATGGAATGTCGGGAACTGTGACAAGCCTACAACACCAGCTGGCTACCTTCGCTACGACGTAGGCGCCCGCCAGGCACCAACGGTTGTCAATAATTTTAGCCAGATGATTGGCGGCGGGCTCGATATGGGTATGCTCTGGGGCAACCAGAATTGTATTTCACAGATGCTCTGGCATGACGGCGAAACTATTAGTCATGGCGGCCACGCGTTTCGTCTCATGGGTGAGAGTCTTGTCGGAACCCAGCTACTCTCAGGTAAGGTGAACACCAAAGGCTTCTGGACTCGGAGCGGTACCAACTATGACGTGATTGGGTATCGTGACAATACAAAAGTGGTAGCCTTCATTTCTGCTGGTGATATTCCAGCCACTGGTCTTGATGTGACCGTGAACCTCACAAACTTCGGCACAATCAAATCAATCACTACTGAGACAGTAAAAACGACACTGACACAATCGGGCGATCCAAGTCCAGATGATGACCGTATCTATGAGGCACCGGTGATATCAACGGGTACCCTGACACCAACTGGCAGTAGCTTCACCTACCGTCTTACCGA
>JACCDV011225903.1_pt1 | contig 12360 bp, 9 predicted proteins | sample 7446131 | NCBI WGS metagenome assembly JACCDV01 (sample SAMN15323448, study PRJNA562643) | freshwater metagenome | isolation source: river surface water | place: USA:Blue River Watershed | collected 2017-08-17
GAACCTGTGCGTCGCTATGACCAAATCATTGGCCTGGCCCACAACGAGATAGCTGCTGGCGAACATGTGCACACCCACAATTTGGCCTTCAGCGACTTTGCGCGTGAACACGCACCCGGTGCGGCCGCACAACCCACACAATATGTTCAAACGCCTGCCACCTTTCAAGGCATTGTGCGTGCCGATGGTCGCGTGGCCACACGCAAATACATTGGTACCCTCATGTCGGTGAATTGCCCGGCTACTGCCGCGCGCGCGATTGCTGATTACTTTCGACGCGACATTCGCCCCGAAGCTTTGGCCGACTTTCCCAATGTCGATGGTGTGGTTGCGTTAACGCACAGCATGGGTTGCGCCACCGCGAGTGATGGCGAAGAGTTGCAAGTGCTCAGACGCACCTTGGGCGGTTATGCCAAGCACGCCAACTTTTATGCGGTGCTGGTGGTGGGCTTGGGTTGCGAGACCAATCAAATACAAGGCTTGGTCGATCAAGAAGGTTTGCAAGAAGGCGTCAAGTTCGTCACCTTCAACATTCAAGAAACAGGCGGCACCACCAAGACGGTGCAAAAAGGCATCAAACTCATTCAAGCCTTGTTGCCCGAGGCCAACCAAGTGCAACGCGTGCCTGTGCCAGTGAAGCACCTCACCGTCGGTTTGCAATGCGGTGGCAGCGATGGTTACTCAGGCATCAGCGCCAACCCCGCACTCGGCGCGGCAGTTGATTTGTTGGTGCAACACGGTGGTGCAGCCATTCTTTCTGAAACACCTGAAATTTATGGCGGTGAACATTTGCTCACACGCCGCGCGGTCAGTCACGAAGTGGCCGACAAATTGTTGAAACGCATTGCATGGTGGGAGGCCTACACCAAGCGCAACCACATGCAAATGGACAACAACCCATCTGCAGGCAACAAAGCCGGTGGCCTCACCACCATCTTAGAAAAAAGCTTGGGCGCTATTGCGAAAAGCGGCACCACCAATTTGGTCGATGTGGTGGAGTTTGCGCAGCCCGTCACCGCACGTGGTTTTGTGTACATGGACACACCGGGCTATGACCCCGTGTCAGCCACCGGCCAAGTCGCAGGCGGTGCGAATTTGATTTGCTTCACAACAGGGCGAGGTTCAGCGTACGGTTGTGCCCCCAGCCCCTCACTCAAACTCGCCACCAACAGCGCGTTGTGGCAACGCCAAGAAGACGACATGGACATCAACTGTGGTGGCGTGGTCGACGGCACAGAAACCGTGCAACAAGCCGGTGAACGCATCTTCCAAATGATCATCGACACGGCCTCGGGCCAACGCACCAAAAGCGAATTGCACGGCTACGGCCAAAACGAATTTGTGCCTTGGCAATTGGGCGCGGTGATGTGAGGGCAAAGGCTGCGCAGGTTTGTCAGCCCCTGCAAGCCTCAGCTTCTAAAATGCAAGTTTATTTAACCCAAACTCGCATTCCCCATGAACGTCATTCGCTTCTCTGATTTGTGTGCCAGCGGCAAAGTGCGCGGCCAACGTGTTTTCATCCGTGCTGATTTGAATGTCCCACAAGACGATCACGGCAACATCACCGAAGACACGCGCATCCGTGCCTCTGTGCCTTGCATCCAAATGGCGCTCGACGCTGGTGCCGCTGTCATGGTCACCAGCCATTTGGGTCGACCCACCGAAGGCGAATTCAAACCCGAAGATTCATTGGCACCCGTGGCCAAGCGTTTGGGTGAATTGATGGGGCGCGATGTGCCTTTGGTGTCTAACTGGGTGAGCACAGATAGCAGCACAGGCGCTGCGGGTGTTCAAGTGCAACCTGGCCAAGTCGTGTTGCTCGAAAACTGCCGCGTCAACAAAGGCGAGAAAAAAAACAACGAAGAACTCGCACGCAAAATGGCCGCCTTGTGCGACATCTTTGTGCACGATGCGTTTGGTACCGCGCACCGTGCCGAGGGCACCACCTATGGCATTGCACAGTTTGCGCCCATCGCTTGCGCGGGCCCATTGTTGGCGGCAGAAATTGACGCCATCACCCAAGCTTTGGCCAACCCCAAACGCCCCTTGGCCGCCATCGTGGCGGGCAGCAAAGTCAGCACCAAGCTCACCATTTTGAAGAGCCTGGCCAACAATGTGGACCAACTCATTGTGGGTGGCGGCATTGCCAACACCTTCATGTTGGCCGCCGGTTTGAAAATCGGCAAGAGCTTGGCAGAACCTGATTTGTTAGACGAAGCCAAAGCCGTCATCGCCGCCATGAAAGCGCGCGGTGCAGAAGTGCCTATCCCCACCGATGTCGTGTGCGCCAAAACATTTGCAGCTGACGCAGTTGCCACCATCAAAAAAGCCACCGAAGTGGCCGACGATGATTTGATCTTAGACATCGGCCCCGAAACCGCCGCCAAACTCGCCACGCAACTCAAAGCCGCGGGCACCATCGTGTGGAACGGCCCCGTGGGCGTGTTCGAATTTGCCGCGTTTGAAAACGGCACCAAAGTCATCGCGCACGCCATCGCAGAATCGAGCGCCTTCAGCATCGCAGGTGGCGGCGACACCTTGGCCGCCATTGCCAAATACGGCATTGAAAAACAAGTCGGCTACATCTCCACCGGTGGTGGTGCTTTCTTGGAAGTGCTCGAAGGTAAGACGCTGCCTGCGTTTGAGATTTTGACGAAGCGTGCGGCGAATGGCCCTCAATAAACCGCAAAAAATGCGGTGATTGTGTTGACTGTGCGGTGAAAACCTTTCACAATCACCGCATGAAAAGCGAAGATAAACGCTATATCTGGCAGCTTCACGACTGGCCGCACTGGGTTTACGACCACCAACAGCTGGCGCCTTTGCTGGCGCAGGTGCACCGCGCACAAGGCCATCTTTTCGGTCGAATGCACAATTTGGGACTCGATTTGCGTGACCAAGCCGCCGTGCGCGTTCTGACCGAGGATGTTCTCAAGACCAGCGAAATCGAAGGCGAAAAGCTTAACCCCGATGCGGTGCGCTCATCGATTGCTCGCCGACTAGGTGTTGACATCGGCGCTTTGGCGCCAACAGACAGACAAGTTGAAGGCGTGGTGGACATGGTGCTTGACGCGACCCAACGGCACCAAGAGCACCTAACGCCAGAGCGATTGTTTGGCTGGCATGCGGCACTGTTTCCTGCGGGCTACAGCAGCATCAGCAAAATACGCGTTGGGCAGTGGCGTGATGATGCGCAAGGACCCATGCAAGTGGTTTCAGGGGCCATTCATCGCCAAAAGATCCACTACGAAGCGCCGCCTGCACATGTGCTTCATGCCGAGGTGAATGACTTCCTAAGCTGGTTCAACTTAGACCAGCGCGATGACCCAATCATCAAAGCAGGCATGGCGCATTTGTGGTTTGTCACCATCCATCCGTTTGAGGATGGCAATGGGCGCATCGCGCGCGCAGTTGGCGATATGGCGCTGGCGCGCGCAGAACAATCGGCACAGCGTTACTACAGTTTGTCGGCACAAATACAGCGCGAGCGCAAAGCCTACTACGACCAACTTGAAGCAACGCAAAAGGGTGACATGGACATCACCCATTGGCTGCAGTGGTTTTTGGGGTGTCTATTGCGGGCTGTTCAAGGGGCAGAAGGAACGCTGGCTTCGGTGCTGGATAAGGCGCGCTTTTGGCAGCGTTGGGCAGGCACGCCCATGAATGATCGCCAGATCAAACTGCTCAACAAGTTGCTCGATGGCTTGGAGGGCAAATTGACCAGCAGCAAGTGGGAGGCCATGGCCAAGTGTTCGCAAGACACCGCGCTGCGCGACATCACCGAATTGTTAGCGCGCGGTGTGCTGAAAAAATCAGAGGCCAGCGGTCGCAGTACCAGTTATGAGTTGGTGGAAGTCGTGATGGACGACTAGATTTTTTCATCCTAGCGATCCTCCGTTTAGCAATATGGAAATCAAGCAAGAGGCTTTAATCTACACCTCTGCATGAGAGGCGACTTTGGTGGTAACTCTAGTAGCTCTGCTGATTATCGGTTTCAATCCATGCCTCTGCATGAGAGGCGACGCAAGGAGAGAGTAGTCATCATCCGTGTTGGTGTTTCAATCCACGCCTCTGCATGAGAGGCGACTCCAGCATTCGTTTCATTGTTTTGCTCCATCAATAGTTTCAATCCACGCCTCTGCATGAGAGGCGACACCAGACGAGATTGGCGCTTAATCTGTTTCGACCGTTTCAATCCACGCCTCAGCATGAGAGGCGACAGCAATGACGGCACATTTTTGGACATGGCTGACTGGTTTCAATCCACGCCTCTGCATGAGAGGCGACATGACCGAGACACCCTGCAACCGTATCGCTGAGAGTTTCAATCCACGCCTCTGCATGAGAGGCGACGCTGGCGACGACGCTCTAGATGCAGATGGTCAAGTTTCAATCCACGCCTCTGCATGAGAGGCGACAAACCGCGCCAACAGCTGTGCAGATTCGTCAAGTTTCAATCCACGCCTCTGCATGAGAGGCGACATGACGCAAAGATGAGCATGCTCGACAGCGGCGTTTCAATCCACGCCTCTGCATGAGAGGCGACCCTGTCTAGCCATCTCAATGATTTCATCTGGTGTGTTTCAATCCACGCCTCTGCATGAGAGGCGACAGCATAACGATAACACCAAGCCACATCAGCCCCTGCGGTTTGAATTACGCTAACACCCCATATCGCTGACGGTTGCTTTGAGCCTAAAAAAGGGGGCGTTGAAAAAGTCTTTACAAGTCAATGACTTGCGAAACCGCTAATGTCTATGCGCGCGATTGAGCGCGAGGGGTTAGCGCTACAAGATTAGAGCGCTGTGAATTGGATTGTGGGTTGGCTTTGCGCCACAATGCTCAACCTTATCTACGCCTCGCTTACCCAGCATGTAAAAGCGCAAGCTGTCTTGCGTGGGGTCATAAATGCGCAGCAACGCTGCTTTCAACTGCACCCATTGTGCGGGATCGACTTCGCATTCAAACACTGAATTTTGCACACGCACGCCATGGTCTAAACACACTTTGGCAATGTGCCGCAAACGCTTCACGCCAGACCGAGTGGTCACATTCACATCATAGGTAACGAGCACCAGCATGCATTCACCTCACGATAAAAGGCGTGTAATTTTTGATATCGCCTCGCAAGTGACGAGCCAATAGCAAAGCCTGTGCATGGGGCAATAATCCTAGCTCGATGCTTTCTTCTAGGTAGGGATGTTTCAAGCTTTCTCGCTTGCGTTCTTGATAAGCTGTTAGCAAACTTTTGCGCGCTTCGTCTTTCAAGCGCACGGCGCCACTGGCTTCTGTCAAGAAGTCATCCATCTTTATCTGTCCACGATTGATGAGCGTGAGTACAAATCGGTCTGCCAATGGCGCGCGCAACTCCTCCATTAAATCGAGAGCCAGACTCTTTCTGCCAGGACGGTCTTGGTGCAAAAAGCCCACATAGGGATCTAGCCCTACCCCTGCTAGGGCTGATGCACATTCACTTGCCAACAGCACATAAGCAAAAGATAACAAAGCATTGACCGCATCAACAGGCGGCCTGCGAACGCGACCTAAAAACTCAAAGCCGTGCACTCGCAACATCAATGCGAACACGCCGAAATAAACGCTGGCAGCTTCACCTTCTAAACCCATCAATTGCGGCACGCTATGCGCATGACGAATGCTCTCTAACAACGCAGCCAAGTTTTGTGCGGCTTTCATCAACGCATCATTGGAGCCGTGGTTGCGCTGATCGCGCAGGAGCACAGCGCGACAGTTGGCTACTTTGGCTGCAATCATCAAGCGCGCAATTGATACAGACTTGGCTTCGTCATCTGCCCACCGGTATTGCGTGCGTCGCAGCAGCACATTGCCTGTTGGGGTTCCCATCACCTGCGCCTGAAACTTTCCAAATTCAGTGAAGAACGACAGTCCTACACCAGCCTCAATACATGCGGCCATGAGTGCGGGCGAAACACTTACCTGCCCAAAGCACAAAATGTTTTGTAGCGCCAACATGGGGAACTGCCCTAATTTGGCATCGCCTTGCTTGATAACCACGGTCTCGCGCTCTTTGTGCAAGTAACACTCAGGGCGTGTGATGTAGAGCGTGTTGAGCAGCTTCTTCACACCTTATCCTCTGTCGACACCTCAAACAAAGCTTGGGCATATTCAACGGATCGGTCTTTGCGTATCAATGCAGGTACACATTCATCAATGAGTGAGCAGGCCTTACAACGCGTGGTGTCTGATGTGGGCAGCGGCGTGTTTCGGCTTTGCAGTACAGCACGGGCTGCGTCAATACAAACCAGGGTTTCAGTGCGTAAGTGTTCGTCAAGCACCACCACTTCGCGCAGCCGCTCTTGCCAATACCAAAGAGCGCCCTCAGCAATCGACACGGCACGCATTTCCTCTAAACAAAGCGCTTGAGCACATAGCTGAATGCGGTCCCAATCCATGACTTTGCGCTTGCCACGCTTGTACTCCACTGGCACATAGCGCCTGCAGCCATCAGCTTGAGTGAATACCTCCAACAAGTCGAGCTTGCCGTGAAGCCCTAAGCGCTCACTACGCACCTCCACAGACCGTTCGCTGCGTTTGTTGCCGCGTGATTCTGCTTCTTGACTGTCTACCCGCTCGTGCAACACATTGCCCTGCGCTGTGAAGTGATTGTCACGCCACACTTGCTCTAGATGAATCAAAGCAAACTGGCGGGGGCAATAGGCGTAATGCTGAAGGGCGGAGATGGCGAGGGTGGTGTCCATCAAGACAGCACATCAGCAAAGTTTGATTTCATGGAATCAAGAAACTTCCACAACATGCTTGAAGCCTTTGAGCGATTGCCCGTCAAGCTTCACAGCATAGTCAGAAAATGCTTGCGCGGGAGAGCCTTTTTCGCCAATCGCCCGTTCTACCTTTACGCGCTCAAACAGTTCGTGCGCAGGGGCGTTTCCTAAAGGCGTGGCGTGTTTAAAAATCACCAAATGCCTAGCCACCATTTCGCCTCGGGCAGCTGAACGGTCATGCTCAAACATGTGTTCTAGTGCTTGCCAAAATTTATTGAGATCGTTTTCAGAAAAACCTGCACCATCCAGCTCGGCATGCTCAAGTTTTTTAGCAAGTTGCGCGGAAATAAACCCATGTGCGCGATAGAGCCCGTAGGGAACGATGTGTTTACGCCCCATGGTACGGTTGTCGCCTGATTGCGCTTCCGCCTCTTTTTCAGTTGTTACCGCCATGCGAGTGATCGAGACCTCCAAGGGAATCACGGGGTCTTCTGATTTTGCAAAAGCCAACTGCACAGGGCCACGTACTTGACCGCTGTTGACATCGGTGGTCATGACTGCACCAAATGTTCGAACATCGAAAAAGTTTTTGCACATCCAGGCCGTGATTTTGGCGGCCTCGTTTTTATCCTTGGGAAGTTTCTTGGATTCAGATTTGATGCCCAACGCGTCATAAGATTTTTTATTTTGTAGATTCAATACGCTTTTCTCTTTCACATAAATGTCATAGCCCGCCGTGTTGCCTTCGGTTAATTCAATGAAATTTCGAATCTTGCGTTTTAAACAAACATCCGTCACCAATCCACGGCTTGAATCGGGGTCAAGGCGCGGCATGTTGCCTGCATCCGGGTCGCCGTTTGGGTTGCCGTTGGTTACATCAAACAGATAAACAAATTCGTAGCGGTTTTGAATGAGCATGTTGTTTTTCCTCTAGATTATGTGGATGGGATGGATGCGGTGTCTTGCACATCAGACTTTTTCACAAAGAAGCTTTGTTTTTGGTGGTAGTAGCCAACCGCAAATTGCCCCTGTTGTTCGATGGTCAGCTGCTTGGGAAAGGTTGCTGGCAAGGTATCGAGAATGTTGCCGATGTGTTTGCTCAAGTTGACGGCGTAACCCTGTTTGTCTTTGCGGATTTTCGAAATGTGGTTTTGAAATCCTGCAATCAAGCGTGGGAAGACCGAGTAAGGCACGCTGGATGCCGTGCCGTAGTAGCGGTCCACAATCGTCGTATTGGCTCCCGGTATGGCTTCGCCCTGTGCCTTTTCTAGTACGGCAAATAAGCATCCGAGGCGATAAGCCAGCGGCGCACTTTGAATATCAAGTGACATGGGTAGAGACTCCTTTAGAAAACCTTTGCGTTGGTCGCGATGCAAGACAGCCTTAATCAACGCCACACGCAGGCCGTTCATATCGCCGTCTGAGCGCAAGCGTTGCACTACTTGTGTCAGCAGGGCCCGTGGATACCGTTGTCCTGTGAGGATGCTGCGCAGCCACTCACCTGCCAGATGCGGTGCAATGTTTTCTGTTTTGCGAAGCGGCGCAGTTTCAATTAAGCAGCGCCAAATTGATGGTGGCTGTTCTGGCTTCCAAGGTAGTGGCTCCATTTGCATGTCGCACCAGTGTTCACTCAAACGCTGGCCCAACTCACCCAAAGTGCTGTCTATCCAGTAGCGAATTGATATACGAGCAGCGTTCGGGGCTAAGCCCAGTACATAGAAACGGGTCTTTGGATCGAGGTCTGGAGCGATTTCTTCAAAGGGCCGCCCCTTAGCAATTTTTTCTAGCGAAAAGCGGAGCCTTTCTTTTTGACTGTCGTCATCAGGTGGGTTGACAAAAGACGAGAAAAATGCAACTGCGTGCGACGCTTCCTCAGCGCATTCTGCTTGTGCCCAAAACACGGTGCTGGTGTCGCCAATTGAGAGGCAATGCCCGTTCTCTCGGCGCAGCATGTAGTTCAAAGCCGTGGTGTAGGCAAAGGTCGCTTGCTGAGAAACAGGGGCATTTTCGCCTTGACTTTTGCCATATGACTCATAAGCCTTTGCGTTGAAAGACACGATCGATCCGCCTGCGCTTTGCCCGCCATACACTCCTTTGATGGCTGGATGTAGGCGTGACATGGTGGCGTGTGCTCCTGTCACCAAACACATGTTATGTGCGCTATGGTTTTCGCTTTCGTTTTGCGAAGCTGGCTTGATCAAGGATAGCCACAAGCGTTTGGCGGCCGGGCGGTCGTGGATGTATTCGCTTTCCCCATCGAGTTTGAATACCATATTGGTATCAACATGCTCAAGCGTGAACGGAGCTTGCGAAAACAGTTCGGACTTCCAACCCAAAAAAAACTGTCGTAGTGCGATCAATCCGTCGTCGTCAGCATTTGCCAGTATGTCCAAATGCAATCGTTTGAACGCTGTGTATGTTTTCTCGGCCAGTATCCAAGGTGTTTCTTGGGCCGTTTTTTTATCTTTGTTGCCTTCAATGCCCAGCACATAGGCTGTTTTGTCCCATAAAAAATTGGGATTCACGCCCGATGCGCGTTTTGCAGGTTGGGGCACACTCAAGCGTCTAGGCTTAGGCTTTTTCTCACTGGTGTCCCGCACATCCTGAATGTCTACCAACTCTCCCTCTGTTGAGAGTGTCAAGCAATAGCTAATGTTTTCATCGGTAAAGCCGAAGGGCGGAACTCGCGCCGAACCCGTCTCTGGATTTGGACTTTCCAGTAGGCGCTCATACAACTCGTTCAAGCGTTGAAGAATCATGACTTGACGCCTTCGCTAAGGAAAACAGGCACATCAATCGTCCCGTCTTTCAGCTCAGCCCTGAAAAAGCGCGGGGTGTTACCTGCAGTAAAGTCAATGTCGTGCAACATCCATCCCAAGTCTCGGTTTTTGTCGGTTTCGCTCAAATTACACATTGGCCATGTATTGCCTTCATCCAGTAAGGCAAAGTGCGCCACAAATTCGCGTGTGCCCATGCACGGCTGGTGAAAGCATTGGCCTTTACTGGCGCGTCGTTTGAATTGGTCCAAGTGCTTCCCCTCGTTGTCTTCAGCACCGGCTTGGCTGGTCAGCTCGAAGTGCGCTTCAATCACATATGCCACATCACGCAGAACTGTGGCGGCGCGTTGTTGGCGGTCTTCATCTGAAACGATGAATAGTTCCTGAGTACTTTTTGCATTTATTGCTTTTTTCGCATTGCCAAGACCCACCTTGCTGCTTACTTCGTTTCGCCGAATCGACTCAAATCGAATAGGTTTGAGGACATGGATACGGTCAATCTGCCAACGAATCGCTGGTTTCCAATGAATGGCCTCCAAAATGCCTCGTGCTGCAGAAGGCGTAATCACGTCGTAGCTGACACGCTCTACTTTCATTTCGGGCCGCGTGAAGCAGGCGTAATCACCCCAGATGTGTAGTTTGATGCCGTAGCTCATTTCTTTTCCCATTCCTCAAATCACGCAAGACTCTGCACTCACAGCGATCGGGTCTGAAAAGTCCAATCCTGCAGTTGTGCTGTAAAGCGATGGTGTAACCAGTTCATAAAACTGATTGCCAAATTTTTCTGGTGCGATCACCTCGATAGCTCCTACCTTAAGCAACTGCACAAACGCTCGCTCTGGCACTTGCACGATGTATCGCTGAAGTCTTTTGGAGGGAGTGGAAACGCTCATGTTTTCTGGCAGACAGCGAAGCAGTTTTAAGCTCTCTCTCGCTTCATCGTCAAAAGGCACGATGAGGGGCAACATATTGCTGTCGATCATGCGAAAGTCGCGCGCAATATCCTGAAATGGAAATTCGCACTCCTCAGCAACGCGAATCTTGGTGAGGATTCGATGGTGATCCAAGTCTGCACCCTTGGCGTAGTACACCTGTTGAAAATAGCTTTTAAGTGCTGCGGGTGCGAGTGCGTCGCCATCGTGAAGACGCAAAATGGATCGCATCGGCGCAGCAAGTTGTGCCAGATCTGTCGGCGCTTTCCACTTGCTACTTTGAAATACAAACACTTGGCTCTCTTCCAGCGTGCGCCGTCCTTCGCGGTTGCATCGACCTGCCGCTTGAGCAATCGAGTCCAATCCCGCTTCTGCGCGATATACGGTGGGGAAGTCCACATCCACACCGGCCTCTATTAAAGATGTGGCCACCAATCGACAAGGAAGCCCATCTTTAAGTCGCTGGCGAATCTCGAAGAGTTTTTGAGTGCGATGCTGTGCGCACATGGCCGTAGTGAGGTGGTGGCTCCCCTCTTCGTTGGCAATGGCATTGAACAGTTCACGCGCGTGACGACGGTTGTTGACGATCATCAATACTTGGTTGTGGCGTCGCAAGTTCGCAATCAAAGAATCATCGCTTTGCTCACCCAGTGAGTTTATTTTTGTACGGCGTAACTTCTCAAACAGTTCAGGCGGGTTGGGTGCAATTTCTCTGACATTTTTGAACCCGTTATGAAATTCGTCGCAGTCTTGCAGTGCAGGCTGCGTGGCTGTGCAAAGCACGATTGAGCAGCCGTAGTTCATGGCTAGTTCATCTATAGCCGCCATGATAGGCCGCAAGAGTTTGAGTGGCAAAGTTTGTGCTTCGTCTAATACGATGACACTATTCGCTATGTTGTGCAGTTTGCGGCATTGCGAAGGGCGGTCTGAAAAAAGTGATTCAAAGAACTGAACCGCTGTGGTGACGACGATAGGCGACTCCCAACTTTCCATGGCCAAGCGCAGCTTGTCACGATAGTCAGCTTTAGGTTGTTTGGTTTGCGTTTTTAATTCTTCGGGTAGTTTGTCGCGATCAAAGCCGCTGTGATGTTCAAGCACAGCATTTTTAAAGTCGCCCATGGCAGTACGAAACACTTCAGCAGTTTGTTCAATGACGCTGGTGAAAGGAATAACATAAATCACACGGCGCAGTTGATGTTGCGCCGCATGATCCAAACCAAAAGCCAAAGAGGTCAGCGTTTTTCCTCCCCCCGTGGGTACCGTGAGGGAGTACAACCCAGACTCACGCGGCTCAATCGCTTGTTGGCGTCCATGTTTCAGGATGTCTTGCCGCAGGCTATTCACATTTGTAGGCTTAGCCCCTTGAATCAATGTCTGTAAGTGTCGGTTTAATTGCGTCTGTAGACTTGTGATGTTTGGATATTCACTCTCAAGCGGATTTCGTCCTTCGAGTCGGCGCGTGTGATTTTCGGTATCGATGCGGTCTGCATCAATCAGGCATGAAAAGAGCATGCGTGTGAAAAAGACCCAACGGAAGTTTTTGTACTTCTCTGGGTTGGGGTGCGCATTCAACCTTGGAGCTGTCAAGCTTTGAGGTAGAACAATTTCTTTTTTACACGCTTCATTCAGCGCAGGAATCTCTTTGCCAAATGACAGTGCTAAGCGTTGCCTGAGTGTTGAGCGCCCTTTTCCTTCATCTAGGCCATTTGCTAGCCCAGCGTGATGCCCTGCAATGGCAAAGGCCAAAAGCTTGGCCATAGCTTGAACACTTGAGTTGTTTCCATAAAGTTCAGTCAGGTGTTGCATCACCACCTTGGCGCCAGCCGTGGCGTGATCTGCGCGGGTTGGATCGCCGTGCAATCGCGCTTGGAACGCCTGGGTGTATTTGCCTAA
>JACCDV011197862.1_pt1 | contig 12359 bp, 12 predicted proteins | sample 7446131 | NCBI WGS metagenome assembly JACCDV01 (sample SAMN15323448, study PRJNA562643) | freshwater metagenome | isolation source: river surface water | place: USA:Blue River Watershed | collected 2017-08-17
ATGATGGAAAAGAGGGAAATGCTCCTCACAGGGGGCTTTTCCTCATGGAGAGTAGTACAAACGCCGGAACGGTAGAACCTGCGGAAGTCTCACCGGCAGAGCCGGTGGTTTACTGGGGGATTATTAGTCTGTACCGCCCACCGGATTCAGGCCTTAATTTCGATTTGATCCATGCGCCGGAATGGCTCCGAAAACATATGGATTTCATGCGCACTGAATATCAGCAATCATTTGCAGGAGAACGCTTCGCTCCATAGGAACTACCACTGCTCCAAAAACCTCAGATCCCCCTGGTAAAAAAGTCTGATGCTTGGAATCTGATGCTTGATCATCAGCAGGCGCTCCACCCCGAATCCGAAGGCAAAACCCTGCCACTTTTCTGGATCGATGCTGCACGCGCGAAGAACATTCGGATGTGTCATGCCGCACCCTGCCACTTCTAACCACTTCCCTTCCCGAGTTTCGGTTTTACCACGCCATTGGATGTCCATCTCGAGGCTCGGTTCCGTAAAAGGGAAAAATCCAGTACGAAAACGGAAGATAATATCGGATGAAACGAGTTCCTTTATCGCTTGCACCATTATCCCTTTTAAGTGACGAAGAGAAATGTCTTTTCCTATCATCATTCCCTCAAACTGATGAAACATGGGGGAGTGTGTCGCATCAGCGTCTTTTCGAAATACTTTCCCGGGGCAAATCATTCGGAAAGGCGGCTTGTGTGTTTCTGCATAGCGAATCTGAACGGTGGAAGTATGGCCACGGAGCAGCATGCGATTGCCGGGTTTGCCTTCTCCTTTCGTATAGAAGATATCCTGATTGTCGCGTGCGGCGTGTTCTTTTGGGAAGTTGAGGCGGTCGAAATTGTATTCTTCAGAATCGATTTCCGGACCATAGGCGACATCGAACCCCATGCGGCCAAATACCTCTTCGACCTGCCGGATGAATTCCGGAATAAGGTGGAGGTGACCCCTCTCGCGCTCGGGGAGATCCATGGTGACATCGAGCGCATCCTCCGTTGCCAATGAACCAAGCTTGGCACCCTGAAGCGTACTGCGGCGATTTTCGAGCGCCTGTTCCAGTGCGGCTTTGAGCTCGTTGAGTTCCCTCCCCTTCTCCTTCTTTTCTTCAGGCGACAGATCTTTGAGCGCCTTCATGGCTTCGGTCAGAACGCCGCTCTTCCTGCCGAAATATTCCTTTTCCAGCGAGAAGAGCTCTGCGTCATCCTTTGCAGACGCAATCTTCCGTAAGCCCTCTTCCTTTGTGGAACCAAGATCCATCAGGGAGGATTCTACACGGCTTACGGCTCTCTGGGAGCTGTCTCTCCCCTTTTCATTTCCCATTTACAATTTTGGCTTTTCCCCGTCTTGCTATCACCCCTACCATTGTCTTTTGAAGCCAGATAAGTTCAAATCACATCCGTAGTTCTTCACATCCCGTACCTTTTATGAAAAAACTCTCCTCAGCACTTATCCTTTTCTCCATCGTTCTTGCGCCATCCATCGCACGCGCGGATCTGGAGGTTCCTACCGGAATCGACAGTATCCCCGCCGATGGAAAATATGCTCCACCGTGCGCTCGCGGCGACATCATGGTCGGCGACATTTGCGTCGATCGTCGTTTTGCCAATGTTTTCCAATCGGACACATCGAACCGCCGCCTGGAACGAATCGAATCACGCGACGATACTCATCGCACCATGCAGGAGGAAACACGGAGTTTCTACCTGCACCCGACCGGTGTTCGTGCCGCGCGTTTCTACAACGGTTTCGAGCTCCTGGAGCCAAACTCCCGCCAGTATCAGATGAGCGAAACGATGCTGCAATTCAATATGCGCACTCTCCGCGCACGACAGGCCGAGGTGGGTCCGGTGACAAGCCGCTCGGATCTTTCCTCGGGTGCCCGCGCCACCACCCGCACCAAGCGTGATCATTTCTGGGATCCCACGAACGAGCGTGTGCGCCGGGGTTTGAGACTGTAATCTGGAAGTTCCACGTAAAAAATAAAACCCTCCCTCGTGGAGGGTTTTTTACGTCATGCTGAGCAGAATGAGCCCCGCAGACGCGGGGCGAATGAAGTCGAAGCATCTCGCTAATCGGAAATATTTTTTCAGTCGCGACGTGCCATACATCATTTGAAAAAAACTCACTTGTAATTTTCCGGAATGCTGTCGTGTAAAAATTGAAATTCTTCGTAAAAACTTTCCAGAAAAAATTTCGCCGTGACAAATATAATTTTCTTGACTACACTTTTTGAGATATGGCTGCCCTTAAGAAGGAAGAATCGAAGACAATCCTGTTTGTGAATTCCGGCGGGAAGAAGAAGCGCTTCACGCTGGAGATCGCGCACAAGCTCGGTTACAAAATTATTCTTCTCAATTCGACGAACGATGCGCAGAAGCTGGCAGCCCACTTTATTGAAGCGGATACCTACAACCATGGCGAGTGTGTGGATCGCGTTCAAAAGTTTTTGGATGAATATCCCAAGGTAAAGATCGATGGCGCTATCACCTTCTGGGAGGATGATGTTCCTCTGCTTGCGAGGCTCTGCCGGGAATTTAAATGGACGGGCAATACGCCGACTGCGGCGCTCCAGACCCGGAACAAATTCAGAATGCGTACACGACTGGAGGAAACAGGGCTTCCCGTTCCCGAATTTCACCTGGTTCGTACAGAGAACGATCTGCAGGAAGCAATCGATCGCATCGGTTTCCCCGCGGTCTTAAAACCAGTCTGGGGCGCGGACAGCGAATTCGTCGTCCGGGTGGATGATGCCGACGATGCCGAGCGTGTCTTTAAGTACTTAAAGCAGAACTGCACTCCCGAATTTAATTCCATCTTCCATTACAACAGCGGACAATTCCTCTACGAGGAATACCTGCCCGGAGTGGAGATCAGCGTGGAATGCATGGTCCAATTCGGCATCCCGCATGTCATCGGCATCGTGGAAAAGCTTCCGATGGAGGAACCCTACTTCGTAGAACGCGGCGACATTGCTCCCGCGCGCCTTACCGAGGGAGTGCGCGCAAAAGCCGTGAAGATTGCAGAGGCTTCGCTGATTGCGCTGGGAGTACAGGAAAGTTTGGGTCATATTGAAATGAAGATCTCACCGGATGGACCCTCCCTCATCGACATCGCCTCCCGCATGGGCGGCGATTACCTGTACCGATGGGTGAAGGAAATCTGGGATATTGATCTCGTTTCCCACGGCCTCAAGATCGCCACCGATCAGGCATTGGATCTTGAGTGGGTAAAGTATCGCGAACCGCAGTGTCACCTCTTTGGCCGATATTTGATTCCGGAGCGCTCGGGAGTGGTGACCCGTCAGCGCGGACTTTCGGATTCCAAGCAGAACGATATTTTCGAACTCCATATCAGTAAGGAGATCGGCGATACGGTGCTGGTGCCGCCGGAAGGATTCGAAAATATGGGATGGGTGGTCGGCAAAGGGAAAACGGCGCGCGAGGCGGAGGAAAAGGTGAATGATTTTCTGCGCCACGTGGACTTTGAAGTCGTCCCCTTCAGCAGCATCTCGAGCGTGGGAAAGACCGAACGCAAACGCGCGCTTTCGACCGCAAGAATTACGCGCAAACAACTCGAGGGACGTGCGAAGATCGAAAAGCTTCGCAAGATTCCCAAGCGCGAGAGGCAGAAGCTCCACATCGGTGTGCTCTGCAACGTGTACGCACACAACGGCTCCGCCGTGGAGCACGATCTGACATCGGTGGGACGCCACATCGAAAAGGCACTGCGGAAGAAGCACTACAACGTGACCTTCTTCGACATGAACGAATCCCCTCCCCCGTTCGAGAAGATCCTGAAGGCGAACATCGATCTGATGTTCAACGTGTGCGAGCGGGTGAACGATAACTCTCTCCTGGAACCTCATTCCGCCGCATTCCTCGATATCCTCCAAATCCCGTACACCGGAAGCAACCCCATGACCCTCGGTCTCTGCCTGGATAAGATCCGCGTGAAACAGCTCCTGGAGTACTACGAAATTCCGACCCCCAATTGGGATTGCGTCTACACGCAGGACGATGAGATTGAGGAAGGCTTGCGCTACCCGCTGATCGTCAAACCCGCCGATACCGACAACTCCATCGGCATTACCAATGATTCCGTCGTGACGACCCGGAAACAGCTCGATCGGCAGGTGGAATATGTCCTCAAAGAGCTTGGCCGGCCCGCGCTCATTGAGGAGTACATCGAAGGGGATGAATACGATGTGTCGATCATCGGGAACGACGACACGTTGCGCGTGCTCCCCTTGAACCGTTCCACCTTTAAGAACATGCCGGAAGGCTACTGGCATATCTATGCGTACGATGCCAAATGGGGTGATAAGAGGAGCCCGTACTGGAAGATCGAACAGGAGTGCCCGGCGCACATCCCAAGGAAACTCTCGAACCTGATCACCGAAATCAGCATCGACACCTACAACATCATGGATTGCCACGATTACGGCCGGGTGGAGCTCCGGGTGGATAAAGACGGCAATCCCTTTGTGCTTGAGCTGAACCCGAATCCGAGCATTAATGTGGGCGACTGCGTCCCCGATTGCGCCAGGCTCGTCGGCATGCCGTACGAAGATTTCATCGACGAAGTTCTGCACCTTGCGATTCAGCGCTACAAAGACGCCCCGGAGTACGCGCATCTCCAGAACGTGATGGTGTTCTAAGCCCTCATCCCCCTAGCCCCCTTCTCCCGCGTTACCATTGATAGATCAAAGCATGCGATGAGCACTCTCTTCTGAAATGAGGGAGAAGGGGGAACTCTGCTTTTTTTGAACGAAGAGTAAAAAAGTCTTGCGTCCCTCCCCTCTCCCTACCATGCGTGTGAAAAAATCTTCACACATATTCGGAGAAAAATAAAAAGGTGGGAGAGGGGAGGTTAGGAGGGGTGAGGGTTCCATGTACAATGCCCCCATGTTCTTAACCGACCGCGTCAAAGTACAGAGCACGGCAAAGAGCGGAAGAGGCGTCTTTGCAACGGCGGAGATCGAACCAGGGGTCCTGATCGGCGATTACCTCGGCATCATCACGAAACCCGATGAGGGTTCTCCCTACGATCACGATGCCGTGTACGACATGTGGTACAGCGATAAGGCGGATATTCATCCGGATCCCAAGGAAGAAGGAGTGCACCTCATCAATACGTCCTGTGAACCAAACTGCGCGATGGCAGCCCTCGGTCGCCATACGATTATCTTCGCCCTCCGTCGGATATTCCCCGGCGAAGAGCTCACCTACGATTACTTCCTGGGGGATCAGGACGAAGAGTGTGATCCCGGAACCGATAACTGCCACTGCGGATCGGATTTCTGCAGAGGCACGATGTACAGCAACCCCAAGGCCTACGCGGAATGGGACGAGTATCTTGCAGAGACGCTCCGCGATCTCCCCGAAGAGCCGCCTGTGCCCTATGGCGAACCATTACCGCCGCTCAAGGAGTATCCGACGCTCATCCCCGATCATCCGATCTATCCCCTTTTTGGCACCCACAGGAAACCGCCTCTCCCCTGCGAGAGCGGGATCTTCCGTGATCTTCCGAAGATCCGCGAGAGAATGCGTGAATCGGGTCGACAACTTTCCTTTGAGGAACTCAGAGTCGTTGTGGAGGGAATCCTGTATGGTGGACACCTTGCGATGAAACACATATAAGCGGCCACCATGAAATCCTCTCCTTTCTATACAAAGCGGCAGGCCCCCGATCGTGCGACGCGCGAGGCAGATACGTTCGATAGTGCCTACTACACCGAGGAGAATTATGTGTACGAGGAGTGGTACAAGGATCAGGCCGCAGAGATCGTGCCAAGGATTTTCGATCAGCTCCACCCGAAGAAAAGCGCAGTATTTTTGGACGTGGGATGCGCGCTTGGAGGGATTGTGGAAGAACTCCGAACCAAAGGATTCGAATCGTACGGTGTCGATCTCTCGCGCTGGTGCATTCAAAAATCCCCGGTAAAGAAATTCCTCCGTTTTGGATCCGCTACCGCGCTCCCCTGCAAGGATCAATCGGTGGATATCGTGATCTGCATCGATATGTTCCAGTATTTAACGAAAGCTGAGATGAAAACAGCGTTGAAAGAATTTCGCCGCGTCGCGCGGCAAGCGGTCTGCTTTGAATGCATCACGAAGGAGGACGAGGAATACAGCAATCCAAAAGAGAACCCGGATGCCGCGCGGAAGAATCGATCCCTGCTGACCGCTAAAGAGTTTCTTTCATTATTTCAGGAAGCGGGATTCCGCCTGAAGAAGCGATCATTCCTCCCGCGAACAATCAAAGGAGATCCGTACGATCACGAATTCAGCTTCAATGCGATTTTCGAGGTGAGATGAGCTTTATCTCCTCTTCCCAAAAATCACACACGCTACAAGATCGCCGGTCACGTTCAACGTCGTCCTGCACATATCGAGGATACGATCGACTCCGAGCACGAGAACAAGTCCTTCCACCGGAATACCGAATGTCGCAGCCACTGATCCCAAGATGATCATGCCGGCGCCGGGCGCTGGCGCGCCGATCGTGGAAATGACGAGTGTAAAGACAATCGAGAGCATCTGGAGAAGAGTGAGTTCGATTCCCGCCATCTCGGCAAGGAACAGGATGGTAACGCCCTGGTAGAGCGCCGTTCCCGCTATATCGATCGTGGCGCCGAGTGGAATAATAACCTTTGCGGTCTCGTCCGGCGTTCCTAGTTCTTCTTCGGCGATCCGAACGGAGATAGGCATCACCGCGGCGGAGCTTGAGGTGGAGAATGCGAGGATTTGCGCCGGGAGGATTTTCGAGAGGAACGCATTCGGGGTCAGGTGCCCAAACAGGAGCACAATGAAAAGGTAGCATCCGAGAAGGAGAAGGAGCCCGAGGAGCACGGTGAACACGTAGACGCCGACACCAAGCAGCGTTCCCACGCCGACCTGCGCAACCATGCGCGCCATGAGGCCGAACACTGCAAAGGGAACGAGCACCATCGTCCATTTGATGATGGTGATGCACACCTCCAGAACGCCATCGAGGAAAGTGAGAAGAGGTTCGATTTTACTATTGTGCTGCATGGCAAATGCGATGCCGACGATGATGGAGAAGATGACAATACCGATGAGCTCTCCATCGATCGCAGAGGCCAGTGGATTCACCGGCACCAAATTCGCAATCGTCTGCGGCAGATCTTTCGCAAAATCAAAAGAAGAAGCAACGGGATTGGCGACGGATCCCGCAACAGTTGGAAGATGCACGAAACTTCCCGGATGAATGATCATCGCAAGAAGAAGGCCGAGGAGTGCGGCAAAGATCGAGGTGGAAATCGCATAGAGGAAAAAGAGGAACCCTGTTTTCCGGAGCCTCGCAAGATCCGTCGTCCCTCCGAGTCCACGGATGATGGATGCAATGACGAGTGGAATGAGCACCATCTTGATGAGCCGGAGGAAGAGTTCTCCCGGCAGTGCAACCCACTCGGTGATCACCTTCACTTCGTGAGGACGGAAAAGCCCGGCATCCGGACCAAGAAGGAGTCCAAACCCAATCCCGAGCCCCAGCCCTACGAGCGCCTGCAGCCACAATTTTCCATGGAGCAGAGACTCCAGAGAATGCGCAAGATCGCGAAACGGTCGCGGGGCGTGGAAGAAAAACATATCTCATCATTATAGCATAATTCCCTCTCCACGTCATGCTGAGTGAAGTGAGTCCCGCAAGCGCGGGACGAACGAAGTCGAAGCACATCGCAACCGGAAAAAATGCTTCTACAAGCGACGTGCTTCGACTCCGTGTTTCGCATCCTTATCGGATGCTCACACTCCGCTCAGCATGACATCACCGTACCCCTGCAATCTTCATTGCAAACTCATCCTTGGCTGTGAGCGACTGTACGAACGCCGTAAGAAGTTCGATTGTCTGTTCAATGTCTTTTTCATCCACCATCTCTACCGCGGAATGCATGTACCGCAGAGGGAGCGACACGAGCGCACTCGGTATCCCCTCTTTAATCATAAAAATCACGCCCGCATCCGTCCCGCTGTAGCGCGAGGCTGCCTCGTGCTGGAGAGGGATCTTTTTCTTTTTGGCGGTTTCAACGAGCCGCGCAACCACATTCGGATGGTTGCAGCCGCCATGCGTTACGGTGGGACCTTTACGCATCTCCACTTTGCCGTGCTTCTCGTTCTTGATGCCCGGCGTATCCGTCGCATGCGTGACATCGAACACGACTGCAGCATCCGGCGAGAGCCGGTAGGTTGCCATCCTCGCGCCGTAGCAGCCGATCTCTTCCTGCACGGAGTTGAGTGCCACCACGTTCCACGCAGGCTTCTTCCCTTTCGCAAGATTCTTCATGACCTGAGCAATGATGAATCCACCAAGGCGGTTGTCGAGCGCGCGCGCCACGATGCTGCCCTTCCCAATCTCGCTCACATTTTCGCTGTAGACCATCGGGCACCCGACTCGCACGCCCATGGCGGCAACTTCCTTTTCGTCTTTGGCGCCGATATCCACGATCAGCTCATGCACCTCTGGTGCTTTCTCGTCCTTGCGCTCGCGGATGTGAATCGCAATGTTGCCAATGATCCCGGATACTTCCCCCTTCTCCCCAAAGATCGTCACTCGCCTCCCCCGTGCGGTTGCCGCATCGGACCCGCCGATCATATCAATCGCCAAAAATCCCGCAGGCATGATGTGCTTCACCATGTAGCCGATCTCGTCGCAATGCGCCTCAAGCATCAGAGTTTTCCTGGAGCCTCCTTTCAGGATGCCCCATGCGCTTCCGTAGGCATCATTCGCAGTTTCATCCACGTATTTTCCCACTTCTTTGAGCCATACCTTCTGCCCCGCAGTCTCAAACCCCGTGGGGCTCGGTGTTTGCAGGAGCCGGAACAGAAATTCTTTGGATGCGCTTTCCATGAAACGTATTGTACAGACATTTCAAAAGAGATGTAAGAATCCCCTCTTTGGTTCGTCTTCTACTATGACCGGCCACAATCAATAAGGCCGGCTTTTGTTTCTTTCCCCTTTTTCTTTTATGCGTACCATGAACCGTTTTGCGGCGCTTATGGCCGCGGGGTCACTCATTGCGGCAAGTACCCCCGTCTTCGCTCTCAATGTTGGAGTGAATGCGGATACCAGCGTCTCCAACGAGACTGAAGTGAATGGCGACAACAACGGAGTGAATGCTTCTGCTTCCACCAACGCAAAGGTGAATGCAAGCGTCATGAATCGCTGCAGAAACTTTACCGGCGACGAGGCCGAGCAATGCAAGAGCATCGTTAAAGCTCAGATCGAAAGCCGCGGCAATGCCGATCTACAACTCAACCACGGCGGATTCGTGAAGTCCGTGAAGAAAGAATTGAATGATGCCAGAGCATTCACGCGCGAGAAATTCGAGAAAGCCCGCATGCGGGTCGAAAAAGTATTCGAGCGTTCCATCAACGCCTTAGGAAAAATGGCGCAGAAGATTTGTAAAAACGAGAACAGCGAAGATTCCGCTATCCGTTCCTGTCTCTCCACCATCAAGGCCTCCGTCTCGGCCAAGATCAGCGCCATGATTGATGCCGCATTTACACTCTAAATTGAAACCGCTTGCGTAAAAGGGGGGCCATCAGTGCCCCTCTTTTTTTAATGTTCCTTCCTGTACCGCAGAAGCGCATACGCGCTTGCCGCATGCACGTAATCGGAGTGGAGAACATTCTCGATCGCTTCTTCCAGACTCATCTCATGAACTTCGATCATTTCATCGTGATCCTGCGGGAGAGGATCTTTGATGAGATCGCGTGCGATGAAGATGTGATTCGCAAACACCGTGCTTTCGGATGGATGCGTGGTGCAGTAGTACGTGAGCGATTTTGCCCGGTATCCCGCTTCCTCCTGTAACTCGCGCTGGGCAGCTACTCCCCTCTCTTCCTTCTTATCGATTCTTCCGGTTGGGAGCATCCAAATATGCGTTCCATAGATGGGACGGAACTCGCGAATCATGAGCACGTGATCATCATCCGTAAAGGCGAGGAGGTGAACAGAATCCGGTCGCTCCGCCCGCGCCATGGTCTTCTTCCTGCCATCAGGCAGTGTTCCCGTCTGGAGAAATACTCTCCAGCCATGATCATTAAACAATTCTTCCATGCTCGGATGGTACAATACCCGATTACATGGCCAAAGAACTTTCCACAATGGAGATAGCCGCATGGGAGGAAAGGTTGAAGCAAGAAGGTTTTCAGAACCTGCGCCTCTGCCTCTTTAAAGGCGGCACCGATTTCGGCGATCATTCGCATAACGAATACACCGTGCAGTTCATTACAAAGGGAGAAGTCATCATTGTCGATGATGCGGGCACCACCACCCATCACGCCGGTGAATGCCTGAAATTCCCCCGTGGAACGCGACACTGCGGAAGGTGTGGAGAGGAGGATGTAGGAATGATTGTGGGTATGAAGAAATAGCAGAGTTCACAATCACAGCACAGTGGCGCTCAATAGCTGCACTTATTTTGCATTCGTATCCGGCTGATGCAGGCCAAAGGTGTTGCCCTCGGTATCCAGGTAGTACCCCTGCCATGCCATGCCAACGAGTGCGAATTTGGGCATGGCAACGATACCGCCCGCTTTGAGGATTTTCTTCTCGATCGCATCGTAATCCTCCACCACCACCGTGCAGACGAATGCATTCGTTCCGCATTCCTGCGGCGGAGTCTTTGCGGGGCGCGGAAGCAATCCCCCATTGATGCCGGGTTCTTTACTCCCCTCCGGCGCCGTCATCACCATCCAGTATTCAAACTGTCCGCCCTCCCACTTTTTTATCTCCCAGCCGAAGACTGTGCGGTAGAACTCCGCCGCGCGCTCAGGGTTCTCTGCCTGGATTTCAAAATGGGTGATGCGGTTGCTCATGGAGGTATTCTATCCGTACGCCGGAAACCGGTCGAGCGGTGATAATGTTTTGTGGAAGAGAATGAAGGAGATTTTGGCGGATATTGAAGAGTCCTCTTTTTCTTGAAGAAAAGAGCCAAATGCGCGATGCTACCCGGCGGTATTGGGGAGTAGCCAAGTGGTAAGGCACCTGCCTCTGGAGCAGGCATTCGGGGGTTCGATCCCCTCCTCCCCAGCCAACTGGAACACCGCGGTCGCTGGCGCAGCGCGCGCCAGCCTTTTTGCGCTTCCCACCGCACCGACCTTCCTTGCAGAACCCAGTTCGAGCCGATCTTTTTGAGAAATGTTGGCAACTCCGTTCTGTGTGAGTCCGAGAGATATTTTTTGGCTTCCCGACTCGCAATGATCAATTCCCTGACCGGTTCGAGCCGATCATCTCCTTTTTGTTCGCTGTCTTTCATCTTCTGCTCGATGTCGAGCTTTCGATTGAGGAGCGCATTCTTCTTCTGCACATAGGCATCGCGTTCAATACCGCCATCCAAATGCAGATCGAGCAACTTTCCAAGTTTTATTTCGATCTCCGCTTTCTCCTCCGTAAGACAGCGAACCGCTGCCCGTGAATCGGAAACGGTGTGCTTCTTCTCTCTATCGAGTTCTGCGAGCATGTTTTGCGCCCACTCCTCGGGCAGCGACACCTGTTCGACGATTTCCCGCGCTTGCTCAAGAAGTGTTTCCTCGCGCAGATACTTTTCACCGCACCTCCCTTTCTTCTTGGTGCAGCGATAGTAAATGTGTCCTTTCTGTCTCTCGGCGGTGATCGCGCAGGTGCAACATCCGCAGATCATCAGTTCCGAGAAAAGATATTCATGTTTTCGTTTCCTCTTCTTCCTCGTTCTCCCTGCGATCACCGCCCGCACCTCGTCGAACAGGTGTTTACTGATGATCGGCTCGTGCGATCCCAAAAAGAGTTCGCCCTTGCGCGCAATCATTCCGTAGTAGACGGGATTTTGCAGAAGTCTCTGCAAGCTGGACAGGGAGAGTACATTTCCCTTGTGGCTGCGCAGCCCGGCATTCTTAAGTTCTTCTCGCAATGTTCGTATGGAATGCTTGCCCGTGGCAAAGCACATGAATGCCTTACGGACGAGTGGCGCGCGTTCAGGATCAACCAAAATTCTTTTTGTCTTTACATCGTTCACATAGCCTACGGGCGCAAGCGCAGGCCACTCGCCCCTGTGCAGCTTCTGGCGAATGCCGCGTTTTACGTTCTCGCTCAAATTATCCACGTAATACTTGCTCTGCCCGAAGGCGATATTCAGCATGAACTTTCCCTGCGGAGTGCTCTCGAACCAGAAGCTGCAAAACTTGAGGCTTTGGAGCGCTCCCGTGTCCAGCAGGTGAACTACCACCACCTTACGGTGGTGGCTTACACGAGTTTCAGCTGATGCTGTCCGGCGTCTTCCCTTCCCTGCTGCTCAATGTATTTGCGAATGACCTCCTCATTCACGCCGACTGTGGACAC
>JACCDV010622707.1_pt1 | contig 12357 bp, 15 predicted proteins | sample 7446131 | NCBI WGS metagenome assembly JACCDV01 (sample SAMN15323448, study PRJNA562643) | freshwater metagenome | isolation source: river surface water | place: USA:Blue River Watershed | collected 2017-08-17
AATCGAACCCGCGTCATTAGCTTGGAAGGCTAAGGTTCTACCATTGAACTACTCCCGCATCGTTCGCATTCTCACGAGCGCGAGAGCCATGCTCGGAACCTGTTCCAGATGCTCTTGGTCTGCCGGCTAGCCGGTTCGCTGGTGGAGGAGGCTGGATTCGAACCAGCGTAGGCGTAAGCCAACAGATTTACAGTCTGCCCCCTTTAGCCACTCGGGCACCCCTCCAAAGCGAGCCTCAGATTATGCCATCTTTTCGTGATCCGGCACAAGACGGGCCGACTTTTTTCACCAGTCTATGGGTTTTTGACCGGTGCGCGCCAGAAAGGCATTGGCCTGCGTGAAATGGTCGCAGCCCAGAAAGGGCCGCGGCGGGCGCAGGGCCGACAGGGGCGAGGGGTGGTTGGCCTGGAGCACCAAATGTCGCTCATCGGGCGCTGCGGCGTCGATCAGGGCCTGCTTGGCCTGGGCATGCGCGCCCCAGAGCATGAACACCACCGGCTCGGCTCGGGCGGCCACCCGGGTGACCAGCCGGTCCGTCAGCGCCTCCCATCCCCAGCGGGCATGGCTTGCGGCCTGGCCCTCCTCCACGGTCAGGCTGGTGTTGAGCAGCAGCACGCCCTGGCGGGCCCAGCGCACCAGCGAACCCCCGGCCGGCACTGGCAGACCCAGGCTGCGCTGCAGTTCCCTGAAGATGTTGCGCAAGCTGGGCGGCACCTTGACGCCCGACGCCACCGAAAACGCCAAGCCTTCGGCCTGCCCCGGCCCATGGTAGGGGTCCTGCCCCAGGATCACGACCCGGACATCGGCCAGCGCGGTCAGCGCCAGTGCCCGCAAGGGCTCGGGCGGGTAAATCACCGCCTGCCCCGCCAGCGCCTGTGCGATGCGGGCCGAGAGCGCCTGTCCCACCGGGTCAGACCAGAAAGCGTGCACCGTCTCCTGCCAGTCCGGCGCAAGACCCCCAAGTGCCGGCGGCCACTGCCGCAGGCAAGGTGTCGGCGCGGCGGGCACGGCCCAGTCGAAGCCTTGCTGGCCCATCAGGAAAACAGGTTTGCCAGCGCCAGCCCGGGGTCTTTGGCTCGCATGAAGGCCTCGCCGACCAGGAAGGCATGCACATGCGCATCGCGCATGCGCTGCACATCCTCGCGCGCGAGGATGCCGCTCTCGGTCACCAGCAGGCGGTCTTCGGGTACCTCGGGCAGCATGTCCAGTGTGGTCTGCAGGCTGACCTCGAAACTGCGCAGGTTGCGGTTATTGATGCCCACCAGCCGGGTCTTCAGGCGCAGTGCGCGCTCGAGTTCTGCGCGGTCGTGCACCTCCACCAGCACCGCCATGTCCAGGCTGCGTGCCACGGCCTCCAGATCGGCCATCTGGGCATCATCCAGACAGGCTGCGATCAGCAGGATGCAATCGGCGCCAATGGCGCGCGCCTCATAGACTTGGTAAGGGTCGACCATGAAGTCCTTGCGCAGGACCGGCAGGTCGCAGCTGGCGCGGGCCTGCTTGAGGTAATCGTTGCTGCCCTGAAAGAACTGCTGGTCGGTCAGCACCGACAGGCAGGCGGCGCTGATCAGGCCATCGCCCTCGGCATAGCTCTGGGCGATGTCGGCCGGGACAAAATCCTCGCGCAACACCCCCTTGGACGGGCTGGCCTTCTTGATCTCGGCAATCACCGCCGCCTGGCCAGCGGCGATCTTGGCGCGCAGGGCGCCTTCAAAGTCGCGTGTGAGCACACGGCTTTCGGCATCGGCGCGCATGGCTGCAAGGGACTTCTTCTTCAGGCCGGATGCGACTTCTTCGCGTTTGACGGCCACGATCTTGTTGAGGATGTCGCTCATGTCAGCCCGCCTGGGTAAAGGAGATGAACTGCACCAGTTTGGCCTGGGCGGCGCCGCTGTCGAGAGCCTGTCGTGCGCGTGCGATGCCGTCGGCGATGGAGGCCGCCACATTGGCCGCATACAGCGCAGCGCCGGCATTGAGCAGCACGATGTCGCGCGCCGCGCCAGGCTGTCCCTCGAGCACGCCGCGCAGCATGGCCACCGACTCCTGCGGGGTTTCCACCCGCAGGGCACGGTTGCTGGCCATGGCCATGCCGAAGTCTTCGGGATGGATTTCGTACTCGCGGATTTCCCCATCCTTGAGCTCGCCGACCAGGGTGGCCGCACCCAGGCTGACCTCGTCCATGCCGTCACGGCCGTACACCACCAGCGCATGTTCAGCGCCCAGGCGCTGCAGAGCGCGCACCTGGATGCCCACCAGGTCGGGGTGGAACACCCCCATCAAGATATTGGGCGCGCCGGCCGGGTTGGTCAGCGGGCCGAGAATGTTGAAAATGGTGCGCACACCCAGCTCCTTGCGCACCGGCGCCACGTTCTTCATGGCCGGGTGGTGGTTGGGGGCAAACATGAAGCCGATGCCGGTCTGCGCCACCGATTGTGCGATCCGCTCGGGCGAGAGGTTGATGTTGGCGCCCAGCGCTTCGAGCACGTCAGCGCTACCGGACTTGCTGCTGACACTGCGTCCACCATGCTTGGCGGTCTTGGCGCCGGCCGCTGCGGCCACGAACATCGAGCAGGTCGAGATGTTGAAAGTGTGCGAACCGTCGCCACCGGTACCGACAATATCGACCAGGTGCCGGGTGTCCGGGACATGCACCTTGGTCGAGAACTCGCGCATGACCTGGGCAGCTGCGGTGATCTCGCCAATCGTCTCCTTCTTGACGCGCAGACCGGTGATGATGGCCGCCGCCATGACCGGCGAGAGCTCACCGTTCATGATCATGCGCATGAGCTTGAGCATCTCGTCATGGAAGATCTCGCGGTGCTCGATGGTGCGCTGCAGGGCTTCTTGGGCAGTGATGGGCATGGCGGTCTCCGTTTTTTAGCGGACGAGGAAGTTGCTCAGCATGGCGTGGCCATGCTCGGTCAGGATGGATTCGGGGTGGAACTGCACCCCTTCGATGTCCAGTTCGGTGTGGCGTACGCCCATGATCTCGCCATCGTCAGTCCAGGCGGTGACCTTCAGGCAACTCGGGCAGCTTGCGCGCTCGATCGCCAGCGAATGGTAGCGGTTGACGGTGAACTGCGCCGGCAGACCTGCGAACACGCCTTCCTGCGTGGTGCTGATGACGCTGGTCTTGCCGTGCATCTGCACCTGCGCCCGCACGATCTTGCCGCCAAACGCCGCGCCGATGCTCTGGTGACCGAGGCACACACCCAGGATCGGCAGCCTGCCTGCAAAGTGCTGGATGGCCGCCACCGAGATGCCGGCCTCTGCGGGCGAGCAGGGGCCGGGCGAGATCACCAGCCGGTCGGGCGCGCGCGCGGCGATGCCTTCCAGCGTGATCTCGTCGTTGCGGAAGACCTCGACGTCTGCGCCGAGCTCGCCAAAGTACTGCACGATGTTGAAGGTGAACGAGTCGTAGTTGTCCACCATGAGCAATTTGATTTTTTTCGTCATGGCGATTCCTTATACCCCCACGTTGGCGGCCACGGCCACTGCACTGCCCCCCGAGGGGGCCTTCGCGACTTGGAGCGGTCCGGCGGCGCTCATTCCAGCCCCTCTTCCACCAGCTCGCTGGCGCGCAGCAGGGCGCGCGCCTTGTGCTCGGTCTCGCGCCACTCCATCTCGGGCACCGAATCGGCCACCACACCCGCAGCAGCCTGCACATACAGGGTCTGGTCCTTGATGACGGCGGTACGGATGGCAATGGCCACGTCCATGTCGCCTGCGTAGCTGATGTAGCCGCAGGCGCCGCCATAGATGCCGCGCTTGACGGGCTCGAACTGGTCAATCAGCTCCATCGCATGCACCTTGGGTGCGCCGGTCAGCGTGCCAGCCGGGAAGGTGGCCTTGAGCACGTCCATATTGCTCATGCCCTCGAGCAGGAGGCCTTCGACATTGCTGACAATATGCATCACATGGCTGTAGCGCTCGACCACAAAGGCCTCGGACACCTTGACCGAACCAACCTGGGCGATGCGGCCGATGTCGTTGCGGGCCAGATCGATGAGCATGACATGCTCGGCGCGCTCCTTGGGGTCGGCCAGCAGTTCGGCCTCGGTGGCCTTGTCCTTCTCCGGCGTGGCGCCCCGGGGGCGGGTGCCCGCCAGCGGCCGGATCGTCACCTTCTGACCCTCGGGGGTGTGCTCCTGGCGCACCAGGATCTCGGGGCTGGCCCCGACGACATGGAAGTCACCGAAGTTGTAGAAGTACATGTAGGGGCTGGGATTGAGCGAGCGCAGCGCACGGTAGAGGGAGAGCGGGCTCTCGGTGTAGCGCTTTTTGATGCGCTGGCCCACCTGGACCTGCATGAAGTCACCGGCCGCGATCAGTTCCTTGGCCCGCTCGACCGCCTTCAGGTAGTCCTCCTTGGCAAAGTCGCGCTCGGCCGGATAGGTCTGGCTGGCCTTGACCACCGGGGCGCTGACCGAATACTTGAGCAGTTCCTTGAGTTCGCGCAAGCGCTTCTTGGCATTGGCGTAGGCCTCTGGCTGCGCAGGGTCGGCATACACGATCAAGTAGAGCTTGCCCGACAGGTTGTCGATGACCGCCAGTTCCTCGCATTGCAGCAGCAGGATGTCGGGCGTACCCAGGGTGTCCGGGGGGCAGGTGGTTTCCAGCTTTTTCTCGATGTAGCGGACGGCGTCGTAGCCGAAGTAACCGGCCAGGCCACCACAAAATCGCGGCAGCCCGGGCCGCAGCGCAACCTTGAAGCGCTGCTGGTACTGCCCGATGAAGTCCAGCGGGTTGCCGGCGGCGGTCTCGAGCACCTGGCCATCCCGCACCACTTCGGTTCTCGCCTCGGCCCCAAAGCCGCTGGCGCGCACCAGGGTGCGGGCCGGCAGACCAATGAAGCTGTAGCGGCCGAAGCGCTCACCGCCCACCACAGACTCGAGCAGGAAACTGTACTTGCCGCCGTCCTTGGAGTGGGCCAGCTTGAGGTACAGGGACAGCGGGGTTTCGAGGTCGGCAAAGGCTTCGAGCATCAACGGGATGCGGTTGTAGCCCTGGCCGGCCAGGCTTTTGAATTCAAGTTCGGTGATCACGGGGGCGCTTTCATCGGCTCGGCACCCCGGTGTTGCGTCTGGGGGGGTGCGCGGGTTCATCCAGTTGCCCGGCAAGGGCCGGGCGCGGGTGGCGGTCAGGGCCGCCGGCACAACATCAGTCAGGCCGGCTGACGCCAGGGCCAGGCTCCCCGGACCTCACGGTGGGTGAGGGCCGGCGCAAGGGCTGCGCTTGTGGGATGGTGGATGAACAACATGGTGGGATGAGTGTAGCAAAGGCCGCTGACGCCCTGCCTCAGCGCGCTGCCAGCGCTTGCGGGATGTCGGTGAGCGCATCCACCCAGGCCAGCGCCGGCGTCTGGCGTATCGGCTGGCCGTGGTTGTAGCCATAAGTCACCAGCACCACGCCACAACCGGCCGCATGACTGGCCTGGGCGTCATTGCTGGAGTCCCCCACCATCAGGGTCTCGCGCGCTGCGGTGCCCAGCGCCTCGCAGGTTTTGCGCAAAGGCAGCGGGTCCGGCTTCTTGCGCTCGAAACTGTCGCCGCCAAAAACCAGGCCGAAGTGGCCCGCCAGCCCCTTGGCGGTCAAGAGGTCTCTCGCAAAGGCCAGGGGCTTGTTGGTCAGGCAGGCCAGTTGCAGACCGTTGTCGTGCAAGGCCTGCAGGCCCTCCTCCACCCCCGGGTACACCACCGAATGGGCGCCATTGATCTGCCGGTAATGGTACTGGTAGCGCTGCCAGGCCGGTTCGCAGAGGGTGTCCACACTGCGGCTGGAGCAGGCATGGGCCAGACCGCTGACCTCGGGCAAGGCCAGTTGGTGTGCCAGCACCGAACGGATCAGGTGCTCCGAGCCCTTGCCGACAGTGTGCTCGACCAGCGCACGCGTGACTGGCGGCAGGTCCAGATCGCCCAGGGTGCGGTTGAGCGCAACCTCGAAGTCGCCCAGCGTGTCGACCAGGGTGCCATCGAGATCAACGATGGCAGCGCGGTAAGGCCCCAGGCCCATCAGGCAAGTGCTGCGCGCATCTGGTCGATGACGGCCTTGTAGTCGGGCTTGCCGAAGATCGCGCTGCCGGCCACAAAGGTGTCGGCGCCGGCATCGGCCACGCGGCGGATGTTGTCGGCCTTGATGCCGCCGTCGACTTCCAGCCGGATGTCACGGCCGCTGCGCTCGATCCACTGCCGGGCCTGCTCGACCTTGCGCAGGGCCGAATCGATGAAACTCTGGCCGCCAAAGCCCGGGTTGACGCTCATGATCAGGATCAGGTCGATTTCGTCGATGGTCCACTCCAGCACATCCAGCGGCTCGGCCGGATTGAAGACCAGCCCGGCCTTGACGCCCTGGCCCTTGATGGCCTGGATGCTGCGGTGCACATGGGCGCTCGCATCCGGGTGGAAGCTGATCAGGTCGGCACCAGCCGCAGCAAACGAGGCGGCCAGCGCGTCCACCGGGGAAATCATCAGGTGCACATCGATCGGCACGGCCACACCCGCAGGCGTCTTGGCATGCGGCTTGAGGGCCTGGCAAACCATCGGACCGAACGTGAGGTTGGGCACATAGTGGTTGTCCATCACGTCAAAGTGGATCCAGTCGGCGCCGCTGGCGATGACGTTCTTGACTTCATCGCCCAGGCGGGCGAAATCAGCCGACAGGATGGAAGGGGCAATGCGGTAGGTGGTGCTCATGCCGCCATTGTCGCAGTTACCATCTGCCCATGCCCAACACCGACCACGACAGCGCCTACGCTTTTCGCATCGACACCGAGCCCCAGTACCTGCCCGAACAGAGTGAACCTGCGGCCGGCCGGTTTGCCTTTGCCTACACCATCACCATCACCAATACCGGGCGGGTCCCGGCCCAGCTGATCTCACGACATTGGACGATCGAGGACGCCAGCGGCAGCACCGAAGAAGTCAAGGGCCTGGGCGTGGTGGGCGAACAGCCGCTGCTGCAGCCGGGACAGGCGTTCCGCTACACCAGTGGCTGCCACCTGCGGACATCGCACGGCATCATGCACGGGAGCTATTTCTTTGTGGCTGTGGATGGCCACCGCTTCGATGTCCCGATTGCTGCCTTCATCCTGCAATCGGGCAGCACAGGCAGTGCCGGGCGCACCCTGCACTGAGCGCCTGCTGCGCCTGCGGTTATTCTTCGCCTATGGGTGAGTTCGAGCTGATTGAGCGCTTTTTCAAGCGTCCCGCACGCCGGGCGGACCTGGGCATTGGCGATGATTGCGCGCTGCTCTCGCCGCGTCCCGGTCACCAGCTGGCCCTGTCTGCCGACATGCTGGTCGAAGGCCGCCACTTCCTCGCCACTGTCGACCCCGCGCTATTGGGCCATAAGAGTCTGGCCGTCAACCTCAGCGACCTGGCGGCCTGTGGCGCTGAGCCCCGCGCATTCCTGCTCTCCCTGTCCCTCCCACGGGCCCACGAAGCCTGGCTTCAAGGTTTCTCCCGGGGTCTGTTCGCCCTGGCCGATGCACACGGCTGCGAGCTGGTGGGTGGTGACACCACCCAGGGCCCCCTCAACATTGCCATCACCGTGATCGGCGATGTACCCCAGGGCCAGGCCCTGTTGCGCAGCGGGGCGCTTGCGGGCGACGACATCTACGTCAGCGGCACCCTGGGAGATGCCCGGCTGGCACTCGAAGCCTTTCGAGGCCAGCTGAGCCTGCCCGAAGCGGTGTTTCTGGCCTGCCGCAGCCGGATGGAGGCGCCGACACCCAGGGTGGCCCTGGGCATGGCGCTGCGTGGCGTGGCCAGCGCGGCTGCCGACATCAGCGATGGTCTGCTGGGGGATCTGGGCCATATCCTCAACTGCAGCGGCATGGGGGCGGTGCTGCAAGTGGATGCCTGCGAGCAACTGCTGGCCTGCCGCGACCAGCTCGCGCTCTCTCCCGCCTGGGTCCGCACCTGCGTGCTGTCGGGCGGCGACGATTACGAGCTCGTCTTCACCGCGCCAGCCACCCAGCGCGAGGCTGTTCTGCAGGCCGCAGGCCGTTGCCAGACAGCGGTGACCCGCATCGGCAGCGTACGCACCGGAGCTGGCATTGAGCTGCGTGATGCGCAAGGCCGGCAGCTGACCGGCCAGTTTGCGTCTTTTGACCACTTCGCGCAGGATTGAGCATGCCCCAGCGTCCCAGCCCTGCCTTCATGCTCTCACACCCGGCCCATCTGGTGGCGTTGGGGTTTGGCTCCGGTCTGTCGCCCAAGGCGCCGGGCACCATCGGCAGCCTGTGGGGCTGGCTGTCCTGGCTGGTGCTGTCCCCGTTCTTTACAGCCGCAGGCCAGGGCGCCGTGATCTTGCTGGCCGTGCTGCTGGGCTGGTGGGCCTGCAAACGCACCGTGGATCAGCTCGACATCGCAGATCCCGGCTTCATCGTCTGGGATGAGATCGTGGCCATCTGGCTGGTCCTCTGGCTGGTCATGCCCACCAATTTCTGGGGCCAGCTGGCCGCTTTCGCCCTGTTCCGCTTCTTCGATGCCGTCAAGCCCGGTCCAGTGGGCTGGGCCGATGGGGTGTTCAAGGGCTGGGGCTGGCGTGGCGCCTGGGGCATCCTTTTCGATGACTTGGTCGCAGCCTTCTGCACCCTGCTGGTCATCGCCTTGTGGCGCTTCATCTGATGGATTGCATGACACTGGGCCAAGCACTTGCGGCCGCCCTCCAGTCCCGCGGCTGGATGATGGCCACCGCCGAGAGTTGCACCGGCGGCATGATCGCGGCCCGCTGCACCGACCTGGCGGGCTCGAGCCAGTGGTTCGAGCGTGGCTTCGTCACCTACTCCAATGCCGCCAAGACCGAGTTGCTGGGCGTGCCTGTGGAATTGATCTCGCAGCATGGCGCGGTCAGTCAAGCAGTGGCCCAAGCGATGGCGCAGGGTGCGGCGTTGCAGGCGAGGGTGCAGGTGAGCGTGGCCGTGACCGGCATTGCCGGGCCCTCCGGTGGTTCTGCAGAGAAACCTGTGGGCACGGTTTGGTTTGGCTGGAGCGTGGAGGGGCAAGTCAGTAGCGAATGCCGTGTCTTTGCCGGTGACCGTTCGGCGGTGCGCGAAGCCACTGTGATTCACGCCCTCCAGGGCCTGCTGCTGCGATTGCGCTGATGCGCGCGGGCCTTGCACCGACATAAAAAAAAGACCCGCAATTGCGGGTCTTTTTCAGGTTCAGCTTGCGCTGGAATATGGTTGCGGGGGCCGGATTTGAACCAACGACCTTTGGGTTATGAGCCCAACGAGCTACCAGACTGCTCCACCCCGCGGCAAGCTTTGAATTGTACCTTATTCTGCAGCAGGCGCTTCAGACACTTCGGGACGATCCACCAGTTCGACGAGTGCCATGGGTGCGTTGTCGCCCACACGGAAACCCATCTTCAGGATGCGGGTGTAACCACCGGGGCGCTTGGCAAAGCGCGGGCCGAGGTCGGCAAACAGCTTGGTGACGCTGTCGCGGCTGCGCAGGCGGTTGAAGGCCAGGCGCTTGTTCGCGACGGTGTCCTCCTTGGCCAGGGTGATCATGGGTTCGATCACACGGCGCAGTTCCTTGGCTTTGGGGACCGTGGTCTTGATGACTTCGTGCTCGATGAGCGAGTTCATCATGTTGCGCAGCATGGCGAGGCGGTGCTCGCTGGTGCGGTTGAGTTTGCGAAGGCCGTGACCGTGACGCATGGTGCTTTCCTTTCTTTATTAAACAGGCAGCCGTATCAGGTACTGCCCGTGCACACCCCGGTGTGTTTCCGGGAACTTCGAATTATCGCTTTTCCAGACCAGCCGGCGGCCAGGCTTCGAGCTTCATGCCCAAGGTCAGGCCACGGGAAGCCAGGACTTCCTTGATTTCATTGAGCGACTTGCGACCCAGATTCGGGGTCTTGAGCAGCTCGTTCTCGGTGCGCTGGATCAGGTCACCGATGTAGTAGATGTTTTCGGCCTTGAGGCAGTTGGCCGAACGCACGGTGAGCTCGAGTTCGTCGACCGGACGCAGCAGGATCGGGTCGAAACTGCCAGCGCCACCGCGCTGGGCGGGCGCATCGAAAGCCGACAGTTCGCCGCCTTCGAGCTGGGCGAACACGGCCAGCTGTTCCACCAGGATCTTGGCGGATGCGCGCACAGCGTCTTCAGCAGTGATGGCGCCATTGGTCTCGATCTCGAGGACCAGCTTGTCGAGGTCGGTGCGCTGTTCCACGCGGGCGCTTTCAACGGTGTAACTCACACGCTTGACCGGCGAGAACGAGGCATCCAGCACGATGCGGCCCAGGGCCTTGGTCGGCTCGTCGGCATATCGACGCATGGTGCCCGGCACATAGCCACGACCTTTTTCAACCTTGATCTGCATGTCCAGCTTGCCACCGTGCGACAGGTTGGCAATCACGTGCTCGGGGTTGATGATCTCCACATCGTGCGGGGTCTGGATGTCGGCCGCGGTGACCACGCCTTCGCCATCCTTGCGCAGGCTCAGCGTGACCTCGTCACGGTTGTGCAGCTTGAACACCACGCCCTTGAGGTTGAGCAGGATGTTGACCACGTCTTCCTGGACGCCGTCGATGGAGGAATACTCGTGCACCACACCGGCGATGGTGACTTCGGTCGCTGAATAGCCCACCATGGACGACAGCAACACGCGGCGCAGGGCATTGCCCAGCGTGTGACCATAACCACGCTCGAAAGGCTCGAGGGTCACCTTGGCGCGGTTGGCGGCGAGTTGCTCGACCTGGATGGCTTTGGGTTTCAGCAGATTGGTATGCATTCAGACTTCCTCTCAATACCCCCGGCTCGTTACACCGGTAAGGCTGATGAAGCACCCGGAGCCACCATGCCTGGCTGCCCGGGAACGAAGGGAACAGTTCGTGATTAACGAGAATACAGTTCGACGATCAGCGATTCGTTGATGTCGGCACCGAATTCGTCGCGATCGGGCACTTTCTTGAAGGTGCCTTCGGCCTTATCGGCATTGACCTCCACCCAGGCGGGCATGCCCACTTGCGCAGCCAGTTGCAGAGCTTCGACCACACGGTTCTGCTTCTTGGACTTTTCGCGCACGGCGATCACGTCACCGGCCTTGACCAGATAAGACGGGATGTTCACGGATTGGCCGTTCACGGTGATGGCCTTGTGCGACACCAGCTGGCGGGCTTCGGCGCGGGTGGAACCAAAACCCATGCGGTAGACGACGTTGTCCAGGCGTGACTCGAGCAGCGACAACAGGTTAGAACCGGTGTTGCCCTTGCGGCGATCGGCTTCGGCGAAATAGCGGCGGAATTGCTTTTCCAGCACGCCATACATGCGCTTGACCTTCTGCTTCTCGCGCAGCTGCAGACCGAAATCGGAAGTGCGCTGGCCGGAAGTGCGACCATGCTGGCCGGGCTTGGAGTCGAATTTGGCCTTGTCCGCAATCGAACGACGTGCGCTCTTGAGGAACAGGTCAGTGCCTTCACGGCGGGAGAGTTTGGCCTTGGGGCCGAGGTAGCGTGCCACTTGGATTTTCCTTTAATGAACAACTGCCGCATCCTGAAAATGCGGGAGCCAGGCGATGCAAGCAAGGCCTGGCGGTGGGCTTGAGAAAAGCTTAGATACGACGGCGCTTTTGCGGGCGGCAGCCGTTGTGCGGCACCGGTGTCACGTCAGAGATGGACGTGATGCGGATGCCCAGGGCGCCCAGGGCGCGCACGGAAGACTCGCGGCCAGGGCCGGGGCCCTTGATCTCGACGTCGAGGTTCTTGATGCCTTGTTCCATGGCAGCACGACCAGCCACTTCGGATGCCACCTGGGCAGCAAAGGGCGTCGATTTGCGCGAACCCTTGAAACCCTGGCCACCGGAAGAAGCCCAGGACAGGGCGTTGCCCTGACGGTCGGTGATGGTGATGATGGTGTTGTTGAACGAAGCGTGGACGTGGGCGATACCGTCTGCAATGTTCTTGCGGACTTTCTTGCGGACACGCTGAGCTGCGCTGTTCGATGGTGCTTTAGCCATGATCTCTTAATCCTTATTTCTTCAGTGCAGCGGCGCCCTTGCGCGGACCCTTGCGGGTACGGGCATTGGTGCGGGTGCGCTGGCCACGCATCGGCAGACCGCGACGGTGGCGGAAACCACGGTAGCAACCAATGTCCATCAGGCGCTTGATGTTCATGGTCGTTTCGCGGCGCAGGTCACCTTCGATGGTGAACTGGGCGATCTGATCGCGGATTTTTTCCAGGTCGGCGTCGGTCAGGTCCTTCACCTTCTTGGAATAAGCAATGCCGCAGGCTTCGCAGATCTTGCGTGCGCGGGTGCGACCGATGCCAAAGATGGCCGTCAGGCCAATCTCAGCATGCTTGTGCGGCGGAATGTTGATGCCAGCAATACGTGCCATTTTCGTCCTCTA
>JACCDV010667808.1_pt1 | contig 12352 bp, 9 predicted proteins | sample 7446131 | NCBI WGS metagenome assembly JACCDV01 (sample SAMN15323448, study PRJNA562643) | freshwater metagenome | isolation source: river surface water | place: USA:Blue River Watershed | collected 2017-08-17
ATCAAAACCAAGATGCCTTAACCCTGACCGCACAGCGTCGGAATTTTGCTTTAATTGCAACCGCCGTTGCGGCTCATCCTTAATTAGCCCAAGCGCAAAACGCGCCGCTTCACTTAAGGCCGGCGGCATGGCCGTGGTGTAAATAAAACTGCGGGCGTGATTGATTAAATAATCACGCAACGCACGCGAACCTGCCACATAGGCACCAAAACACCCCGCAGCCTTAGACAAGGTGCCCATTTGAATATCAACATCCCCCTCTAATCCCAACTGCTCGACCAAGCCCGCGCCATCTTTACCTAAAACCCCAAAACCATGCGCCTCATCCACCATCACCATGGCCTCGTAGCGACGGGATAAGGTAACGATTTCTTCTAAAGATGCCACATCGCCATCCATGCTAAACACTGTATCGGTGACAATTAATTTACGTTTATTAGCCGGCGCAGCCTTAAGAAACTCTTCTAAAGCCTGCATATCATTATGCGGATAACGCTTCATCTCCGCCCGGCTTAAAACTATCCCATCGACAATAGAAGCATGATTTAACCTATCACTAAAAACTAGATCATCCCGCCCCATCAAAGCAGAAATAATGCCGCAATTAGCCATATAGCCAGTGGAAAATGTTAAACAGCTCTCAGCCTTCTTAAAAACAGCTAATTCACGCTCCAACGCTTCATGGGCGGACATATTCCCACAGACCAACCGCGACGCACCAGAACCAAAGCCATATTCTTTCACCCCTTCAATCGCTGCGTGCTTAATGCGCGCATCGTCAGCCAAACCTAAATAATTATTTGAACAAAAATTTAAAACCCGCTTACCATTCAAGGTAATTTCCCGCGACTGACTGGACGCAACCTCACGCAAGGAGCGACGCAAGCCCTGCGTTTCTAATTGTTGCAAATCATCTGTTAGGAAAGACATGAACATCCCCGGCTGTTTTACGCACTACCACGCCATTATCCTTGCGAATCAATAAGGCCCCATCGCTATCTAAATCAATCGCCACCCCTTCAGTAATCCCCGTCGGATCCGTGATCCGCACCCGATTCTTAAGCGTTGCTGAACTTTCCTTCCAGGCTTCCATTACTTCGTTAGCCTTACCCGATAGAAGTTTGCCATACCACTTCTCAATGGAACGTAAAATCGCCTGCAAAACTTCAATGCGATTAAGCGTCTTGCCTGATTCAATCTTTAATGAGGTCGCCCCCTCAATCAATTGATGGGCAACTGTATTTACATTAAGCCCAACCCCAATCACAATAAATTTCACCTGGTCAACCTCGGCACGCAATTCAGTTAGAATCCCGGCTAGCTTTTTATCTCCAACCAAGATATCATTCGGCCATTTGATGCGCGCATCAATACCAGCCACATCACTAACCGCTTCAGCCAAGGCCACCGCACACATCAAGGTTAATTGCGGCAACTGAGATGGCGGTAGCGACGATGGGCGAAGGATAACAGAAAAATAAATGCCCTTGGCCTTAGGCGACACCCAAGCCCGGCCTAAACGCCCACGGCCCTTGGATTGAGTTTCCGCGCAAACTATTGTTCCCTCCGGAAAACCTTCCATGCCTAAACGGAAAGCTTCATCCATGGTCGACGACACAGTATCTAAGGAAATAACCTGCTGGCCAATAATCTTGGTATTTAAACCAAATTGAATTTCACGGGACAATAATTTATCAGGACTGGAAACTAATTGATACCCCAGGTGCGGAACAGCGGCAATATCATAGCCTTGGGCGCGCAATTCCTGCATATGCTTCCAAATCGCGGCACGCGACATATTCAATCGCTGGCTGATTTCCTCACCGGAGATATAACCTTCAGCTTCTTTTAAGAATTCGATGATGCGCTCTTGCATGGCTAACCTACCCGCGCAGTTGTGCTACTTTAAGGGTTAATTGTTCTAAGAGGTATTTGACGTCAGCAGCAGTGGTGGAACGTCCGATGGTGATGCGTAATGATCCCAGGGCTTGAGCGTCGGTCAAACCCATGGCCCTTAACACATGAGAAGGTTCAAGCTGGCCCCAGGTGCAGGCCGATCCCATGGACACGCATAGGCCAACCATGTCTAAGGCGGAGACTAATTCTTCACCATTGATTTTCTCAAATGAGAAATGCGCATTGTTGGGCAAACGCTGTTGCCAAGAACCATTTAATTGCGCGCCGCTGACACTAGGAATAACCCCATTAATAATCTGATCACGCAATTGTATTTCATTCGCATTGGATAAATAGTGCCTGGCACCATTTATTGCAGCACCTAGGCCGACGATGTTCGGAACATTATGCGTACCGGCGCGGCGGCCGCGTTCTTGATCACCACCAAGGATTAAGGCCGGCCATTCAATGCCCTTGCGTATATACAAAGCCCCAATACCCTGCGGCCCATAAAACTTATGTGCCGATAGGGATAGGAAATCACAATTTAACTGTTTCACATCAACGGGAATATGCCCAACGGTTTGGGTGGCATCAACAAGCAAGGCAATCCCCTTTGCACGGCAAAGACGACCCACCGCTTCCACCGGTTGAATGGTGCCAATTTCATTATTCGCATGCTGTAGGCAAATGAGAATTGTTTGCGGCGTGATTGCGCCTTCAATCTCTTGCGGATTAATAAGTCCGTCGAGTTGAGGCTTGATATAGGAAATATTAAATCCCTCTTCTTTTAAACGGCGCAATGGCTCCAGCACTGAATGATGCTCAATGGCGCTGCTGATGATATGCCGGCCCTTATCTTTTAGGGAACGGGCCACCGCTGCAATGGCGTGATTATTGGATTCGCTGGCGCCTGAAGTAAAAATAATCTCTTGCGGTTGTGCGCCCAAAGCAGCTGCTACCGCCTCACGGCTGGATTCTACAGCCTTATGCGCTTGCCGCCCAAAGACATGCGGACTTGAGGCATTACCGAATTGCTCATTAAAAAACGGGCGCATGGCCTCGACGACTAAGGGGTCGCAGGGGCAAGTGGCCGCATGGTCTAAATAAATGGATGACATGGGCTGTATTTTAAGCCACAAGGATTGCATTGTCAACCGAAGTGATTTGGATGGGTTTACAATGAAAGAAAAGTGCTGGGGGAGGGAATCGAACCCTCACCACCGTGAAGTGACTGGTTTTTGAGACCAGCGCGTATACCAGTTCCGCCACCCCAGCATAAGGTGTACTACTATAAAAGTGGAGCCGAGGAGGATCGAACCCCTGACCTCTTGCATGCCATGCAAGCGCTCTACCAAACTGAGCTACGGCCCCAAAGAAGAAGCCACTATACCATCGCAAAAAGATTTTGTCAAAACTAAGATTGGCATGCTATACTTCCATTATGCAGATAAAAATCACCGGCCTTATCTTATTTTTACTTCTCTCACCTGCCACTATTCATGCAGAATCCGTTGTTACCCTGAAAGATGGTTCCCAAATCAAAGGCGAGGTGATCGGGCTTAGTGATGGGGTCTACACCCTTAAAACACCCATTATTGGCGAAGTGCATGTAGCTATCGCTGATGTCGTTAATATTAATAATGGCACCGCAATGCCTCAAGCAGCGGCCCTGCCTTCCGCATCAACCGAAAACCTTAATCAACAAGTCAAATCAGCCCAAGCTCAACTAATGAGCAACCCACAGACAATGATAGAATTACAGGAAATGCTAAAAGACCCTGAAATAGCTCAATTGCTCAGCAACCCTGAATTAGTGCGCATTGTCACATCAAATGATGTCAACGCCATTGCTGAAAACCCACAAGCACAGGCCTTGATGAATAACCCCAAGATGCGCGCCTTTATCCAAAAAATCCAAGGCTCCTCAGCAGCTCAATAATCTAATAGCATTAAACACGTATCGGCAGAATCACAAAGGGGATCCCCTTTGGATAAAAACGGCTTTGCATGGCAAAGATGGTATTGTTATGCAATAAGCGGGTTAAGAATGTTTCCTGACCAAAGACTAGCTGCCCGCCGAAGAATATCGCCGAGGGGTAACGCACAATAATTTGACCTGCTAATTCTTCCACCTGCGCAATCGCGTCAGTCCCGACACTGGTTATCCCCTCAGCCCAAAATCCTTCTGAGCGCATATAGGCCACATAACGGTCCATGTCTTCTTTAACCTTGGCATTCAACCGCTCGACCTCATCAATCCCTTTAAAATTGCCAGCATCAACAACCCCCACCTCAACAAACATGAAACCTTTAAATTCACGGCCGAAATATTTGACCACATTAAAAAGCGTGTGTAGCCCTAAGCCATTAAACCCATTAACCAAGACAACCGCAACCTTCGCATCTGAAGCAATCTCATAGGGATTTTTCCCAGCCGGCTTATCGCCTAGGGTTGCTGTTACGCTTTGCATTAAAGGATTTAAACGCTTCAACATCTTGGCGGTATCCAGGTAATGATTCTTAATAAAGATACACACACCTACCAAGGATGCCGTAATCACCAAGGTCACCCAGCCGCCTTCATGGAATTTCAACACTAAAACAGAAATAAGGATAAAGGTTGTTAAGGCTAACCCGACCCCGTTAATGCAGATCTTGCCCACCCATCTCGGCATACGATCCTTGTTGCGCCACCAATAACGCACCATGCCCGCCTGCGCCAAACAGAAATCAATAAATACATTAATGGAATATAAAACCACCAGCAATTTCACTGAACCACCAGTTAAAATTAAGGTAATAACAGCGGCGATGCCCATCAGCATCACCCCATTTTGCGTAACCAAACGGTCTGAGAGCATGGCAAAACGCGTAGGCAACCAACGGTCTAAGGCCATATTAGCTAAAACCCCTGGGCCCCCAATAAAACCAGCTTGAGCGGCCACAAAAAGAATCAATGCTTCCGCAATCAAAATCGTCCAAACAAAACCTTGCCCCCAGAATGGATCCCAATCCATGGTGACAGCTTGGAAAAGTACCGCATTTAACGTCTTGCCCGGCACATGCTGAACATGATAAAGCAAATAAGCCAACATCAATCCCATCACGGTCACCGCTAAGGACAAGGCCATATACTGCATGGTGCGCCGACCCGTTGCCGCCTTAGGTTCACGTAAGATAGACATCCCGTTACTAACAGCCTCAATCCCGGTATAGGTACCTGCCCCCATGCTATAGGCCCGCATGATAACTGCCATCACCCCCCAGAAACCCAACTCTGCTGTCGCCGAATTAATATCCTTACCCGTATCAGCCACTAATTGTGGCATTTCCGGAATATGGGTCCAAATCGCATAAACAATCACAAAAATATGGGTTAACACAAAAACCATAAATACCGGAACCAACGGCAGGACGCTTTCCTTAACCCCGCGTAAATTAAGGATAATCAAAGCAAAAAGCGTAAATAAGGCAAAATATAATTTATACCCTTGCCAATCAATGGGCATAAAACTAAATAAGGCGTCGGAACCAGCGGCAACAGAAATAGCAATGGTCAATACATAGTCGATCAATAACGCACAACCGGAAAACATCCCTAATCCCGGAGACAATAACTTACTCGCCACCATATAACCACCACCGCCATGGGGGAATTGCTCAATAATCTGGATGTAGCTCGCTGAAATGACAATAACCGTAATCGCCGAGGCCAAGGCTACAAATAAACTCAAATAAGGATGAGCGCCTAACGCCAAGAAGGCTTCTTCAGGCCCGTAACAAGAAGAGGAAAGCCCATCAGCACCAAGCCCAACCCAGGCAAAAAAAGCCACCAGGGATAGATTATGAAAAACTTTCTTATCGTAAGGACTTTTGGCTTGTCCAATAAAGGTCTTCTTTAAAAATTGACGGATCATGGGTATCTTCCTTTTAATAAACTAAACTGCTTTTGCCTCATGCGCGTGGCGTAATTGGCCACATGCCGCGGCGACATCACGACCACGCGGCATCCGAATCGTTGCATGGATGCCTTCTTTTTCCAATTGGCTCCTGAAGGCAAACATCTCATCCCGGCTCGGACACACATGCGGAAATTCCTTCACAGGATTATACGGGATCAAATTCATCTTGCAAATAAGCCCTTTGAATAATTTAGCCAAGGCCTTGGGCGCCTGCGGGGTACAGGTGACATTCTTAATCATGATATATTCGAACGTGATTTGGCGCCCCTTGCTCCCCACATACTGGCGGCAGGCGGCTATTAATTCTTCAATCGGGTATTTTTTGTTAACCGGCATCAGCACATTACGGGATGGATTATCATAACCATGCAAGGAAATCGCTAATTCAATTTGCAGGTCTTGTTCGGCAAGCATCTTAATCTTGGGCACAACTCCTGAAGTTGATACGGTAATGCGGCGCGCCGCAATATTAATGGCCTTATCTGAATTAATCAAACCAATCGCCTTGATTAAATTATCATAATTATCCATAGGCTCGCCAATACCCATAAATACAATATGCGACAAGGGGCGGTCCGTTTGGCAAGCCGACTTCACGTGCAGGACTTCTGTCATGATTTCCGCCACCGATAAATTACGCTTCCACCCTGCCACACCTGAAGCACAAAAACGGCAGCCGAATTTACAGCCCACCTGGGTTGAAATACATGCCGTAGTGCGGGTTTCAACAGGAATAATCACCGCCTCTACTTTTTCATGATCATGTAAATCAAAAAGGAATTTGGTTGTCCCATCTTCAGAGACCTGCTTATCAGCAATCACCGCTGGACTAAAAGCAAGATGCTTAGACAGCTTCTCCCTTAGGCTTGTTGACAAATTAGTCATTTGGGCGTAGGACGACGCATTCTTCTTGTAAATCCATTCAAAAATCTGCTCTGAACGAAAGGCAGGCTCACCCATTGATTTCAAATGAGCCGTTAATTCATCTAACGATAAGCCGCGGATATCTAGGGGAGTGGTCATTTTTTCTCGACGAATTCGCCGATGTTGCGGTATTTGTTGTAGCGTTTCTCTAACAAGTCTTCAACAGAGAGGGCTGATAATTTCTTTAAATGTTTCAATAATGCTGTTTTTAAATTAGCAGCTACTTCCTCCGGACTGCGATGAGCACCGCCTACAGGCTCAGGGATAATTTCATCAACAATGCCAAACTTTTCTAAATCTTCGCCATGCATTTTCAAGGCTTCAGCAGCCAATGGCGCTTTAAGGGCAGAACGCCATAAGATTGACGCACAACCTTCCGGTGATATAACTGAATAATACGCGTGTTGTAAAATCAAAACCTTGTCAGCAACACCTATACCCAATGCGCCGCCGCTGCCGCCCTCACCGATAATAACAGCAACAATAGGGGTAGCAACTCCTGCCATATCACGCAGATTCTCAGCAATGGCTTGCGCCTGACCCCGCTCTTCAGCGCCGATGCCTGGATACGCCCCTGGGGTATCAATCAAACAAATCACCGGTACCTGAAACTTAGCCGCCAAACGCATCAAACGCATCGCCTTACGGTACCCTTCCGGGTGCGCACAGCCGAAATTACGCATCACATTCTCTTTAACATCCCGCCCCTTTTGATGGCCCATGATCATTACCTTCATCCCATCAATCTTGGCAAAACCACCAACCAGGGCTTTATCGTCGGCAAACAAGCGGTCACCATGCAATTCCAAATATTCTTCCGTCATCATGCGAATATAATCAAGCGTATAAGGGCGCTTGGTGTGACGGGCAATTTGCACCCGCTGCCAAGGTGTTAGATTACCGTAAATATCGGCTTTTAATTTTTCCACCTTGGACTCTAAACGCTTAATCTCCGGCTCCAAGGTCACCCGCTTAGACCCCATGGAACGCAGGTCGTTGATCTTATGTTCAAGCTCTAAAATTGGTTTCTCAAAATCCATTGTTGCCATTTAAATTAATCCTGTATTTTGATCGTCGTGCCCATTGGAATAATATCAAACAATTCTTCCACTTCACCATTGCGCAAGCGCACGCAACCGGAAGTCACCTGCTGGCCAATTAATTCTGGTTTAATCGTACCATGAATACCGTAATGGGGATCCAAATCAAAACCCATCCAACGCGTCCCTAATTCATTAGCAGGGCTTTCAGCGGCAATGGGGGCTGAACCTGATTTAAACCATACGGGCTTTTCAATCTTGGTAGCTATCTTGTATACGCCAACCGGTGTTGAATTATTCGTTCCCGTCGACACATGGTAAATCTTAATCACTTCTTCACCAGACTTTAAAATAAGGATATTTTGCGATTTATCAACTAATGCATTAAATGGGGCATTCCACACGCGCAGCTTCTGGCCAACCCGAATCACATCACTCTTAATATTATTGCTTTTCTTAATTAATTCCTTTGTTGTTCCATATTGCTTAGCTAATTTCCCCAAGGAATCCCCAGGTTTAACTTCATGCAGCAACGTTTGCGGTGTTTGAATGTTAGAGGCAATAATCGCCACATTTAATTGCCCTAGCTTTTCTTGAATTTCTTCCACCTTATCGTAATCAGGGTAGTCGCTGACAATTGCCGCATACGCATCCTTGGCTTCCAATTTATTACCGTTAGCCTCCGCCTTAGCCGCTGATTCCAATAATTGATTAACCGAGGCTGTTGTTTGCGCCCCTTCTTTAGAAATAGCAATTCCCTTACCATGCTGGGCAATGGCAAACCCTGCCCCAGCTAACAAAACAACCGAACCAACAATAATAACCCAGCGATTTTTCATAGGAATCCTTTTAATGTAAGACAACCGCGCACGTAATACCAAAAACTAATCCCGCTAAAACCTGAGTCGGCGTATGGCCAACAAGTTCTTTTAAACGCTTCTCTTCAATTTGCTTTTTCCAATAAATATCATCCATCATTTTATTTAAGATACTCGCTTGATGTCCTGTTGCACGGCGGACACCCTGCGCATCAAACATAGTAACAGCGGCAAAAACCGCCGCTATCGCAAAAAGAGCGGTATCAAAACCATGCTCTAACCCAACACTGGTAGCCAACGCCGCCGCTCCAGCCGCATGGCTTGACGGCATACCGCCTGTTCCGATGAACCAACGGAAATTAAACCGCTTTTCCTTAAAATAACCCAAAAGCACCTTTGTCGCTTGGGCTAAAAACCAAACGCTTAAGGTAATTAAAAAAATCCGGTTATGGATAACTTCCGGAAAGAATGAGTGTTCTACGGGCTCTATCATCAACTTATTGACGTTCTTTTTCCTTTATGTTAACCTACATTATATTATTACCCCCCCAAAAAGCAAGCAAAGCTTTCTCCCCCTTGAAAGCTAAATAACTAAAAACTCCCCCCATTTTAAAGAAAGCGGTCACCTTATGCTCGCAAAAGTCATTACCTTTGGACTACTCGGCCTCGATGCCTATCCCATTACCATTGAAACAGATATTTCACCAGGCCTTCCCGCCACCACCATTGTGGGCCTTCCAGACAACGCTGTTAGGGAAAGCCGGGAACGCGTCCGGGCTGCTATTAAAAATAGCGGCCTTAGCTACCCTGGAGGAAGAATAACCATTAATCTTTCACCCGCTGATATCCGCAAAGAAGGCCCCTCTTTTGATCTTGCTATTGCCCTGTCCTTGCTGGCAGCTGACGGGCAAATTACAGCTCAATCAATCGATGGATACGCCTTCTTAGGAGAACTGTCTTTAGAGGGCGCCTTACAGCCCGTGGCTGGATTGCTCTCCATTGCCTTAGCCTGTGAAAAACTCAACCTGAAAGGACTTCTTGTCCCTTCAGCCAACGCCTATCAAGCCTCATTAGCACAAACAAGCCCCGTATATCCAGCCCAAAATTTAAGCGAAGTGATTAGCTTTCTACAACAACCTGGCCTCATCAATGCTTTTCCAGCTCCCCATGCCCAGCTTTTTAAAAATGCCCGCGGCCATCTCCTTGATTTTAGCGATGTGAAAGGCCAGGCTAGTGTGAAACGGGGTTTGGAAATTGCAGCCGCAGGCGGGCATAACGCCCTATTGATAGGGCCTCCTGGCAGCGGCAAAACCATGTTGGCTAAACGGCTTGCCACCATCCTACCTGAAATGAGCTTAAAGGAAATCCTGCAAAGCACTCAAATACATTCTATCGGCGGGACAATCAAAACAGATAACGGCATTATCACCCAAAGACCCGTACGTAATCCGCATCACAGCACCTCAGCCATCGCCTTAATTGGAGGCGGCGGCACACCTAAGCCAGGAGAGGTAAGCTTAGCCCATAATGGCGTCCTTTTTCTTGATGAACTTCCGGAATTCTCACGCCAATCGTTAGAAGTGCTGCGCCAACCCATGGAAGACGGCTATGTGACAATCGCCCGCGCCAAACAAACACATCGCTTCCCGGCACGATTTATGCTTCTAGCCAGCATGAACCCTTGCCCGTGCGGATTCTTAGGCGAGCTGCATAAAACCTGCCGCTGTTCACGTCTTGATATTGAACGTTACCAACATAAAATCTCCGGCCCCTTGCTTGACCGCATCGATATGCACCTGCATGTTCCTTCAATTAAAAGTGCACAGCTTTGGTCGACAGAGGAAGGTGAACGCTCCATCCATATTAAGAAACGCACGGTGGCCGCGCGGGAACACCAATTAACGCGCTTTAAAAATTTAAGCATTGCCTGCAACGCCCAAATGAATGCCCAACACATCAAAGAGTTTTGTCAAATTACAGCGGAAGGAAAAAACTTGCTTGAGAAATCTATGGAAAGCTTACATCTTTCTGCGCGGGCGCACCATAAAATATTAAAAATGGCACGCACTATCGCAGACTTAGATAATACGGCTACAATTGAATCTAAACACGTCGCTGAAGCTATTAGTTACCGGTCTTTGGATCGGATGCACCACCCAAATTAAGATTGACGCGGGCTGGTTGTTTTTGTTCCATCACCTTGCCTAAACAGGCTTGCAATAAGGAACGGGCTTCTTTAAGCTCATCTAATACCGCCTCGTATTTTGATTCCAAGCTTACATTGCCGTCACGCGCAGCCGTTAATTCCAACTGCAGGGCATCAATTTTCTCGTTAACTTGAGCCATCATCATCGCCGTACTCTTGCCTTCACGGATCATGTAGCCTTCATTGCCGACACCTTCAATGGTTTCATACCGCTTGATTAAAATATTTAATTGATCCACCTGCTGGTAGGCTTCTTTTAATTGACGGCGCAAGTCATCAATTTGCTTGCGGCTTTGCACCAAGGTTTCCGCCTTGGCCGATAGTTCCGCCTCAAGAGCTGCCACCGCATCATTCTTTAATTTTAATTTATCCTCAACCTTGGCTTTTTCTACAGCTGACAATGCTGCATTTAGTTGCTGCTTCAAATCAACGATTTCTGCTTTTTGCGTCTGCACTTGAGCTTTAAGACTATCGATGCTCTTTTGATAATCACCCGCCTTAGCGGCAAATTCAGCCTTTAACGATTGAATTAATTTATCTTTCGCCTCAATGCGCGGCTCAACCTCCTTTAAGCGTTCCTGCATGTTCTTTAAATCCTCACGCAAGGCCACTAAATCCACGTCGGGCAGTACCGGCTTATTCTTTTCTTGCGCCAAGCTTTCACGCAAGGCATTAATCTGTTCCTTGGAATCTTTTAACTCTTCTTTTAATTGAGCAACCCTATCCTCTTGACTCATTTCTTTTAAACGTTTTTGGGCAATATTAAGTTTTTCAACCAAGATGGCCACTTCTTTTTGCCGGCCATTAATCGCCTCATCAGCCATTTTCTTTAATTCGATTTCCTTCGCCTTTGATACTTCCTTTAGCCGTAACACCTCTTTGCCCTTATACTCTAAATCAACACTTACCTTCTTAAGGTTTTCCAAAGCTTCCGCCAAATCAGCTTTTAATTTCTCAATGTTGGCTACTTGCAAAGCCGTCTCTTTTGCATTCGCCTGCACTTGGCCTTGCACCAGTATTAATTCAGCTTCCTTTGCTTTTAATTGTTCCGTTAAGGCCAGCGCCTGAGTTTTGACTGCCTGCATATCTGCCTGTGCGCTTGACACTTGCTCTTGAGGCACCATCCCTTTAAGCCTTGTTTCACTTAAGGCTAATTGTTCTTCAACTTGGGTTAATTGCACACGCTGATCCTTGATCTGCTGCTGCAACTCATCAATCTTCTGCTTATGTTCCTTGGCATTTTGATCAATCATGCCTTGCATCATGGATAGGCTTAAATCCTTAGCTTTAATATCCTGCTCTTTATCACTATAGCGGCGCTCTAATTCCGCAAAATAAGCTTCGCCCTTCTTAATCTGTTCATCCTTAGCCGCAATCACGTCGGTTAATTGGGCAATCTGCGCTTCAAGCAAGGCTTGGCGCTTTTTAGCGGCGAGCATTTCTTGCAGCTTATCTTCATATTTTCCATTAGACTCGTTTATCCGCTGCTGGTAAACATCCAGC
>JACCDV010428760.1_pt1 | contig 12348 bp, 10 predicted proteins | sample 7446131 | NCBI WGS metagenome assembly JACCDV01 (sample SAMN15323448, study PRJNA562643) | freshwater metagenome | isolation source: river surface water | place: USA:Blue River Watershed | collected 2017-08-17
ATTGTTTTCGGCTGTCCTTGCATATGCATCAAACAAACCGGTACTTGCAGTTTGGCGGCAAGCTGCAAAGCGCCTGGCTCTTGCAGGGCTCGCACGTCATTGATGAAATCAGCCCCCGCAGCAATAGCTTCTGCCATAACTACGGTTTTACTGGTATCGATAGAGATAACAACTTCAGGATCGGCAGCTCTAAGAGCCTGAATAACGGGAATAACGCGGGCTAATTCGTCATCTAGGCTCACTTGTGGTGCTCCCGGGCGAGTTGATTCACCACCAACATCGATAATTGAGGCTCCGTCATCGCGCATTTGCAACGCATGTTGCACAGCAACGTCTACAAGGGTGAATCGTCCACCATCTGAAAATGAATCCGGTGTTGTATTTAAAATTCCCATCACCACGGGGGATGCCAAGGAGAGTATTCGGTCCCTCGGTAACTGCAACTGCATAGTGACTCCAAAAACAAAACCCCGACCAGCGGGGTTTTTAGACATGTCAAACAAATATTATTGGCTTGGACTTTCGCTTTCCGCAGGCGCTGAGTTCGCTGCAGGAGCTGTGTCAGTCGGTGTTACTGGAGCGCCACCAGTGCCAGAATTAGAGTCAGATTTTTTCTCTTTTGGCTGCCAATGTTCTGGAGCTCGCACTTCACGACGAGCCATCAAATCGTCGATCTGTTTGGCATCGATCGTTTCGTAGGTCATCAGCGCATCTTTCATCGCGTGTAAGATATCCATATTCTCTTCGATCAGCTGTTTCGCACGAGCATAATTGCGATCGATAAAATCACGGATCTCTTCATCAATGAGTTTTACAGTCTCTTCTGACATGTGTTTATTCTTAGTCACTGAGCGGCCTAAGAACACTTCACCTTCTTCTTCAGCGTATAACAATGGGCCTAATTTTTCTGAGAAACCCCATTGCGTCACCATTTTGCGAGCTAAACCAGTGGCGCGCTCGATATCGTTGGATGCACCTGTACTGACAGCATCACGACCGTAGATAATTTCTTCGGCAATACGACCACCAAACAACGAGCTTATCATCGACTCCAAGAAACGTTTGGAGTGACTTACACGGTCTTGTTCTGGCAAATACATGGTTACACCCAAGGCACGGCCACGAGGAATAATACTGACTTTATACACAGGGTCATGCTCTGGTACTAAGCGGCCAACTATGGCATGCCCCGCTTCGTGATAAGCCGTCATTTCCTTTTCTTTCTCGGTCATGACCATGGAACGACGTTCGGTGCCCATTAAAATTTTGTCTTTGGCTTTTTCAAACTCATCCATCGATACCACACGGCGATTTGCTCGGGCAGCAAAAAGCGCAGCTTCGTTAACTAAATTAGCTAAATCAGCACCGGAAAAGCCTGGTGTGCCACGTGCGATTAACGACGCATCGACACCCTCGCCAAGCGGCACTTTACGCATATGCACTTTCAGAATTTGTTCACGACCACGCACATCAGGCAAACCAACCACAACTTGGCGGTCGAAACGGCCTGGCCGCAGTAATGCAGGGTCTAATACGTCAGGACGGTTGGTAGCCGCAATGACGATGATGCCTTCATTGCCATCGAAGCCATCCATTTCAACCAGCATTTGGTTTAATGTCTGTTCGCGTTCATCATGACCACCACCTAAACCGGCACCACGTTGACGACCAACAGCATCAATTTCATCGATGAAAATGATACATGGCGCAGCCTTTTTCGCTTGTTCGAACATGTCACGCACACGGCTGGCGCCGACGCCGACAAACATTTCCACAAAGTCGGAGCCAGAGATAGAGAAGAAAGGCACTTTCGCTTCACCGGCGATGGCTTTGGCAAGCAACGTTTTACCTGTCCCTGGTGGGCCTACCATCAACACGCCTTTTGGAATACGGCCACCTAACTTTTGGAAGCGGGACGGGTCACGTAAATAATCGACTAACTCGGTTACTTCTTCTTTAGCCTCATCACAACCGGCTACATCGGCAAAAGTCGTTTTGATTTGGTCTTCACCCATTAAACGCGCACGACTTTTGCCAAAGGACATTGCACCTTTGCCACCACCGCCTTGCATTTGGCGCATGAAGAAAATCCAGACACCAATTAACAACAGCATTGGGAACCAGTTAATAAAGATCTGGCCCAAGAAACTTGGTTCTTCAGGTTTTACACCGGTGGCCTGTACGTTGTTGTTGATGTAGTCGTTGATAGCGACTGGGTCATAACCACCAGGAATGGCAGTTTCAATCTTGGTGTTATCTTTACGTTCAGCCTTGACGACACCACGCTGGTCCACAACAACTTCACGGATCTGACCTTGCTTCACTTCTTGGATAAACTGGGTATAGCTTATCGTCTGATTGCCGCGGTCGGTTGGGTTCAAACTGTTGAACATCATGATCAACAGCATTGCTATTACAACCCACACAAGCAGGTTTTTTGCCATATCGCTCAAGGTGCTAACCTCTTCTATTCAAAATTGCTATTCGGTACTTTACTAGAGTTTGAAGCCGGTCGCTACGATATATGTCTCACTAGAGCGTGAGCGTGACGAATCAGGCTTGCGAATTCGAACATTACTAAAAGCATTACGTACGGCCTGCACATAGTGATCAAAACCATCACCATGGAACACTTTGACCACAAAACTACCATTAGGTTTTAATACTTGGTGACACATATCTAACGCTAGTTCTATCAGATACATACTGCGTGCTTGATCGGTCGTGGCATTTCCAGACATATTTGGCGCCATATCTGACAACACTACATCCACGTTTTTACCGTCAATACGCCCTAACAATGCATTAAGAACAGCTTCCTCACGAAAATCGCCTTGTAAAAAGGCAACACCTGCAATTGGGTCCATTGGTAAAATGTCACAGGCGATAACAAGCCCTTGAGGCCCTACAAGACGGGCAGCTAACTCAGACCAGCTGCCAGGAGCAGAACCTAAATCCACCACCGTCATGCCAGGCTTAATCAGTTTGTCTTTTTCTTGAATTTCATCAAGCTTGAACGATGCACGCGAACGCAAGCCTAATTTTTGAGCTTTATGCACAAAAGGGTCCGATACATGCTCTTGCAACCAGCGTGATGAGCTTGCTGAACGTTTTTTCTTCGTCATGGAAACACTCTTATTTGGTCTTCCCTGCAAGATGGCGGTACAATAGAGAGAATTCAAGGTTTCAAAATGAAAAAGTAGAGATATGAGCTTAACAAATAAACAAAAGCAGTTTTTAAAGGCAAAAGCACACGAATTAAAACCGGTGATTTTGTTGGGTGGCAATGGATTAACAGAAGGTGTGATGGCTGAGATTGATATCGCACTGGAACATCACGAATTATTAAAGGTCAAAGTACCTAGTATCGATCGCGAAGAGAAACTCGCCATCATGGAAGCGATCGTTCGTGAATCTAAAGCGGACAAAGTTCAAGTGATTGGTCATATTCTGGTGTTATATCGCAAAGCCAAAGAACCAAAACTTAGCCTGCCTCGCGGCTAAGTTGGTTTACATCCCGCAGCGGGAAGCCTTCTCGCTGCAAAATCTCCATCACCTCTTCATCATCAACCGCTTTAAAACTTCGAAAATTATCAGGTTTAGCGACGTTGGTCGTTTGGATAAACTGCCAAGCAAGCAATGGATCCGACGGTAATAGAATCACTGACAAGGCGCGATTGTGGTGCATACACCAGGTTGTGTTGTCTCTTAACACTGCAAATTGTTCTGCGGGGCTTGGCTGCCAACACCGCATATCCAACACGCAAGCCCACGGCATATTGAAAATTGGACGAACAAGCCGTCTGAAATCATTGACGTAATCAGTCACATCTCGCATCGTTGTAATGCCGAACGCCCTGACAAACAACACCTGTGAGTGGCATTCTAACTGATAGCTTGCTGTCATTTCACACCCCATCTTAAACGTTAAAGATCTCCAGTATAGTAAAAAAAAAGCGGCCATTGCCGCTTTTTTGATCATTACTGATGTTAGATATGTTCGACTGACACTATCTCGAATTCAACGACACCGGCAGGTGTGTTGATTTTCGCCACATCGTCAACCGACTTACCCACAAGGCCGCGGGCAATTGGTGAATTGACAGAGATCAGATTATTTTTGATATCTGCCTCATCATCACCAACGATGCGATACGTCAGTTCTTCATCTGTATCTAAATTTAAAATGGTCACTGTTGTGCCAAAAATCACTTTGCCAGTATTGGCGATCTTGGTGACATCGATGATAAAAGCATTTGAAAGCTTCGCTTCGATATCTTGAATACGACCTTCACAGAATCCTTGCGCTTCCCGAGCAGCATGATATTCAGCGTTTTCTTTCAGATCACCGTGTTCACGGGCTTCAGCAATGGCCTGGATAATCGCAGGCCGTTTTACCGATTTCAGCTCGTTCAGTTCATCGCGAAGTTTTTGCTCGCCTTGAACTGTCATAGGGATTTGACTCATCCGTTCACTCTCTTATGTAACTCCTGCACTGACGACACCGTCGCAAACGCATTAGCTGAGTTCGCCTTACAGGTTGCAAATGCAGCATTTAATGTTGTGGTGTAGTTAGCTTTGTGCTGTAAAGCGCCACGACGCAACACTTTGGAGTCTTCAATCGCTTGGCGGCCTTCGGTCGTGTTCACGATGTAAGAATATTCGCCATTTTTGATGCGATCCAGAATATGTGGACGACCTTCAAATACTTTATTGACCACGCGGCATGGAATACCTGCGTTTTCAAGTGCTTTGGCGGTACCGCCCGTTGCGTCAATTTCAAAACCTAATCCCACCATCACGCGGGCTAGTTCAACGACGCGAACTTTATCGCTATCACGTACTGAAAGTAAAGCCCGACCGCCAGTTGGAACAACAGTCCCTGCACCTAATTCACTCTTAGCAAAGGCTTCAGCGAAGGTTTCACCAACGCCCATTACTTCACCTGTAGAGCGCATTTCTGGACCAAGGATTGGGTCGACACCTGGGAACTTATTAAATGGAATGACCACTTCTTTCACCGAAAAATACGGTGGAATAATTTCTTTGGTCACGCCTTGTTCTTTCAGGGAACGACCGGCCATACAACGAGCGCCCACTTTGGCAACTGCAACACCGGTCGCTTTAGAGACAAACGGCACGGTGCGCGCAGCACGTGGGTTCACTTCAATTAGATACACTTCGCCGTCTTTCACTGCAAACTGGGTGTTCATCAGACCCACAACACCAAGTTCCAGTGCCAGTTTACGCACTTGGTCACGCATGACGTCTTGAATGTCTTGGCTCAAGCTGTGCGGTGGTAATGAACAGGCAGAGTCACCTGATTGCACGCCCGCTTGTGCAATGTGTTCCATGATGCCGCCAATGACCACGTCGACACCATCACAAATTGCATCGATATCGACTTCAATTGCGTCATCTAAGAAGCGGTCCAACAGAACTGGAGAATCATTCGACACGGACACTGCTTCGGTCATGTAGCGACGCAAATCGATGTCGTCATAAACGATTTCCATCGCACGGCCGCCTAGAACATACGAAGGACGTACCACCATCGGATAACCAATGTCTGGCGCCTTGGTCAACGCTTCTTCAAGGCTAGTAACAGTGGCGTTTTTCGGCTGTTTCAGGCCTAAACGCTCGACGGCTTGTTGGAAACGTTCGCGGTCTTCTGCACGGTCGATGGCGTCTGGTGAAGTGCCGATAATTGGCACCCCATTCGCTTCAAGCGCACGGGCTAATTTCAATGGCGTTTGGCCACCGTATTGCACGATCACGCCTTTTGGCTGCTCTTTGCGCACGATTTCCAGCACGTCTTCCAACGTGATAGGTTCAAAGTACAAACGATCGGATGTGTCATAGTCGGTTGAAACGGTTTCAGGGTTACAGTTGACCATGATGGTTTCGTAGCCGTCTTCACGCAGTGCAAGTGCGGCGTGTACACAGCAATAATCGAATTCAATGCCTTGACCGATGCGGTTTGGACCACCACCGATAATCATGATCTTATCGCGATTGCTTGGCTGCGCTTCACACTCTTCATCGTAGGTGCTGTACATGTATGCGGTGTCAGATGAAAACTCTGCTGCGCAGGTGTCGACGCGTTTGTACACTGGGTGCAAGCCAAACAAATGACGTTTCTTACGCACTTCTGCTTCAGCGACGCCCAGTAAATCGGCGATACGCTTGTCCGAGAAGCCTTTGCGTTTTAATACTGACAGACGGGCTTGGTCTAAACCAGCAAAACCGTGGGCGGCAATGGCTTTTTCTTCGTTGATTAAATCTTCGATTTGTACCAAGAACCATGGGTCGATTTTGGTCAGTGCGAAGATATCATCCATGCTCATGCCAAAGCGGAATGCATCGCCGATGTACCAAATGCGGTGAGCACCTGGTTCACGCAATTCACGAGTAATTTTCTCTTTTGCTTCCGGCGCTTTGATATCGATGATCGGGTCAAAACCTGACACACCAATCTCTAAGCCACGCAGCGCTTTTTGCAGTGATTCTTGTTGGTTACGACCAATCGCCATCACTTCACCTACCGACTTCATCTGCGTCGTCAGGCGGTCATTGGCGCCGGCAAATTTTTCGAAGTTAAAGCGAGGAACTTTGGTGACCACGTAATCGATGCTTGGCTCAAATGACGCTGGTGTTTTACCGCCAGTGATGTCGTTTGCCAGCTCATCTAAGGTGTAACCAATGGCCAGTTTGGCAGCGACTTTGGCAATTGGGAAACCCGTCGCTTTAGACGCCAGTGCCGATGAACGCGATACACGCGGGTTCATCTCGATGATCACCATACGGCCATCGACTGGGTTGATACCAAACTGGACGTTTGAACCACCGGTTTCAACGCCAATTTCACGCAATACCGCCAGCGAGGCGTTACGCATGATTTGATATTCTTTGTCGGTTAGGGTTTGCGCTGGAGCGACGGTGATCGAGTCACCGGTGTGCACGCCCATCGGGTCGAAGTTTTCGATAGAACAGACGATGATGCAGTTGTCGTTTTTATCACGAACCACTTCCATCTCGTATTCTTTCCAGCCGATCAAAGATTCGTCAATCAACAGTTCTTTGGTTGGTGATAAATCCAAGCCGCGGTTACAGATCTCTTCGAATTCTTCGCGGTTGTACGCGATACCGCCACCTGAACCACCCATGGTAAACGATGGACGGATAATACATGGGAAGCCGATGCGCTCTAACACTTCGTAAGCTTCTTCCATGGAATGCGCAAGACCAGAGCGTGGGCAGGCTAAGCCAATTGAACGCATCGCTTTATCAAAGCGGCTGCGGTCTTCTGCTTTGTCGATGGCATCGGCGGTTGCACCGATCATTTCGACGTTGTATTTGGCTAGCACGCCTTGACGTTCAAGCTCAAGCGCACAGTTTAACGCGGTTTGACCACCCATGGTCGGCAGCACCGCACATGGACGTTCTTTTTCAATGATTTTTTCGACCACTTGCCAGTGAATAGGCTCGATATAAGTCGCATCGGCCATCTCTGGGTCTGTCATGATGGTCGCTGGGTTTGAGTTCACCAGAATAACGCGGTAACCCTCTTCTTTCAGCGCTTTACAGGCCTGAGCACCCGAGTAGTCAAACTCACAGGCCTGGCCGATCACGATTGGGCCGGCGCCCAGGATCAGGATACTTTTAAGGTCGGTACGTTTTGGCATGGCTCGTCTCTTGTGCTGTTATTTGGCGTTACGTTGTTGCATCAGTTCGATGAAGTGATCGAACAATTCACTGGCTTCGTGCGGACCTGGGCTGGCTTCAGGGTGGCCCTGGAAGCTAAATGCAGGCTTGTCCGTGCGATGAATGCCTTGCAGTGAACCATCGAACAACGATTTGTGCGTGGCGCGTAAGTTGGCTGGTAACGTCGATTCTTCCACAGCAAAACCGTGGTTTTGCGCGGTGATCAACACCTTGGTAGTGTCTAAATTCTGCACTGGGTGGTTACCACCATGGTGACCAAACTTCATTTTTAAGGTTTTCGCACCGCTGGCAAGCGCCAACAGCTGGTGACCTAAACAGATACCAAACACCGGAATGTCGGTTTCCAAGAAGGTTTTGATGGCAGCAATCGCGTAGTCACATGGTGCTGGGTCACCAGGACCGTTAGATAAGAAAATACCATCTGGGTTTAACGCCAATACATCAGCGGCAGGTGTTTGCGCTGGAACTACCGTTAAACGGCACCCACGATCAACTAACATGCGCAAAATATTGCGTTTGACACCAAAATCGTACGCAACGACGTGAAACTTGCTTTCTGGCGCTGCACGATGGCCTTCGCCTAACTGCCAGCTGCCTTCGTTAAAGCTGTAGGACTCTTTTACGGTCACTTCTTTGGCTAAATCCATGCCAGATAAACCTGGGAATGAACGTGCCAGCTCTAACGCTTTTGCTTCGTCGATATCACCGGCCATCAAGCAACCGTTTTGCGCGCCTTTCTCGCGCAGAATGCGAGTCAGCTTACGCGTATCGATATCGGCGATGCCTAAAATGTTGTTGTCTTTAAGATATTGACTAAGAGAACGTTGATTGCGGAAATTTGAAGCGAGGAGCGGAAGGTCACGAATAATCAGGCCTTTGGCCCAAATTTTTCCGGATTCTTCGTCTTCATCATTGGTGCCGGTGTTACCAATGTGTGGATAGGTCAAGGTGACCATTTGTTCTGCATATGAAGGGTCAGTCAGGATTTCCTGATACCCGGTCATTGACGTGTTAAAAACAACTTCACCAACCGACACACCTTCAGCGCCAATGGCTGTACCACGAAATACGGTGCCGTCTTCCAGTACGAGCAGGGCGGACTTAGTCAAGATAACCTCCAAACAGCAAAAAACGGGCGGCTACTCTTGGGGTATACCGGCCCGTTTTGACCCAGAAACTGTGAAATCAGGTCTGCCTAGGCAAACCTTAGCATTCTAGGTCATTTGGCGGTTTTGGTCTAACTATTTTTTTGATTTTTGCAAAAATAACGGTTTTGCAGCAAAAAACAGCGCAATATCGCAAAATACTAAGTTAAGTCAGCTAAACCCAGCACTTGCTGCATAGAATAAAGTCCAACCTGTTGATTTTTCAACCACAGCGCAGCGCGCACTGCCCCTTGCGCAAAGGTGGTACGACTGCTGGCTTTATGGGTGATTTCGAGGCGCTCGCCGATGTCGGCAAACAAGGCGGTGTGGTCGCCAATGATGTCCCCGCCACGCACTGTGGCAAAACCGATGGTTTGTTGATCTCGCTCGCCGCTGATGCCTTCACGGCCGTAGACGGCAACCTCAGATAGGTCACGTCCAATCGCTTTGGCAATCGAATTACCAATGGCCAATGCTGTGCCGCTTGGCGCGTCCTTTTTAAAGCGATGATGGGCTTCGATGATTTCAATATCGGCAGTGTTGCCCATCACTTTGGCGGCAGTTTGCACCAAATGCAGCAGCAAATTGACGCCAACACTCATATTCGGCGCCCACACAATCGGAATATGCTGTGCAGCCTGTTGAATTTGCGCGTATTGCGCATCAGACAAACCTGTAACCCCAATGACCATCGGAGTTTTAGCTGCGACCGCCAGCTGTAAATGTTCCAGCATAGCCTCAGGCATGGTGAAGTCGATCCACACCTCTGCCTCAGCCATGGTACTGGCTGACGTCGCAGCAAGTTGGACCTGATTTTTACCAATTCCAGCCAATTCGCCACTATCAACGCCGATCAAACTAGAACTTGCGCGCACTGTCGCCGCAGTTAATACGTGCTGTTCGGTGGCAACTTGCACCAAAGCTCTGCCCATACGGCCATTTGCACCTAAGATCCCAACCTGAGCCATCAGTCACCCACTTTGCTTTATAAGAACGTCAATTTTTAAAAAATTGGCGCATTAAACCAGAAAAATAACACCACCACCACGCATTTTGTAAATCATCAGCGGCTAGCAGACTGGTCGATCGTAAACTCACAGTGCAGCGGTAGATAGCATGGTAATCAAGATTGCATTTTATTTCAGCGAAAAAAAACGCACCCGAAGGTGCGTCGATAAGGACAATCAGCAACATTATTTCTGTCGTATCTAACAACAAAAAAGTTTAATGTCCTGCGGTTAACTGGCTAAAAATGCTAACAGTGTCGATTCTTGCGCCAGTAAGTCCTGATACAAACGGAACTGATTGGTGGCTCGCTGCAAATTGTGATCGGTGCGATGGACATGGAAATACACATCGCCATTGAGATGATCGGTTAAAAAACGAATGCCAATCATCAAACACATGGCTTTTGCGCCTATCCACAAACTTTGTCGTTCAGCGTCAGTGATTTGGCGATCTAAACCATCCAGATAACCCCGCGCAAGCGCTGCAAAAACATCAGGACGTACCTTGACCTTGTCATGTTTGAGCGTATCTTCGGCTTCTGGCGAGCAACAGGTTCGAACCATATCACCAAAATCAAATAGCCAATAACCCGCCATACAGGTATCCAGATCGATGGCGGCAATGCCACGCTGCAGCGCATCTGAATACAACATGTTGTTAATTTTCGTATCGTTATGACATACCCGCACCGGCAAGGATGCACAACAGGCTTCCAACTCATCCACCAAGTGTTGCTCCGTCAGCACCCAATCGACTAAGGGTAACACCTGCTGTAAACGACCTGCTTTATTCAAGGCGATCGCGTCTGTTAACTGACCATAACGCATCCGCAAGTTATGAAAATCTGGGATGACTGTCACCAATTGTTTGGCATCAAAGTCGGCTAGGGCTGCGGCAAATTGACCAAAGGTGAAGGCTGCTGCATAGGCTTGTTCAGACGTCTCAACCACTTCAATGCTACGGCCGCCAGGGATAAATTTCAGCGCTCGCAAGTCATTATCAGCACCTGTCAGATAACGATGGTCGATGGTTGGTTGCTGCTCCAGGATCTCCAGCGAGTACAGACCTTGGGCTTTTTTGGCTTTCAAATGTTGTTCAATGGCCAGTGCATTGTTGACCATCCCAGCGGCATCAGGAAACACATGGGTGTTGATGCGCTGTACAATCACCGGGGGGGTCGCATCCAGCATATAGGTGTAATTAATATGGCCATTGCCAAAGCGGCGAATGGGCGTATCGGCCGCTAAGCCATAATCGGCTAGCACCAAAGCGGTAATTGGAGTCTGTGACATGCCTTATTAACCTTGATATTGTGGCATTTTTTGTTCGAAGATACGGGTAATCAACGGCAAATCGGCCGCATAGGTAACGCCGTACCAATGTTCATTTGAAGTGTAAACCTGTACCTGTTGCTGCTGTTTGATAGCATGATCCACCACCTCGGGTAAATAACATTCCCCTTTCAAGCCCGGATCAGCTACCAAAAACTGCCGCAAAGCGTTTTCCAATTGCGGGATAATTGCCGGCGTAAAGCCCCAGATATTCATCGACACCAATTGTGAATCAGGCAACTGCATCGATTGCTGCAGGGCATTTAATCCAACCAACCCTGCTGCGGTTTGTTGGATCTCAGTCCATTCCGTGACGGCTCGTAAGCAACCGTTCACCACCTCACAGCAACCTCGATTTACACCGCCATGGTCACTTAAGGTTGCGGCGACGGGGTACGCCACCATCGCCCATTGGCTCGACTTTTGAAAATGTTGAACTAATAGCGCCATCGCCGCAGGACCGTAATAATCATCGGCATTGATCACAATAAACGGGCTGGTGAGCTGTTCTCGTGCTGCCCACACCGCATGTGCAGTACCCCATGGTTTTTGCCGGGTACTTGATAGAGTACACCCCACAGGCAGGTCATTGAGCCGCTGGCAACTAACATGCACGGTTAAATCGTCAGGAAAATGTGGCAGTACTTGCTGCTCGAAGGCGGCAATCAAATTTTCGCGCACAACCAAATGTAATACCCGAACACCGGCGCGATAGGCATCGAGCACATTAAAATGTAACAGCGTTCGTTCAGTTGTACCCAAGGTTGCGAGTTGTTTGTCGCCCCCAAAACGGCTTCCCATGCCACCAGCAAGCACCAATAATGCGACAGGTTGTTGCAACATCCATTCTCTCCGAAACAAAAACGCCGGTGTTCCGGCGTTTCAAATACTTTCGTAATGTACCATGTGGCTCACGAACTGTCAGCTGTGTACTGGCTATAATGCTGCCCGTAAAATGGCTCGCACCACTTCAGGCGTGATGTCTCCATGCTCACCAATCTTCACCAAATGATTCTGCTGTAAATGCTCCACTAAAATGTCCACGGCGTCTGCAGGTATTCCATATTCAGACATCCGCGTCGGTACGCCCATGTGCTCGAAGAAGGCGCGGGTGTGACTGATCGCTTCATCAATCAAAC
>JACCDV010275926.1_pt1 | contig 12347 bp, 7 predicted proteins | sample 7446131 | NCBI WGS metagenome assembly JACCDV01 (sample SAMN15323448, study PRJNA562643) | freshwater metagenome | isolation source: river surface water | place: USA:Blue River Watershed | collected 2017-08-17
GAATACTCATGGGACAAGGCCTCCTCCTTGCGTCGGAGCGAGCTTCTATGTGCCTCGATAACGTTCTTCACGATGGGCTCACCACCCCCCTTATCGTGAGATTTCGGAACAAGACCGTAAGTCCGCCGCTGCAGGCGCATGATATCCAGCAGCAAGCCTAGTGGCCCGTGAGAGGGACCAGTTTTTTCTTCACCAAGATCAAAGGGAATGCAGAACAGCCCTGAAATCAGACGCCAGCGCTTCTCATGGTAGCTTTGGGTCTTGGGAAGAGCTTCCTGGGTTGCCTTGTAACTTGCGTAGGCAAGGAAAGCCTGTACTGAGGTAATGAAGAACCCTTTGGGCTGTTCTTGAGGATCGGCTTCTTGCGTCATGGCCCCAATTTACCAGATCGCCACGACAGGAAGTGTCCAGGTAAAGGGGATTTGCCTCAAAAGAAACAGAAGCCATAGGCGGCATGGAGATGGTTCAGAATAAAAGCTCTATATTTCAAAAAGGATTCCTCTTAGCCATTTCGTCTTTCATTGCTTGGGCAACCTGCGCGGCAGTTGGGGGATTGTTAGGATCTGCTTCAATCAAAGCTGATAATGCGGCTATAAATGCTTCACCAACACAGGCGGTCAGTGTGGCCGCGGTAGTTCCGCAAATTACACCTTTTAGGACAACCCCCGCCCCAGGAATTAATAAAAGTAGACCACCAACTAAGGCCCTGCCTCCAACAGCTGCTCCAGCACCACCCATAATACCCGCAATCATTGTTGAAAAAAATGCTGTATCAATGGGCAGTCCAAATGAAGCTGCTATCCCTGCCAACATGCCAACTTGCAATGGCACGAGAAGGGCAGCATCAGCAAAGGGTATTGGAGTTGCTCCGATTCCTGCCGCTGCAGCCACAGCTCCAATAACAATTTTGTGAGCCCTATCCTGTTTTTGCCGCAACACAACTTTTTGTGCTGCGGCAAAAGCATTTTTTTGTCCTTCCGGTAAGACTTCCATGGTCAGGTCTACAAGTTCCCGAAGGCCTTTTGCTGTCTTTACATGACCATCATCATCAATGATTGAAACAGCCCTGACGCTAACTACATTTCTCGCTTCTGGGATTGCTGACTGCACAGCGGTCCTGAATCCATCATCGTGGCTGCTTTTTGTAATCACCACGATAACAGGCATCCGAGAGGAAAGTTGTTTGGCGAGATTTTGTTCTGCGGATTCTACCCTTCGACTTTCCTCTGAGATGCAAAGCCAAGCACAATGGATATGACGGCTTGGATCTGTTTCTTTTGCTCGTTGATCAATAAATGTAGTGAGCTGATTGAGCGTCTCATGGAACGCTTCCAACTCAAGCCCCCGAGTATCAATGACACTAATGGGAATGCCTTCCTTAGTATACTCTCTAGTATGCTGGGTAACTGGTCTCCCTTGTCCGGTTGTTGCTATGTCCCCTTGGAAAACCGCATTTATTAAAGTGCTCTTTCCAACTCCAGTTTTACCAGCAATAATCACATTCGCATGGCCTCGTTTACGAAATGCCTCTTCTATCTTTTCGTGGATGATTCTTGTAAAATCAGCGTTTGATTGGTGGATCATGATGTTATAATTATGCGTCTTATGTAGTTGAGAGAGGGTACTGACGGAGATGTTTGAGGAGGAAGGGAGTGGAGAGAGTCACACTGATGTCTCGTAGAGATACTTCTGGAAGCCGGTGAAGGAGGCGTTGATTTCCTTCGGGTCTCCTAATTCCGCAAGGGCATCAGCGATTGAGCCGTCATATTTCAGGGTTAGCAGCGGTGCCAGTTTCTCAGATTCCAATTCGTGCACTCCCTCGTTGACGTAATGGGAGAGAACGAAATCAAGGAAGGCTCGCTGCTTTGCCGGGAATTTCGTGTTGATGTAGACTCTGGCATGGTCAGCTCTGACCGCCCGTGTGATGGGTGGCACCGCGTACGCCACATAGGCCAGCACATCAAAGAGATCACTCTTTTCGGCATCTATGATCCTCTGGATCTCCGCAAGCTGATCGACTCCAAATCCCTTATCGGCAAGACCTTGGAGTAGCTTAGACCTTGTTTCCGGGGCGCTCCATAACCTCCTCAGATCTTCTTCGTTACTGAAGAATTCGGGAACCTTTCCATAGAGGGTTTCTAGGAATTGCTGGGCTGACATGGGAGTGCCATCGGGATGCCAATAACTCGAAACGGTCATGTGCTGGATATTCCGTGCCTTTCCATCGGCCAATTTGACCTTCACCTTCCGTGGACACTCGCAGGGATCTTTTCCGCAGGTCTCACAAAGCCCTGGGTCACCGAGTACGCAGACGCAGGGGCGCTGACCACATTCGGGACACGGTTTTGGCGGTTCCTTTGTGCAGATACAGGCGCGTTGATTGCACTTTGCGCATGCCTCTGCTTCGAGTGGCTCGCCGTCCCATTCATCGTCGTTGAAGTGCTTATACGCCTTCACGAAATCATAAATCGTGAAGTAGTTCTTCCCTTCAAAGAGCCTCGTTCCCCGACCGATGATCTGCTTGAACTCGATCATCGAATTGATCGGACGCAGGAGAACGATATTCCGGACATTCCTAGCATCGACGCCTGTGGAGAGCTTTTGAGACGTGGTTAGAATCGTCGGGATAGTTTTCTCATCATTCTTGAATGCCCTGAGATATTGATCCCCCAGTGTCCCGTCATCCGCCGTGACCCGATGGCAGTAGTCCGGATCGGAGGATTTCTTAACCTGATTAATGGCATCCCTGATCACTAGCGCGTGGGCCTGATCGGCGCAGAAAACCAATGTCTTCTGATTCTGGTCGATCATCTCCATGAAGATCTCCACCCGCTTGCGCTCCCTCTCCGGTATCACGATCTTTCTGTTGAAATCCGCCTCCTCATACGTCCGATCGGCTTCGATCTGACCCTCTACGACCGTGTCATCGGCGGTGTAGGTGTACTCGTCCAGCGTCGTTGAAATCTGGCGAACCTTAAAGGGAGTGAGGAAACCATCGTTGATTCCCTCTTTCAGCGAGTAGGTGAAGAGCGGTTTTCCAAAATAGGCGTATGTATCGGCGTTTTCGTCCCGCTTGGGAGTGGCTGTCAGTCCGAGCTGAACAGCTGGCTTGAAATACTCGAGAATCCCCCTCCAGGTACTCTCGTCATTTGCCCCTCCGCGATGACATTCATCGATAACGATGAAATCGAAGAAATCAGGGGGATACTCTCCGAAGTAAGGGGCTGGCTCTCCTTTCTCCGTCTTTCCGGTCATGAAGGTTTGGAAGATCGTGAAGAAAATGCTCCCGTTCTTGGGGACCTTCCCCTTCTTGCGGATATCCTTGGGATCAATCCGCACTAGGGCATCCTCCGGGAAGGCAGAGAAGGAATTGAAAGCCTGATCGGCCAAGTTGTTGCGATCCGCCAGGAACAGAATCCGGGGACGTCGTGCGGGCTTCCCACTCAGATTCCAACGGGCGTGAAAGAGCTTCCAAGCAATCTGGAAGGCAATGAAAGTCTTGCCCGTGCCCGTGGCCAGTGTCAGAAGCATCCGCTTCTTGTCCTCCGAGATGGCCTCAAGCACCTTCTGGACGGCGATCTCCTGATAGTATCGCCCAGGGTGGGAACCGCTTTTGTCTTCGAATGGCACCAGTGAGAAACGGTCTCTCCATTCGTTTCTCTCCTTGAAAGTCCGATTCCAGAGTTCCTCAGGCGTAGGGAATTCCGTGACCTCCCCCTCCTTTCCGGTCTCCATGTCGATGCCGTAGATACCCCGGCCATTGGTGGAGTAGGTGAAGCGGACGGCGAGTTTGCCTGCGTAGTCCTTTGCCTGGGCGACACCCTCGGTCAGCTCCTCATCCCAGGCCTTCGCCTCCACCACACCGAGCATCGTATTCCGATACACGAGCACATAATCAGCAGAGAGAGGCTGTGCGCGGCGTCCTTGGCCCTCAAGACGCCCTAGTGTGATTTTATACTCGCGGCGAACACGACTCTCCTCGACGACACCCCATCCCGCTGCCCTCAGTGCGGGATCGATATGCTCAGCGCGTGTTTCAGACTCGTTCATACGATTAATCTCCGTCTAGTTGACGATCGAGAGACTGGCGAACTAATCCCATCACATAGGGAAGCTCCTCAAGTGATGAAAGGTGAAGTTCCACATCGCCGTTGCCCCATCGTCCCAAACCCGTGACATCGCGACAGATGCCTTTGGGATCATGTACGTCTTCAAACTTCATGTTCAGATTCAGACGAAGTCTCATGGTCTGCGGAATGACATCCACAAAATTCGTTTCCGCCTTGTACGCGACATAAAGCTTCAGGATTTCCTCTGAGACACAGGGATCAAGGGCCAAGACCTCGTGTCTAAAAGCCTGAAAAATAGGCTTCATGCTCGGCGATAAGAGATTGGGATGCTGATCAAGGGTGTATGTGAGTGCATGCTCAACAATTGGACGGTAACCATCCAAAACTGCGCTAGAGAGCGATGGGGCTTTCCAGACTTCTAGAGCCATCTCCGCGAGCCTGTCTGCCCGTGCTTTAATGGAGTCTTCATTCCAGACCTCAAGAGCTCCCAATCCCTGGTTGAGCTGTAGCGGACTTTGTCTCAATCCCGTGATGGGTTTACGGGGCATATCCCTCTTTTCTAGAAAGGGTCTATCGCTGAACTCAGGGTTGTAGGCCGTGAGAGTCAGGTTGCCTAGCGTGTGCAACCACGTTTCCTGAATGCGCTTCCAGTCATTTCCAAGATCCTGCTTCCACGCATCGCAGAGATTTTCATTCTGAGGAAGGATGTGTTCGATGGTTAGCTCATTCATGTCAGGTCGCTCTCTGCGACCGTGATTCTCGAGACGACGGAGCCAATAACTCCGATTTCTCATGTTATAAAGATCCCGGATTTTCAGATCCCTCTGGAACTCATCATCCGAGGGGAACCTCCTGTAGGAAGGAAGTCCCTGGAGATGGGCCTGAATGCTCTCCAGATACCGATCCTTGTTGAGCGCCTTTGTGAAAGTCGCAAAGGTCTTGTTCAGGGAGTTAGTTGGGATGGCACAAATGGTGCGCCTGAAGACATAGGCTTCGACCAGTCTGATGGCTTCCAGGAAATCACCCTTAGCCAGAAGCCCCGTCTTGTAATCGTGGTAGAGCTCCAGAAGGAAGGGATGAGCGACTTCAACTTTCAGTTCCTTGAGGTCGTGGAATGCTGATTTCAGGTCAGTATCTTGCTCTTTCCCAAGAGCGATGGCGCAGAAGTATCGAGAGTACTCACGGATGTCCCTGACCAGCACCTCCGTATCATGATCAGACCGGAGCGCATATGCCTTGAATGCATCGTACACCTCTCCAATACGCGGGATAACACCTGTCTTCAGTGTCAGGTAGTGACGCATGAAGGGATCGAAATGGGTTCCATAGGCATCCTGCCCAAACTCCACCTCCATTGGCCTCCAGAACTCCTCGTAGAGTCTTGTTTGAAGCTCTGGCTCCAGACCCATTAGGATGAAGTTTCTAATCAGATCAGCCTGACTCAACTCCTTACCTGTTGAGTTCATGCTTTCGAAGATCAGTTGGGCATTGTCGTGATCACGGTTAAGAGCAATGTCGACAACGACCAGCTTGATGAGTCCCTTGCACAGGGCTGTAAGGTCACCCCCTTCCTCCTTGATCCATTTCACGAACGACTCGTAGTTGGAATTGATGCGGATCGACGGCTCTCCCTGCGACTCCGAGTGCGAGATGAGAGCCATGAGGGATGTTTTGTCGGTCTGTGACAGGACAAGCTTGAACTTGCGCTCTCCATCCTCCAACGGGTTCATCAGGTAGTACTCCCTGATCATTCGTTGGGAAAAGCCGTCAAAGGGCCTATTTTCGCCGATTGCATCGGCCAGCGCGGCAAGCAATAGAGTTACTGTCGTCAACCTCTGCTGTCCGTCGATCACAAGAAGCGGCGACTGATGGGTCACATTTCCCAAACCACTCTCAACATAGACGATAGATCCGACAAAATGGACCGACACGTTGTCGTTGCTGCCTGAGCGAATGATGTCATCCCAAAGCTGGCGACATTCCTTCTCCGTCCACGAGTACGTCCTCTGGTAGATCGGAATGCGGAATTGCGGTGATCTCTTTAAGAGCTCAAGGAGTTTGGCTTCTCTTGCTTGCATGGATTGGGATCACAGATTGCCGGTGAAGGCTTGGTGGAGGAGGGATTTCTTCAGCTCGTCGAGGGCGTTGAGCTTGTTCTGGTAGAGGGATTCGAGCCGTTGGGTTTCGGCGGCGAGAACTTCAGCCTCTTTTACGATTTCCTGTTGAAGAACAGTAGACGGAAGAAATACCGGAAGCTCCTGAATTAGACCCATATTCAAACCAGCCATGATTGCACCTTTGGCATGCTTGGCTAAGAACGCTTGCGACTGGGGTGCATAAAGGAAGTAAATGTGGAGATAACCTGGTAAGCACTTCTTGCGGTCGAGAGTAATACAGCAGATGTGCTTCGTATTGATCGCAGTCGGAATATCTTCTGGAACAATTGCACAGCGGCCACAAGTGCCCATAATCGTAATTAGCACATCTCCTGGATGCACAGTATAGCGCTCAAGTTGGCGATACTTTTCTGGTGTAATGAACCGGCTTTTTCGCCAGCGAAATTCATTCGCAACTGCATTATCGATCCCAAGAACAGCGATACCGTCATCAACAAACTCACTATGTAAAAGCTGACTGCCAAATGGTCCGGTGCGAATAGACCCTTTGGCTGTTGCAGCAATCGCTTTCACCGTCGTCTCCACCCATCCTTCGCCTTTTTGACTGAAGACGGTTTGGAGGTGGCTTTGGAAGAGGTCGCGGGCGTTCTGGAGGTTGGCTTCTGCGGTGGCCTTGGCCTTGGCGATCCCCTCAAATGCTTCATCGAGAATTCTGACGATCCGCTCCTGCTCGGGAAGTGGGGGGAGTGGGAGCGGTAGAGATTTGATGAAGGGGAGTTTCACCCCCTGAACAGTTGCTCCCGTACCTTCTGCGATAATCACATCGGATACACTCTTAAGCCACCAGTAGAGATAACGGACCTTTAGGGTTTTAGCGTCCCTTGGAATGATGCCCCGCAGATCTTGATTGATCGCTGTGTCTTGTCCGAGCAGGCATACTTTTCCGAGCCCGACACGTGTCGCTATTACAACATTACCAGATGGAATTATATTTGTTGCGCTACTGCGAACAGCCTCTTCGGTAATGCAAAACTCCGTTTCAGTTATGTTGTCCTGACGCATGTCACGAACAGTCGCCCACGGAATATCACCTGAGTAATAGGCGGTTTTATCTTTTGAGGGCGTACCTCCTCCAACTACCTCGCAGAGGTCTCCAAGAGGTTTAACCTTCCACCCCTCTTTCATCCCAAGAGTCCCTTGATTCCCTCCAAGATCCCCGCGGCCTCCGCGTCTCCACGTGAGATGTCCTTGATGATCTCTTCGGGGCTTCGATGCACGACTTCTTCGCCTCCATTGGGGTTCTTCACGGAGAGATCCCACGTCTCGTGATCGATGCCCGAGACATTCACCGTCCATGACTTCTCGGAGTCGGCCTTGGTTTTCTGGAGTTTGATGAACTCTTTTAAGTCGTCGTCATTGAGCGGATTGGTCTTCCCGAGGTTCCTGCCAGGGTCGAGTTGGTAGTACCAGATCTTCCGGGTGGGCGATCCTTTCTCGAAGAAGAGGACGACTGTCTTGACCCCCGCTCCCTGGAAGGTGCCACCGGGGCAATCGAGAACGGTATGGAGGTTGCATTCCTCAAGGAGTTGCTTTCGCAAGCTGACGGAGGCGTTGTCGGTATTGGACAGGAAGGTGTTCTTGATGACGATGGCTGCGCGACCTCCGGCCTTTAGGATTTTGATGAAGTGCTGGAGGAAGAGGAATGCGGTCTCCCCCGTGCGGATGGGGAAGTTCTGCTGAACCTCGGGCCGTTCCTTGCCGCCGAAGGGCGGATTGGCCAAGACGATGTCGTGCCGATCCTTTTGCTGAACGTCGTTGAGATTCTCGGCGAGGGTATTGGTGTGAATGATATGCGGGGCCTCGATGCCGTGCAGGATCATGTTCATGATCGCGATGACATAGGCGAGGGACTTCTTTTCCTTTCCGTGGAAGGTGCGGGTCTGGAGGGTCTTGAGCTGGGCGGTGGTGATGCCGGGCTGCTTCTTCAGATAGTCGAAGGCCTCGCATAGGAAGCCCGCAGATCCAACGGCTCCGTCATAGATGGTCTCGCCAATCGTCGGATGGATGAGCTCTATCATGGCGCGGATCAGAGGACGCGGGGTGTAGTATTCCCCGCCGTTGCGCCCCGCGTTGCCCATGTTCTTGATTTTCACCTCGTAGAGGTGGGAGAGCTCATGCTTCTCGGTCTGCGAGCGGAATCGCAATTCATCGATGCTATCGATGATCTCCCTGAGGTTATAGCCGCTCTGGATGCGGTTTTTTATCTCTCCAAAGATCTCTCCGATCTTGTACTCGATGGTATGCGGGTCAGGGTTCCGCTTCTTGAATCCCTGGAGGTAGGGGAAGAGCTTTTGCTGAACGAACTCAATGAGGTCATCCCCGGTAAGGGCCTTGTCGTCATCGATTTTCCCATCTTTCCCTTTCGGAGCAGCCCATGTACTCCACCGGTAGGGGGTATCCAGAATACGGGTGTAGCTCTTGTTGTGAAGAGCTGCCTCGGTGGCCTTCTCCTCCTCCAGTCCGTCGAGATACTTCAGAAAGAGGAGCCAGGAACTCTGCTCGGTATAGTCCAACTCAGAGGAACACCCCGCCTCCTTGTGGAGGATGTCGTCTATATTCTTGAAGGTCTGTTCAAACATGGGAGGTGGCTTCTTTTGTATCTGTTAACACTCTTGGTGACGAGGAGGGAATGGTCTCATTCTACCACTCGGGATCCTCAAATCTGTTCTCATAGGGACGAGGTGGCTTTGGCTGGCTCTAGGACATCGTTCTTCCGTCGCTGAAATGACGATTGATCCTCTTCCGACGCTCCGGTGCGGGCATCTTTTCGGCCTCCTGGAACTCCTCGGGAGGTTGGTGGAGCTTCTTCTTCCTCTTCACGGCAGGCTTTCTGTCTCAAGAGCCTGACAGAAGGGGGTGGACAGGATGTGTCCAGAGGGAAACGTATCTTCCTGTCATCAAGGAGTATCTACAGGCCAAGACCTCTAGTAGGCGTCTATGAAGTGCCCCTTGATCATGTTGGAGGAGAGTCCGCTCCGCGACCACGTTGGTCACATGGAAGCGGAACAGACTTCTTCTCTGCTAGTCTTCTGGCCTCTCGCCGCTGGGAGCCATCTTGACGATCTTGGGATCGAACCGGGCCAGCACATCGACCAGATCACTTTGCTCGGCCATGACGGACTCGATGTCCTTGTAGGCAAAGGGAACCTCGTCCAGTCCTGCCGAGATCAGCGTGATTCCCTTCTCCTTGAGCAAGGCATTGGCCTGCTGCCAAGAGAGAGTCTCGTTAGCCATCTTTCGGCTCATCCTTCTCCCGGCGCCGTGGGCCGCTGAGTTCAGGGATTCGGGATTGCCTCGCCCCCTTACCAGAAAGCCGGGTGTTGCCATGGATCCGGGAATGATTCCCATCACTCCCTCACCAGCCGGTGTGGCTCCTTTCCTGTGAACGATCACCTCCCGGTCGGAGTGCATCTCCTTCCATGCATAGTTGTGGTGATTTTCCACATTCAGGAGCACCTCGACCCCGAGGTTAGAGGCCAGGTGGCTGTGAATGAGCGCGTGATTGGCCGAGGCATACTCGCCCATGAGACTCATCGCCGCCCAGTACTCACGGCCCTCATGAGTGTCCAGAGAGAGCCAGGCCAAGCGTGAAAGTTCCCTGGGAAGCTCTGGGTGCAGTGATGTCGCAAGTTTGCTGTAGTGATCGCAGACAGCAGCGCCGGTTCCCCGGCTTCCGCTGTGAGAAAGCAGGGCCACGTAATTTCCGGGAGCAAGACCAGAAACCTCCTCGTTCAGGGTCAATAGTCCGAACTCGACGAAGTGATTGCCGCTGCCACTTGTTCCGAGCTGAGCCCAAGCCCGATCCTTGTTGGCAATGGTCACGGGACTGACGGACCAGTCATGGTCGAGCACCGGGTGTTGCCTTCGTTTCCTGAAGGTGGCCCCGACGCCGAACTGAACCTCCTTGTGAATCGATTCGATCAACCGATCCTTGTGATCCTCAAGCCAGCTTACCGGCAGATCGAGCACCGTCATTTTCATCCGACACGCGATGTCCACGCCCACGGCATAAGGAATGACCGCATTCTCGGTGGCCAGCACACCCCCAATCGGGAGACCGTAACCGACGTGGGCATCAGGCATCAGCGCACCCGCCACGGAAACAGGCAGGTAGGCGGCTGCCTCCATTTGCTCGAGAGCCATGTTGTCGATATCGCTGCCCCATTGCTTCCAGGGCATGGGGGATTTTTCCGGACGGAAGAGTTCCGGATCCTGGAGTGCTTTGGCCAACGTTGACCTCAGAGGATCCTCGGTAAAAGAGGCCGGATCGGCCACGATGGCGCTGATTTCAGAGGCAAAGGTCTCCTTGTCCGTACCCTGTGCGGCGAGCTTGGCGAGTAGTTGGAAGGCATCCTTCATCGTTTTTCCGAGAGGAATGCCCAGTTGATTGAGTTCTTTGGGTTTCATGGTTGTTTTAAGCTGCTTGTTGAAGTGTGTTGCGAAAGAAGAAATTCAGAGGTGTTACAGGAGGAAGATCCCCCTTGATCGGTGCGCTCAAAGCGAGTCTTGGGAGTTCGGCTTCTATGAAATCGCTGATCGCGGGGATGCGGGGGCCTCGATCGAGTTCTTCTCCCGCCTGCTTCCTCACCACGAGGTCGGCGATCGAGAAACGAAGCGTCGGATCCTCGAGTGTGCCGTGAGCCAGACGACCGAACTCCATCGGTACGACGCCCAGTCCACGCTCGATCCATCGGCATGCCAAGATCGGTCGCAGGACATAGAAGTATTTCTTGATCCAGACGATCTCCTCTCGGAGATAGCTCCTGAAGTTTCCCTCCGCCATATGAAGGTAGTGCAGGAAAACCTTCTCGGGTTGGTAGTGCTCAGAAGCCAGCCTGCGAAAATCACCAAGAAAGGCATCGTCCTGAAAGTAGACAACCGGGGAGTTCAGCCATTCCAGAAGCGGTGGATTGGATTTACGCAGAAGCCCCAGAGCCTTGCGCAGGTCCCAGCCGCTCAGATCAAGATCGTTCCGTATCGGTTCCTCGATCACGTCTCGCTGCTGCTCCACGCTCAGATACCAAGCAAGGGGATGAACATAGAGAAACCTCACATCATAATCGCTGTCCTTGGAGGCAAAGCCCCAGGCACGACTTCCGGATTCCACGGCATAGAGCACCCGGACGCCGTATTTGGATTCGATGCGGCGGAGTTCGGACTCAATTAGGGATTTCATGGGAATAAATGGGGTGGGTAGTTGGTGGGAATTCCGGGGAAATAAAAAACCCTGCTCGTCTTGCGGCGAGCAGGGTTGAGAATCGAATTGAATCTAAAAATCAGCTGTTCGCGCGCAATAAGAGGGTGAAGGTGCTTATGGATCGATGAATCTCCACGGTACAATAAGCCCCAGTCGTGGATCGATTGATCCCCGATGATCGGAACTTATTGTGGATTGCGAACTGCATGAGCTTTCGATTCCTAATCGTGAGGCTCTGGACTGTCAACGGGTCAAAAACATTATTTCTAAAAAACCGTAGATAGACACATCCTGTCTATGCACTGCGGTACAATTAACAGTTTTTTCATCACCGATGCCGACCGACAAAAACTGATTCAGTCGTGGCTGAGATATTAAAAAGGTTGAAGGGTGGAAGCATTAAAAGGGGAAGGCCGTCATGACGGATTCTCTTCCGGTTCCTTTCTCCTGTAGACCGCGCCGTGCTTAACAAGCATTTGATAGATCTTCTCGGCGGCTTCACCATACTCGTCACCAGCGTGGCAGTGACAGTCGCTGGCTGCGTAGTCCAAAGCCGTTGAGATGGTATCCGGGTTGTCTTCAGGCGCCATATTGTGGTTGGGGTCTGCCGCGCCTTCTTCAAGCAGAAACTGAACGGTCTCAGGCTCAGAGTGAAGGGTTGATCTGACCAGTACATCGACCCCATCGTAGAAGAAGAGATTCACATCGGCTCCTGCCTCGATGAGGCGACGCATCATGGCAATGCGCTCTGACGGCTTTAGCTCCGGGACAGCGGCACACCGAGCCTCGTAGTCCTCCCCGAAGGGTATCCAATCTGTCGCAGATGTCTCGGCAAGCGTGGTGAGGGCTGTTTCATCACCCGAATCGGCCGCATTGATATTGGCTCCCTGATCGACCAATCTC
>JACCDV010886030.1_pt1 | contig 12346 bp, 7 predicted proteins | sample 7446131 | NCBI WGS metagenome assembly JACCDV01 (sample SAMN15323448, study PRJNA562643) | freshwater metagenome | isolation source: river surface water | place: USA:Blue River Watershed | collected 2017-08-17
TTGATGCCTCGTATTGATTGTCACCCTTCTCATCCACTACGCTATGCAGGATGGTTATCAAAACATCCTCAACGTATTGACTAACTTTAGGCCATTCTATGGGAGTGATCTTCGCTTCTTTAAGCTTTTGAGAAATCTATATCTTTTACATAGCTTGCAATTATTATATATCCATCATGTTAGCAAGAAGTTAATAATTTATTTAAATCAAATACTAAGCTATAAACCTATGAGCACATTCTTCAATATTTTTGGATTGACTTTCTCTCTTACGTCCTTCAATCTCATTATAGCCACCATGTTCCGTAGTCTCAATCTATTAGCTTTGATGATATCGATTGAAATCATTTGCTGCTTAGGCTACTCGTTGTACCTCATTCAAAAAATAACTCATCCTCCACCTCGTATTATTTAATATTCAAAGTGCTACAAGGGTAGATTGTAGTCGTAAAAATAGAGTGATTTCGGTATGGAAGTAAAAAAGAGAGGGTTAAGCTGGTAGTAAAAATAGATTATGAGGGAGCTGTAAATTAAGGAAAAGTATATCTTTGAATGAGTAAAACATGATTATATTTTCAACATATTTTTTTATGTTTAAAGCAAAATAGAGAAATAGTTGTTGGTGTTTCGATAAATAACTTGAATGCATTGTGTGATAATCAGTCAGTTTTTCTCATCTCCATGAAGCTGGATTTGAAGATGGACTTGATTTTAGCGATTGCTTACATCTGTGTCTCTACGACCTTCCAAGCCTTCAAGCTCTCGTTGGAATTGAGGTCCAACTGTTGAATGCCCTTTTGAAGTTTCTGCTAATTGAAGCCTGTGACGACATCGAGGAGTTAATCCTTGAATGCTTTCATGAGTTCATCTCTCTTCTCCTCGTATGAGCTGATGACGCGATAGAGCTCATTCACAATATCCTCGAACTGCTCGCTAAACATAGGAATCTCTCTTTCACCCTTGAAGTGTTTCTTAAGATGCTCGTATATTTCCCTTGCCTTACGCTAATTCATTTAAAGTATAATAACACTACACAAAACAGTCAAATTTATATATCAATTATAACTCAAACCGAACATTATATTTATACTTTATTCAGAATTTCATCGATGAAAAGGTAAGTTTGTAAGAATGTTGAATTAAAACTTTAGAGTATATAAAAATGAGCAGAAGTAGAAAAATAGCAAATGAAAGTTCTCATTGGAAATAGCAACCTTATGAAAGAGAACAGTTATTCCTTTGATATCCAAAGATCGAAAAACAACTTACAAAGAAAAAAAGAAACAGATTGGCGCTAAAATCCCATACTTAAAAATGTTCGGAAGATTGTGAACAAAGGCATCGATATCTTCACATAGAAAAGACCATCCGAATTGGATAGCTCAATATATTCGATAAAACAGAACATCAAATAGCTATAAGAAAGGCAAATGAAGTTATTCGAATTGAGTGTCAAAGTCAATAATTAAAAGATTATTAACGAACTAGCTTAAGCTCTCAAATACATTAGGCATAAACTGAAGAATCTTGAAAGATAACTATACTTACAAAAGCCTTAATTCTCCTGTTCTTAGAAGCCTGCTTTGAGTGGTAGGACCATTGTACTTTGATTTTATGTTCTGTTGATTAAAAAATATTGCCTTTTTGTTAATGCCGATAATACTCACCACGCATTCTTGGAGCTATTCCCATCACATTTATTGAAGTTTTCCCTTAATTTTTAATGAAGCGGTCAATTAATTAATATTGCTCTCGAGAAATAGAGGCAGATTAAATTAATTAATACTTTCTTTACGGAATTTCATCAAATCAAAAATAATTGCATAGCTTTTAAGTTTGATAATAAAGTTTTATGAATAGAAAGAAGTCAAGTGAAGCTTTGAATGAGTAGAATGCACCCCAAACTATAGTCCCCAAATTCGCTCCGAACTGGGCTAGTGTTGTTCGCTTTGACCGTATTGTGATGAATGTGTCAGGTATTTAATAGATTAGATAGATTGTTAGTATGAAGTAGTTCCCAAGGTGGCTAAATTGCTCAAGTGGAAAGTAAAAACAGATTCGAATAACGCTGAGTGGGATATTTGGTGGACCGACTGGGCAGTTGCTCCTGAAGTTCTCATGAAAATGGAACATCATCAAAAAATTAATCATTTTCCAGGAATGCATACGCTTTCTCGAAAAAATCTACTCGCAAAGAATCTAATGAAAATGCGCAAAAGAATTCCTTAGTAATACAACTATTTTCCCCTCACATGGAATCTCCCAGGCGACTATCAGGATTTAAAGAATTACTTTTAAACAAATCCCAATGGAAAAGCTAGAACATTCATCGTCAAGCCCTAGTGTCTATCGCAAGGAAAGGGAATATTTTTAACCCGCAAGCTTTAAGATATTAACCCTACTACACATTGTGTAGTTCAAAGATACCTGAGTCGCCCCTATCTAATCGAAGGATTAAAGTTCGATTTAAGAATATACGTCTTAGTTGCTGGGGTCGATCCGCTTCGAGTTTTTATTTTCAGAGAGGGGTTGGGAAGATTTGCAACTTAGACTTATGTTGCCCCGAATAAAGATAACATGGAAGATGTATGTATGCATTTGACTAACTACGCTATTAATAAGTAAAATGAAAAGTTTATCTTTAATGAAGATGAAAATGATATGGGTATAGGACACAAAAGGTCTTTAGAGGCAGTATTCAAAGTGATGGCATAAAAAGGAGTGAATGTTGCTGAGCTCAAATAAAAAATACAGGATGTGATTGTGAAGACTATTATTTCAGGCCTTTCTTATCTGAAATTTCAATATCGTTCTTGCCAGCCTTAGAATTATAGAGGAGATATGTGCTACGAGCTCTTAGGTTTCGATGTGATCATTAACGACTAACTTCAGCCCATTATCCTATAAATAAACTATACTCCTTCATTTTCAACTGATACGCCTCTTGACTGGAATATTAAAAAAAGTTTAATCCATGATGCCCTCGTTCTGATGGGCACTAACAAATAATCAAAATAGGTAATCGTAAAGGCCAGGAAATAGTATAGGGATCAAAGAATGATGACGGGCAAAAAAAGTAAGCTTACCCCTGAGGAAAAGGAATAAAAGAGAAAAGAAGCAGTTAAATAAAGGGATGCTTATATCGCTCAAAATCTTGGAGGCTTTACACAAATTTATCCTTTGCCAGAAACCAACCCTCGGCAAGCTGTTTATTAATAGCTGATAAAGATCTAAGCTTAAGCGAGTGGGACAGGAATTATTGAGAATAAAAAAAGTAAACCATTGCCATAATAGCCATTACAACAGCAAAATATAATCCGCAGAAACACATAAAAATTGTCAAAGTTACCAATCATACCCTCCAAAGATCCAATCGAATTAAAGCAAAGTGCCAAAAGAGTTGCTTCCAAAAAGCAATACATGAAAAGCACAAGTAAAATTCAAACGGAAGATGAGTTATCAAAAGTAGGCGAGACATAACTGCAAGGAAGAACAAGTGTGCAAGACGAGCAGTAGTTTTCTCAAAAAATATTCAAAATGAGAGTGAGATAGGTTTCAACGAAAAAACGGGCTCTTCCCGTGAGAGAAACATTAGTGCCAAAAACCATTCAATTCTAAGGTTTTATGCTGGATGGGTTGATGTAAAACAATCGAAATAACAATGCTCGTTAATGATTTTTATTGATTAAAAGCATAGTAAAGATCATATTATTCCTGCATCAAGCAGCATCTTTTTCTTCAGCCTATTGAAGTCTTATTTAAATTGGTTGAAATATTGAGTCTCATATTCTTGATTAATCTTGTCAAAATTAATCAAGGATTAATCACCTTGATTTTAACTTATTTCATTGTTTCCTTTTGAAATTGTTCTCTTATCCTTTGAAAATAACTTTTCATTTGAAAAGTGGTATGATGAATTTTGTTCATTAAAGTTGGGTAAATTATTCCTTGATTTTATTTACTCTTTTTCTGATTTGAAGCTTAATTGACTGATTTCTTTTCGAAGACTGGCCCCCTCAGAATTACTAATAAAGCTCGATTAAATTTTACTCCTTAAATTGGATAGATCTTGCTTTATACTATCCATAAGTTCTTTCTCATCTGAAAGAGAGCTAGATTTATATTGCTCAACCAAAGATTCTTTTTTTTATAAAAGAACATTGCTTAAGCTGACTTCATCTTTGCTTATTGGCATTTTATTGGAAATGCTGTGGCTAATCTTATAAAAGGATGATGATTTTTAGGTATTAGAGTAAATTTGCTCACTTTCTTTCTTTTTCATGTTATCTTTTTCTTATTTCTTGTTGGCTTACAAGAATGAAGATGTTTTCGAAGCTTTGTTTTTTTTAAATAAAGTTTCCTCTAAATCTTATTCAATGACTGGCTCCAGTACCTTTTTCTTTATCTTAGCATGATCTTAATTATCACTTTCATAGTCTTACAATTCTTATAGATTTATTTAATCATCACTTTAAGGCTATTTATCTAAAGAATGGTCTTATTAAATTGGATGTTGTTGTTTACTTGGAATATAAGAAGATGATTTTAATATAAGTTCAGGAGTAAGTTAGTGTTTATTTGTAATATCGGCAAATTTACTAAATGATAATGCATCTTAGCTTAATGTAATTATTTATTTTTATTAACTATATTATTTTCCAACTAAAGAGCTGTTAAGATCTTACAGTTGCTTTCTCATTGATTTATCCTACGATTTTTACTCAGAAATTTTTCGAACAGATGATAATTAGCTTTCGAATGACCCTCCATGATTTACCCCTTTTTTGATACGAATGTTTTATTACTTTTATTCTTTGGAGATATCACCAAAAATCTTTTGAAATGCTATTGACTGTATTGGGTTGATAGACTTTTTTTGGGATTTTAATTACTATGCATGTCTTTTTGATGACTTTTAAGCTTATAATAAAGTAATGAAGTTAGAGCGAAAAGCCTATACCTTACCAAGATTAAGATTTACTGCTTTTATAGATTAGCTAACGATATCATTTATACGCATGATTCCTTATTAGTTTACTTAGTGCTTAGATAAGAAAGAATTTGAAGACTCGTGCTCACTGAGCTCAGCTTTCATCGAAATTTATTACAAATTACATGCAGCTCTCTTATTGCCAGCAATTTTATCTTCTTTTATCTTTGGTTCTTCAACCCTTACTTTTATTTATTATTTTGGGATAGTTTAAAAGAGCTGAATTTTGTCAACTATTGATTAATCTTTCAAACATTCTTTATAATTTGTTTCTTTTTTATCTGATTATTTACTGGATTGTTAAACAAATTTGATTAAATTTTTTTATTGGTTTCCTTGAAACAATTATTATCTTTCCTTCTTTTTATTGATTACTTTAATCTTTTTTCGATGAAATACCTCATCCTCACTAGCTATTTAATTTTTAAATGCCTATTAATTTTTTATTCGGAAAATTTATTTGATATCTTTAAATTATTATCCAACTTCTTTATTATTCATTTTATCAAATAAGTTTTATTATTCAGGGTCCCAAGAAGGCTTCAACTCTTTTTCATCATTCATAAAGAAATTTCGAGCAGGACTTTTATCCAATTTTTCTTGATAAAGATGAGATTTGGCAATAGAATAGTTTTTTTTATTATATGCTTTTGAGGGTTGTTGAGATTAACTTTATTCTTATCGACTAGCTATATGAAAATTTTAGTAAGGTCTTGATAAAATATGTGCTTTTGATGATTCATTCCGAATTTCATGATCTTCAAACTTACTGATTTGATGTTTGGTAGACGATGCATCTCGAGCATATTAGACTTTGGAAGCACTTTACGATCTCGCTTATGTTTTATTTGGAAAAATCTCAGTTCTCCTGATCTTAGAAGCATGCTTTGAGCGATAAAATTAGCTAAGGACCATTGTACTTTGATTTTATGTTCTGTTCGATTAAAAAATGTTGCCTTTTTGTTAGTGCCGATTTTACTCACAATGCATTCTTGGAGCTATTCCCATCGCATTTATTGAAGTTTTCCCTTAATTTTTAATGAAGCGGTCAATTAATTAATATTGCTCTCGAGAAATAGAGGCAGATTAAATTAATTAATACTCCACAATAGGTGATTTTTTACTATCTCGAAAATAGTCGTTTAAATGAATAAGCCTAATATTAGACTCATCTGATGAGATTTTGTCAATACTAAGTGATTATTAAAGTTAGAGCCTCTAAGATATTTGCTAAAAATTATTGGCCCGTTTTCCGTTTGAGATTAGTCGAATAGGCACGTAACTATTGCTAAATTATTATTATTCTTTTTGTTGAGGCTTGCATTTTTGACGATGAGATGCCAAGATCTATTAAATTAAATCTTTCTTAGGCCTTTAGAAGCTAGGCTTAGATCGATAGATAGGCTTAAACCTATTCTCGTCCTTATTGTTAGATAGTATAATATAGTCTAATTATTCTCTTCTCATTTACTCAATAACGTTATAAACTCAAAGAATATCAAAGTGGCATCATTAATTCACAACATATTAACTTCTCTCAGTTTTGATCAGACACATATTTCTAAATGAATATTTTGGCTTATAATGGATTAGTGCTGACAGCTATGGATTAATTAATCCCATTTACATTATTAGCTTCTCGTGGGTCGCTTATATATACCATTATATCTATATCGGGATTGCAGCTTTTCATTATTGAAATAGTATGATGTCCCTCAATCCTTTCTTATTATCCTCTTTTTCTATTCATGTCAGTAATCATTAGAACTTTTCGGCTTTGGTTGAACATTAAACATCCAAATTCGTCAATCCACTTGATTAAGCTTCGATTATCGACTAAGTTAATAACCTCCCAATTAATATAAGGAGCTTAGTAAAAGATAGTTTTGAAAATCTACACTCCCTCTAATGGATCGTCATCAACCCAAAGTAACAGAGAAGAGTTAGACTTTTTGACTGAAGGCATTTCTCTCAAACGGATGAATCTTTACTATTTGTTGACTTATAAGACCTAAAAATGTGTATATGGCAAAAAGATTACTTATTTGTTTTGGCAATATCTTGAATAGTTTATCATATTTTTTCCAGAAACACTTTCAATGATATAGCACCAGATACGTAAATCCTCACTAAAGATCTTTTATTCCTGCCTAGAAGTTGCTATAAAAAACTTGTAATGAATGATATCCCCAACAGTTAATTTCTAAGAATCCAAGGAATAGTGGTAAACTTTTCCTTGATAGTTAGTCAGTTTTTTAAGTATTTTGAGGATTATGTGAGTTAGCTTAAACTCCCAACGATTTATTTCCTTCACAATATCGAAGTTAAACAACTAAAAGCTATACTTAAGGTATTTGTTAATTTTTTAGAAGAGGATATTAAGTGAGAAAAGAATAAGATATTTGACTTAATATTAAGAAAGCAAATTATCCATAAACTATGCCTTATATTTAGTATAAAACTATAGGGCTATGGGATAATGCCCAAGTTTTAACGACCCGATTTCTTTATAAGTGAGTTATTCAGGTTAATGACGAAAAATACGATAAAATAACTGAAAACCATACACCAAATAAGCCTGTACTTAGTCATTAATGCTTTCTGGAGATAAATACTAAAGTATGATATCTATTTTTGCTGAGGGCTTTAGAATTCTTCCTAATATACTTAAACCAACCCTGTTCGAATTAGCTACACCACATTCCTCCAGTAAAGCTGATACTTTATATCCAATAACATCTCTTAATTTAATTCGACTCCTAAATCTGCTATTCTAACCTTACTAACTATTGAAAATACTGCTCTAAAGCCTCTATGAAATATATGAAATTGTCGACTGGCTTCCACTTAGCTTCAACATCGATTTATTGATAACTAATATGGCCCTATCGATAATTTGAGAAGGCGTTATTTTGAGGACTTAATAAAATTTGAGAAGTAGCTTTCTTTGAAACCTTAATTATTATACTGGAGAATCCAATAAAATTGGTTAATTTGTGGTGATATTGACAAGTATAAAAAGCCTTTCCTTTAAAATTCTTGGCTTAATATGTTTCTTTATTAAGGCTAAGTCAGTCCTTGTCTTTATCAAATGAACAACTAACATGTAAACTGATGTTTGCTCTGCTAATTCTGCTGTTATTTTAGTGTATATATTCAAGCTAAACTGAGGAATTTTGATCAAAATTTCAATTTTGTCCAAACTTTTATAATACTTACTGTTTCGATACATAGGCTCAAAGTGATTGACTTTACTATCGAGAATACGTGGATTTAATTAAATATTTTCGAGTTATATGTTGTTTAGCCTCTCTTTTATATCCTTTATCGAATATTTAGGATCTACTACTCCAGCTCCTTCTAGCTCTAACAGAATTAGCTGTTGTTCGCTTGAGGAAACGGAGGAGAAGATTTTACTTCTGTACTATTCAACAATCGATTCAAGCTTTATGGACTCATCTTTGTAAGGAAAGTAAAGGGGCTATAGCTTGTGCTGGCCATACTTAGTAGAGTTAATTAAAATAGTTTTGTGGCTTTCGGAGTGGAAAAAAGATGAGGATGGCCTAAGTTGGCTCATTGAGTTGACCTGCATTTTATTACTAAACTGTATTATCAGATTAAATTCTTATAAATAACAAACATATATGTTGTTGCGGATAATATAATGGGGAAAGCGATTACTATTTATGAAACTTCAAAGTGGGTGGCTTTTTCTCCCCAAATCTATATTTTTATCGTTATCCTATCAATTATCGGCTTAATGGGATTAATATTGTTAAGAAATAATGAGTATATTGAGATAGAGATAAAATTAAATCACTCTATATAAAAATAGTCAACTCAAATAATATAATCTTAATTACTCACCAACATCATTTATATATTTGCCCCTCCTCTTCGCTTCGTTCTCCCATCTCATCACCACATATTCTCTTCCACTTAGCTCTCCCCTATTTTTTGCCCTCAAATAAATGATCGTGCTCTTTTTAAAGGTATTTTCGATTTTTTTATTTTCTAATTTGCTACTACGACCTTCTTTTGGATGCTGGTACAGAAATAAAGGCAAACACTCTGCTTTAATTGGGAATATGAGCCGTCTAACATCATGCGCATCATTCACATGGTTCCAAGAGAAGTCACATGAGATGCAAAAAAGCTATGATGAAGTATCATATGGGCAATAGGAAGGCTTGTGGGTGAAACCATTAGGGACTCTAAAAGACCTAAGCCATCTAATCTCGATCTGGGATTTGTAATAATAAATAATCTTATTAATAGGTGAATCGCTGCGGAAGAGTTATGACAAAGAAGTAAGATATCGGAAAAAGGGCGAAAAAGGGGAAAAGGAATTTATAAGCAATAGCATCTATGAAGAAACATGGGTAAGATCATTATAATGATCCTTCAAATTTACATTCCACCTCCTCATATTAAAATCCAATAGTGAATCCTACATCCTCAATTGAGTCGAACGAGAGCCCAGGGACTTTATAAAATTATTTCAAGATCAAATCAATGGACAAGACCGAAGACACATTAAGGTAGATTCGAGCGAAAAGATAAGCATTTATTTGCTATGTCGATCAACTCAATCATCAACAGCAGCAACCCAACTCCCAACCCCCCTAGAACTATACTTAACTAACAGCTCAAATCAATTAATAATTTTCAGAGTTTACTTTCTATAAAAATTGCAAAAAAAATACTTAATTATTCGCCAGAATAACGTGCTCACATGCTAAAAAATGCAATATTTCCATTACTAATCTACAAGGAGAAATACTAAAATACTACTGGAATGTCGCTCTTTCCAAGAAGTAGGCCAAAATCAAACGCTTCATTGCTCAAAACCTCGATGCGTTTTTATTTGTATTTGACTATACTTAAGCTAAAGAAACCTTATCGAGACTTCCCTCCATTCTTAGAGATTCCCATTTACTATACTATAGATTGATTAATATAAACGATGGAAGAAACATGGACTTCCGCTAAAGCATGAAAATGATCACAGAAGGATTCTTTAGACAATAGAACCGCGATATTGTTATTGTATCGAAGCAGGTATTTTAAGAAAATCAGTTCTTGAACATCAATAAGATTTGCAATAATATAGATAAAATCGTAATATAATAAGAGAGCTTTTTAAAAACCGTTCGAGGATGTAAAAGATATATAAATTTTTCGATAGATAGCATGTTGATAGCTGTGTGGAGATAATTCAAATTGACTGGGGTTTAATTAATCAATAAAATTAAAAAATTATTTGTTTTGAAGGAAAAGGAGCTAGAAAGCATGATGATTTAGTCACCCAAAACCCTTCATGTGACGAAAAAAATGCCTTAAGCACAGAATTGCTATAGCTGTATGTCTCTTAATATTGAACTTAAGCGCCCAAAGCGTACCCGTACAATCTGCCAAAGATGTACTGCTAAAGAACGTAAACCTATATATCTTTGCAGAGACTGCTTTACAGAATATCACATTTCAAAGAACCTCTATATTTTCAAAAAAAATGAAAAGAAAGGTAAAATAAAAAGAAAGATTCTTGCCAGAAGAGTAGGGAGAAAAAATGTGCATCGAAACATTCCAAATGAGGCTGACATTAATGAGATATAAGAAAAGCCGACTGAAAACGAAATGATTTTGCTTAAATTAGATAAGCAATGCGATTAATTCTTTGAAAAAATCGACGAGCTAATCGAGGAAAGGAGTATTTCTTCAGCTCAATACTATTTAACAATGCTCATGAATTTAACAATATTAAAGACACATTAATATCAAACTTCAATCAGCACTAAACTCTAAGATGGAATGAAAATTGAGGCGTGATTCATCAATTATCTTTATTAATAAAAATTTAATAGTTTTGTAGAAGATTCCTACTGCAAAGTGCGCTTAGAACTAATTACAAATATCTATGATTCTAACACAAAAAATGAACCTGCTCTAATGAATAATAGGGATGGTTCGCTTATTTAAAAGTGTTTATATTAATCAAAATAAATAAAACTATTTTTTGATGAAAAACTTAATAAAACCTTAAAGTTCCTAGTACTTTAGAAGATACGAAAAACCTCCATAAGACCCCGAAGTTACCATGAACAACATCTAAGCCAAAAAGCTAGCCCTCTATGTCGGAATCGATACCTCTTAAATCAAACAATTCCCATGGTTCTTCGAATTGGTAAATCATAAATAACACAGATTAACAAATCCAAATTACCATAAAAATATTCTAGATATCTTAATGCAACGAAAGACGCAGTGATTTATTTTAATGAGGCGACCCATGAAGAAACCTATGAACATCCAAGTGCTCGCATTTTCAAAATATTTTTCTACTAAACGCTAAGCAACAATAAAACAATCTATACATTCGCTGATAAGCAGAGTAAGCTTCTCCCATTTGTTGAGTAAAAAATGGTCAGGCAAAGTATTGGATTAAACTCAAAGAGAAGGTAAGCAGAAAAAGTTAACCTTCAAAAGGATGAAAACGGAAAAATGGTCATCAGTAAACTTTAGAAAGTTAATCCTGATTTTAAGTCTCTCCTTGCTTCCAGGAGTTACATGCTTAAGATGCTTGTTGAAAAGGTTTATACGAAAAGGGAGATTATTGGCAAGGGAAAAAGAGCTGCTTCTTACTTAGCAATAATTTCGGAGTATAGACAGATGATGAAACAATCAAGCCCATAAAAATAAGATTAGTAAATGGAGAACTAACAAAATTTGGCCTTATATCAGAATATATTTTAAAAATAGGCTTTGTTTTACTTGAAGTAATTCGGGAACCTTCAAGATATACCGCCCTCAATTATTAACGCAAAAGAATATCTTTAAAGCACACCTTAAAATGTGCTTAAAAACATATTCCTTCTTAATGTTGAACAAGACAATATTGAACTATATTGGCTTGCTAGAATGATGGATTGCCTTCCGCTACCTCCCAGTTGGAGCAAAAAAAGGGGAACTATCTTTGATTCATATTTTTATGAGCCTGACAAGCTATTGTTTGACGTTCATCCCAGCTATATCTACATTATGTACCAGCTCAATAAGTTCAAAAGCATATTCAAATCACTAGGAGGTATGAGGCAAAATTATTACTTGAATATGAGGCAGCTCAACTTTTTTGATTTCTTCCAAAGAAAATACACAGTTGACATGTATGGATATATTGAAAACTCTAAAAAGAAGGCTGAAAAAATCAAAGGAAAGGAGAAAGACAAACTACAATTAAAGATAAGCTAAAATTCAGATTGGATGGTGCTTGAAGGAGTCAATAATACTCAAATTCCATCATAAGCTTTAGTTGTTATCGAGCACATCGAGCGTTTTTGGGACGCATTAGACTTTAAA
>JACCDV010323983.1_pt1 | contig 12343 bp, 10 predicted proteins | sample 7446131 | NCBI WGS metagenome assembly JACCDV01 (sample SAMN15323448, study PRJNA562643) | freshwater metagenome | isolation source: river surface water | place: USA:Blue River Watershed | collected 2017-08-17
CAACCCCAACCCCAACCCCAACCCCATCAATTAATAAAATATATTTTTTCGAGTATTTGTTAATAGTTAAAACAAAAAAGACATTAACTACGTTTAGATATAAAAATACACATGCTGATCACCAAACAGATAAGAATAATATTTAGGTCTAAGCTATTCAAAATAATCTTTTATAATATTTTTCGGATAATAAGTATGTCAGACGAAGACTACGACGTAATCATCAACGACAAAGAATACAAATAGTTGAAGGAGAATAAAAATAAGGTTACTCTTCTTTAGAAGAAAGTGCTCGAATGCAAGCAAACTGATGATAGCAAGAATCTTAAAATTGCTCAGCTAGAAAAATAAGGACAAATCCAAAAGGAAGAAATCGCATTCTTAGTCGGACTCATCGAAAACATCGGCAATTTGAAGAGCGAAGGCGCTTACGAGTAAATTGATCAGTTGGAGCACTCAGGGAATAGTGCTCAGTTTGAAGTTTTGGGAGAGTCCATTATGTTTCCCAAGAAAATAGACCCCAAAAGATCGCAGCTGAAATCAAGTCATTTGATAAAGAAATACTCAGCAACTATCCAAGTCGTTCGAAAGATCTAAGAAAAAATATAGTCACAATAAACCTTAATAAACCAATTAAACCAAATGAACGCTTAGAAATCAGAACTCTTGCTCACTAAAAACACAGCAAAGATCCTTTAAATGATTTCTTAAAATATACAGGTTAAAGTTAATAGCCTTGAGTAAGTCAAACGAATCTATTCTGAAAATAAGCTTCTTAAAGATCAGAAGGCTAAATTTGAGAAAGAAAACCTTTTGTTCAAAGAAGAATCTAAGAAACTTGAACAATTAGTCAATAACTACTCTTAGAAGCTCAAAAGGTCATAGCTTTAGCTGGCCCAGATTAAAAAGCAAATAAAAGACATAAGTTCTAAAGGTTCTGGCAACAATTCCTCATCTTCCCATGGAGATAGGCCATATCGCATCAAGCTGCTCATCGACGAGCATATTAAAGAAATGTAGAGATCACTTGGCAATCTTGGAGGGCTGAGCACCTAAGAAATACACTCGATGCTTAGTTCTGAGCTGAAGAGCCTAATTGAGTATATACCAAAGTCTATGGAGAAGAAAAAATGATTATACCAAATTGTTTAAACAATTTTATAAGCTTCATCTATAACGAAACGATTAACAATGGTCCTGATCGCCCGAGACATAAAATGTAAGGTTAAGTATTCTTAATTAATAACTTTCTTAAATACACACAAAAAATTCCCTAAAAGCCCTTATCATGAGCCCTTGACCTCAAGGCAAGACAAATATAGCAGTTTAGACGAAAAATATTACATAAAGCTTTCCATTTTAAGTTGTTGAAGGCTGCGATAATTTTTAAGATATATCTTAAATTAAATCACAGACTTTTAATTGCTTCAACAATCGGTAGATTCTATAAAGATTAAACAAGAATGTCAAAGAAGGATAAAGTTCACATTAACTTGGTCGTCATTGGTCACGTCGACTCTGGAAAATCAACCTCCACTGGTCACTTGATCTACAAATGCGGTGGTATTGACAAGAGAACCATCGAGAAGTTTGAGAAAGAAGCTGCTGAAATGGGAAAAGCTTCCTTCAAATACGCCTGGGTTATGGACAAGCTCAAGTCAGAGCGAGAGAGAGGTATTACCATTGATATCTCCCTTTGGCAGTTCGAAACCCCCAAATATCACTTCACCATCATTGATGCCCCAGGACACAGAGACTTCATCAAGAACATGATCACTGGAACCTCCCAAGCTGATTGCGCCATTCTTATGATTGCCTCACCCCAAGGAGAGTTCGAGGCTGGTATCTCCAAAGAAGGTCAAACCAGAGAACACGCTCTTCTTGCCTTCACCCTCGGTGTCAAGCAAATGATCGTCTGCTGCAACAAGATTGACGAGAAATCCGTCAACTACAGTGAGGAAAGATACCTCGAAATCAAGAAGGAAGTTTCTGAATTCTTGAAGAAGGTCGGATACAAGCCCGACACCATTAACTTCATCCCCATTTCAGGATGGAACGGAGACAACATGTTGGAGAGATCACCCAACACTGCCTGGTACAAGGGCCCAACCCTCATTGAGGCTTTGGACAAGATTGAGCCACCCAAAAGGCCAACTGAGAAAGCTCTCAGACTTCCCCTTCAAGACGTCTACAAGATCGGAGGTATTGGAACCGTCCCCGTCGGTAGAGTTGAGACTGGTATCCTCAAGCCCGGTATGACTGTTTCTTTTGCCCCAAGTGAGCACAAGACTTAAGTCAAATCCGTTGAGATGCATCACGAGTCTATCCCTGAGGCTATTCCCGGAGACAATGTTGGATTCAACGTTAAAGGTCTCTCAGTTAAGGATATCAAGAGAGGATACGTCTGTGGTGACTCAAAGAACGATCCCCCCAAAGAAGCCGAAAGCTTCCTTGCTCAAGTCATCATCATGAACCACCCCGGTCAAATTGAAAACGGATACACCCCCGTTTTGGATTGCCACACTGCTCACATTGCTTGCAAGTTCCACGAAATCCAAGCCAAGATTGACAGAAGAACTGGTAAAGCCACTGAAGAAGAGCCCAAATTCGTCAAGAACGGAGACTCAGCCCTCATCATCTTGAAACCCTCAAAGCCCATGTGCGTTGAGACCTTCACCGAGTATCCTCCTCTTGGAAGATTCGCCGTCAGAGACATGAAACAAACCGTCGCTGTCGGAGTCATCAAGCAAGTCAACAAGAAGGCCGGAAAATGAGATTGATGTAAATAGAATCATTTCAAATATTTCTTCGAATATCATCCAACATCTTAGTTATAATAAATAATAACATTAAAGATGTGTTTGAATCAAGCAATTGGGAATGAAGCAGCCATTTGGATTCCGCATTTCCCTTTGCCATCTCCTATTCTCTCGATCAAGATATATCCTTATATACCCCAAGTCCTACCCCATGAGTTTTTGACTTTGAAATACTTCTTTCCGCTATCGGTTCCGTATCCAACAGCCAACGCTCCGTGGTCGAGGTTGGTTCCACAGTTTCCAGTGTAAACTCCCCTCTTGTAGAGCTGGAATGAGAGATGGTTGGCTTGAATGGCAACTGAAACAGGGTTTTTAGCAATAGCACCCAAAAGACTTTGTTCATTATCCTCAGTTACTTCAGTGCAATCACTGATAGTCCAGGCTTTATCAGCGACATTGTATTTGCATGTTGAGCCAACTCCTTCGTAGGGATAGTTGGATTCGAGGGTAATTCCGTTATCTTTGATGTAGAAGAATGAAAGGTTCATTAATCCTCCGTGGCATCCTTGGTTTCCATATGAAGTGGAGCAGTCAACAAGCTGCTGCTCAGAGAATTATTGCAAACTACCCTCTGAGAGGAAGTAAGCACCTTCAACTGATCCAGTTGTTGAGAAAGCCCAACTTGAATCGCATTAACCTTGGTCCTTGATGATTGTAACTGCTCCTATATCTTACCAGTCAATCTCGTCAGGAAGGTTGGCAGTTGGAGCCTGAGCTCCAGTGCACTTGGTGGTGGTGGCTGATTTGACAGGGGAACTAGCAAGATATTTAGCCTTGAATTCTTCAGTATCCATATCAGCAAATTTGTTCATTTCGACCTCATAGGTTTCAAGACCAGCTGCGTGTCTCTTGTTGTGAGCTTCAACGAAGGCGAGGTTGTTAAACCAAACTCCCAATCTGTATGCTTCCTCCTTCACTGAATAACGTTTGTTGTATTTGAGCTTCCATGCATCGAAAGCGTCGTTCTCAAGATTGGTGTTATTGACAGAGTAGAGAGTGACAGCAGCAACAGCCAAAATTGTCAAAAGTAACACTTAAGTTTTTCTCATGGTATAAAATAATAACATTAATCGATCGATGATTTATGCATACTGCCTCTCTGTCTTCTCCCTTCATTTCTTTACCAAGCATAACATATCAGTACCTTGCGACCCACGCAGAAATTCAAACTTCGGCTGATTAACCAGCAAACGGGAGATTGTACCGATTCAATAATCCTTGATGCATAAAAGTTGACAACAGATACCTTTCCCGTGCCAATTAAGCTGAAGGGAGGCTAGAGACTTCTCATGAAGATCAAATTGCTATCTATACCCTCAAAATCTAACGAAGTACTTGTTGGGGAAGGGGTTGTAAACTTTGATAAGAGTTCAATAGATAGTACTTTACGGGTTCCCATTTACGACAAACAAAGGGGAGTCGAGGAAATAGCGATTTGCAGCATTGATTTCTTTCTTTCAGGATTTTAAGTAGAAAAACATGTATCCATTAATGTTGATAAATCTCGCAGTAGGTTCGAAGATTGGAGAGAAAGAACAGAGGATGCAGTATATTCGCAGATGTCCTATACAGTCGAGTCATAGGAAGAAAGAAAGGTTGAAGTTGATCCTAAACCCACTGGTAATTTGAAAAAGAATGAAGCAGTTAAAAATATGGCAAACTAAGCGGCAAATAAACTAAAGCGTGAAAGCAAAGATGATAAATTAAAATCAAACATTAATAGTTCAAGGAAACCAAACTCCAGCAAAAATATGGAAAAACAGTCGGTGAAGAAAGAATAAGATAGAGATTAATAAGATAATGAAAATCTTAATAAACCTTTTGCTTTATAAAATAGTGTCTATTTAGGATAAACCATCCCAAAAAAGAAAAATAATCCTCAATAGTATGTGAATAAAGACAATAAACAGTTTGTCTTCGATACATTATCGTAATAAATATTCAAAGACATGTAAGATCATAAGGCTGAGCACTCACCCAAAAAGAATGATTTAATGATTTCTAAGTTGAAGAAGTATATTGAAACTATCGAGAATAATAAAAATGATCATGATTCGTCACCTAAAAATAAGAAACGAAGAAAGAATATTAAAGTATAGTAATATGGCGCATATAATTTTCAAAATATTTTTGTAAAGTACCATCAAGATCCAAAGTGGAAGCCAACAAAAATCCTGAGAAATATACGAGCAATACGCTTAATTAAAAATGAAATAAAATAAGATTAAGAAGGAAGGGTTATTCCTCAAAATATTAATAAACTCTTTATAACTCTCCCAAACAATTAAAAGCTAGTAAGTTTTGATGCTATTGGCTTTAAATCCCATTGTATAATCAATAAACAGAGTTAGTCAACTGTCTGTATTCAAGTTCCTGGAGATTAAGCTATATTGAAAGTGATAGTTGTCTTAAATGAAGAAGGTAATTTCTAGGGTACTTTCGGACTTCAAGAAGGAGAAAACATGAGCATAAAGCTGAGTAGAATGGAGAATAGTGGAAATTAGCCCATATTGTCTAGATCAGAGTTTAAGTTAATTTTCGATCTGAAATCAGAGCTGTAAAGAAGATCAGCAAAGTTGATTAACATCAATAATGATGGATCTTTTCGATAGCCATATGATATACTCGTGCCTTAACAGGATATTAAAAAGAGAGTATAGTTGCTAAGTGGCCAGCCTTGGGGATTTGTGCAAAGCTATGCAAAATAAGCCAACTTAACTTTGTAGTCCAAATAACTTATCAATAAAATCAATAAGGAAATGCCATAAAATGAGCTTTCTAAAGTATGGGCGACAAAAAATAATAATTAATAAAAGTAAAAAACAAATAAGAACAGTTAAAAAAAGGTTAGTTCTTCAAGTGAGCTCAAAAGTAATTAACCATCCCCAAATTTAACAAACCAATAAAAGGTTCGTACCTCATCAAGTAAGACAAAAGAATATCTTTAAAACACGCCAATAAAAATAAAAAAGCTGAAGCCAATAGCATCATCAAACGAACACAACCCTGATATTAGCTAAATAAATAGTATTCGAAATGGGAATAGAAATAATTACAAGTTCCAAGAGCGAGCTCCCTCCAAATAAATTAAGCAGGCTTGGGAAGAAATATTGTTTAAACGAAAAATATAAGAAGAAAACTAGAAGTAGAGACAAAAACTTTCCAAAATGAATCCAATCAAATTTCAAAACAAGAAAAAGATAAAACTTTTAGATTCACTTAACTCGTAAAGCTTCAATAGCTAGTCTGATTCATTATCTTCCAATAAACAACCAAGAAAGATAAGCAAAGCAAATAAGCTCTACCAATATTCCGAAAGTGACTAAAAGACATCGAAATTTCCAATGCGCAGCTTAAGACTCAAGATACTCAGTATTTCAATAACATAGCCTCAGGCAGTGATTGAGGAAAGAAGATAAGACGAGATAGGAAAATTTGTGAAGTTTAGCATCAAGCATAGTGTTATTTATTTCACAGAAGTCATCTTCAATGGAGAATACAACTCGATCCTTTGGAAACTCTAAGGATGTATATTCGAACGGCTCCTTGGAAATTAAAAGCTTGAGGTATAGATTTATTAAACCTTAAACAATCGAATAAAAATGATTGGGAAATCATAGATTAGAGTCAACAGGTTATTCTTCTTGCGAAATAATCATGTATATAACGGAAGAATAGCATATAATAATATACTAAATGGATAATTTACAATGAGTTTCGAGATTTAGGAGTATTTCCCTTTTGAGGTCATCGAGGAAGAAGATGAAGAAACAGTCAATCTCAAGAAGAACCACTCCTAAAGCAAAAATAGGTATCGAACTAAAAATATCAATACTATGACTCATCACTCACAAAAGTATATCCATGCCCCATCACCCCTCAAAGGCTCAAAGAAGCCCAATTATAAAGAGTATAGAGAATAGGATGATTTAAGAGAATAGCAACTATAATAATCGATGTCGATGCCTATCGGCCTTACCAAACCATAATCTTGATATAATGATGATTTTATTTGATAATAAATGTTTTTACGACTGAATCATAAATAGGCCCTCTTTTAGCTCTTATCTCCAGCTAACTCGATATTTCTGCCTGTGTTGTCGGTGGCCCACTCCATTCCGGCTTATCTCTCTTTCTTTCTCTTGTTCATGCAGTACACAATCAGGATCACTCCCACAATCACTAAATAAATATATTTGTACATAAGACACCGATGGGGATGACTGTAGCCAAAATGATGATAGTTGTTCTGGAAAGTCCACTGTCGCTGTTATTGTTGTTATTGCTGCCACCTCCATTCACTGTGATTTTGGTTGTTGTAACTTGCATGCCAGCAACTGTTCCAGCGAGAGTATTTTGAAGGTTGGTTTGTTGGATGGATGCGGCGTTGGATCCATCATTTCCATTTGAGTTAATGAGCATGGTGACGGTAACAGAACCATATTTAATGCTGAGGACATTGATAGCGTCAATAGTGCTGTTGATTGAGCTAGCAATAGAATTCAAAAACGACAAATATTGCTGGTTGAACAATCCAGCGGTGACACCCAAAGTGCAGACAACCTGGAAGTTGAAGCTACTAACACATTGAGTACCTTGTAAAGTGAAGCCATTAACACAAGATAGGCAGGTGATGATTGAGCCAGTGCAAGTTTGGCAAGGAGAAAGGCAAGGTATGCATGTGACTGGAGCTGAAGTGGAGACAAGGGATGCTTGGGCTTGTAATTGGGCAATATAGCCAGCCTTGCAGGAAAGACAAGAGTTTATGCTCAAACATGAAGAACATCCTGTCGAGCAAGAAATACAGGCGTTACTAGGATTCAAATAAGCCCCAGTGAAACAACCTGTGCAGAATGTTGTGTTAGTAGTTGCGCATCGGGCACAGTTGTTGCCACATAGTGAGCAAGTTTGATTGACCTTAGTAGTGACTGTTCCTTGAACAAGAACATATCCGAGAGGGCAATACATGCAGTTCAAATTGGCATTGCAGGTGGAGACATTGACCAAGCAGTTTTGAATTACAGTTGCATTGTTGGTGTAGCCGTACATGCAGGACTGGCAGGTGGTTGGAGCATCAGCGAGGCAGGTTGCGCAAGGACTCGAGCAGGTTGGGACACACTTGAAGGTGTTGGCTAGACTAAAGCCATTAGCGCAAATGGTGCAGCCTAATGAGGTGCAGGTGGAGCAGTTGGCTGAGCATGGCGAGCAGCCTCCAGTTGAATTGCTGTAATATCCTACAACGCAAGTAATGCATATGGTGAAGTTGCTGTTACTGCAGATTTGGCAGCCAGCCTGGCAAGGAACACAGAAGCCGTTATTATTGAGGACTGATCCCTCAGTACAGATAGTGCAGCTGGTACTGCCACCGCTGACAGAGCAAGAAGCGCAGTAAACTCCGCATGAAGTATTGGTAGTTGTTGAGTTGACGCAGGAGTTGTTGGTGAGTGCGAACCCCACTGGGCAAGATGTGCAGAAGGAGGCAACATTGCTGCAAGTACTGCAGTTGGAAGTACAGACTTGACAGACATTGTTAACCAATAGACTTCCAGGATAGCAGGTGAGACAGTTTTGAGAAGCCAGTGGGTTGCACTGCATACAGTTGCTGGACAAAGTGCATGGGGCACAAACACCAGAGGAGGAAACGTTATTACTGGATGGAGTCATGTAGAATCCATATGAGCAGGTCAGGCAGACTGATGGGTTTGAGCTTGAACATATCGAGCAGCCTGGGTCACAACTGGCCAAAATAGTGGAAGTAGAACTGACTGAGACGAGGACATATCCAGTTGAGTATTGGGAGTTGAGTGAGCTACAGAATGTGGCTGAGCTGCAAGAGCTGCAATAGATGGGGCAAGCTAGACAGTTATTATTGCTTAAATAGAATCCAGTAGCGCAGTTTAAGCAAGTGGTGGGTTGGTTTGGATTGCAGTTGAGGCATTGTGGTGTATTATTGCAAAGTGAGCAGGATCCTGCACTATTGACATAGTAATAAGGCGAGCAGGCTGTGCAGGTCTGGTTGTTGCAAGCAATGCAATTGGTGGTGCAGTTGGGCTGGCACATGAGGCTTGTTGCATTGTAAAAATAGAATGGGCTGCAGGTTGTACAGGTTGAAGGATCAACAGGGTTGCAGACCAGGCAATTAGCCACATTGCAAATGTAGCAAGTTCCGTTGCTGAATGGCTGTGTAACGTAGGGTGGCTGGCATGTCGAGCAAGTGTTGTTGGCGCAAGTCAGGCAGGGGGCAGCGCAAAGGGTGCAGACTTGGTTCACTAAATTATAGCCAGTGGCGCAGACTGTACAAATGTTGCTGACGGCACAGTACTGGCAGTTGGAAATACTGCAAGTGACGCAGCTTGTCACATTGTTAACTAAATTCAAAATAAATCCAGGCTTGCAGACTGCGCAATAGTTATTTTGCTTTTCACAGTTCTGGCAATTGAGGGTGTTGCAGGTCAAACAGCTGAAACCATCAGCACTAGGGACAAGGGAGTTATTGCAGGATAGGCATTGGCCTTGGTTGTTGCAGCTCAGACAGTTAGTGACTGGGCACTGAACCACACAAGTATTTCCACTAACGATATATCCAGAAACACATGACTCGCATGTTCCATTGGCAGCGCAGCTTGAGCAGTTAGCGATTGAGCACACACAGGCGCTTCCGTTGTAGTATTGTCCAACTGGGCAGCTGCAGGTGTTTGTAGCATTATTGTAGACATAGGAAGGAGGACAGACGCAGCTTGATACGTTGGTTGTGGAATTAGTGGAAAGACTGAAATTGCCGTTGCACATGGCACAAGTATTTGGAGCCGAGCAGTACTCACAGTTTGATACTGTGCAGAAGGTACAAGTGTTGTTGAAGAGGGTATTATTGGCAGCGCAGGTCGTGCATGTTGTACTATTGCAATTCGTACAGTTGGTGACGCAGTTAGTGCAAGCAGAAACGTTTCCGCCCAAAGAGTAAGAGCCGATGGGGCAAGAATCGCATGAGTTATTGGGGCTGAGGAAGAAATCAGGAAGGCAAGTCAAGCAGTTGTTGGCAGTGTTGTTGACGCAAGAAGTACAGTTGGCAGGGCAGGCACTGCAGTTTGTAACAACTCCTCCAGGAGATGTTGTGCCGTTAGCGCAGGCATTGCATGTTGAGTTATTGGCAAAGAAATAGTTGACTGAGCAGGAAGAGCAGGTGGAACTATTTGTAGTTGAGCTATTTCCTGTGCAATTTGTGCATCCTTTTGGACAAGTTTGGCATTGGCTTGAGTTTCCTCCTTCAGAGAACTGGCCAACCGGGCAGGAAGTGCATGATCCGTTTGCAAAGATGTAATTGTTCTGGCAGGCAGTGCAGGTCACATTGGAGGATGTGTTGACTGCCTGGCAAGCAGAACATCCTGATGGGCAGCTTACGCATTGCGAAGTTCCTCCAATAGGGGAGTATTGCCCAGGCAAGCATTGAACACAAGACCCATTGGTGAGACCATAGCCATCAGCGCAAGCAGTACAAGTTGAGTTGGAGGTGGCGTTGGTAGCATTGTTGTTGGTGCAGGTGGTGCAGTTAGTTGGGCAGCCTGAGCATATTGCGATTCCTCCAGCTGAAAATTGTCCCGCTGGGCAGGCAGTACAAGTATTGTTGGCAAATCCATAGTTAGGCAAGCATGCTGAGCAACTAGCATTGGCACCTGTTGAATTTGCTGTTGTGTTGGTTCCAGTGCAGTTGGCGCAGCCAGTTGGGCAGTCGGAGCATTGAGTGGCTCCCTCGTTAGCATATTGGCCACTAGGACAGGCAGCACAAGAGCTATTGGTAAGTGCGAAGTTAGCATAGCAAGTGGAGCAGATTTGAGTTCCATTTGGAGTAGTACAGTTTTGACAGCCAGTGTTGCATGCAGTACAGTTACTATTTCCTCCAGGAGAGGTTTGTCCCGCGGGGCATGCCGAGCAGGAACTGTTGGAGAAACTGTATTCGTTGTTGCAAGAAAGACAAACCTATGTTCCGTTAACAACTGAGCAATTAGCGCAGCCCACACCACAGATTGAACAATTGCTGACTCCACCGAATGATGTCTGTCCAGCTGGGCATAAAGTGCATGTTCCGTTTGAAAATCCATAATCAGTTGTGCAGCTTGAGCAAATTTGTGTTCCATTGGGAGTTGTGCAGTTATTGCAGCCAGTTGCGCATGGAGCACATTGGGCCTGGGCTCCTGCTGATGTTTAGCCAGTGGGGCATGCTGTGCAAGTATTATTCACAAATCCATATTCGTTTTAGCAGTTGGAGCAGATTTGTGTTCCGTTGGGTGTGGTACAGTTTGTGCATCCAGTGTTGCAGGCTGTGCATTGGGCTTGGCCTCCAGGCGAGGTTTGTCCAGTTGGGCAGGCAGTGCATGAGCCATTGGCAAATGCGTACTCGTTAAGGCAGCTTACGCAAGTTTGAGTGCCATTGATGGGGGTGGTACAGTTGGAGCATCCAGAAGAGCATGGGACGCATTGGGCTTGGCCTCCTGCTGATGTTTGTCCGCTTGGACAGGCAGTGCAAGTACCATTCGAATAGCCATATTCGTTCAGACAAACAGAGCATGATACTGTTCCATTAGCTGTTGTGCAAGTTGTGCATCCTGTTGAGCAGGCGGCACACTGGGCTTGAGCTCCGGGCGATGTCTGGCCAGTTGGGCAAAGAGTACAAGTTCCATTAGCAAAGCCATAGTTTTATGCGCATGCTGAGCAAGTTTCTGTTGCGTTGGTCGTTGAGCAAGTTGTGCATCCTGTAGCGCAGGGGGTACATAGAGCCGTTCCTCCTGCTGAGGTTTGGCCTGTGGGGCAAATTATACAAGAGCCATTGTTATTATAGCCATAATTGCTGGCACAAGTCTCGCAGATACTGGATCCGTTGGTGCAAGTAGCACATCCTAGGCTACAAGCAACACATAAAGCTTGTCCTCCAGGTGATGTCTGTCCAGTTGGGCATGCAGTGCAAGCGCCGTTGGAAAAGCCATAATCTATTGAGCAGCTGGAGCAAACTTGAGTCCCGTTTGGTGTAGTGCAAGCACTGCATCCTGTGTTGCAGCTTCCGCATGCACTCGTTCCTCCGGTTGATGTTTGGCCAGTGGGGCAAGCTGTGCAGGTTCCATTAGAATAGCCATATTCATTTGCACATGTCAAACATACTTAAGAGCCACTGCTTGATGAGCAAGAAGTGCAGCCTGTAAAGCAAGCAGAACATGAAGCAGTTCCTCCTGCAGAGGTTTGGCCTGAAGGGCATGGAGTACAGACACCATTTAAAAGTCCATAGTCGGGGGAACAGCTTGAGCATACTTGAGTACCACTTGGGGTCGTACAAGCAGTGCAGCCAGTGTTACATGGTGTACATGAAGAGGCAGTTCCACCAGCAGAAGTTTGTCCAGAGGGGCATGCAGTACATGCACCAGCTGAAAAAGAAAATTCATTCAAGCAGCCAGCGCAAACGACGGATCCAGTAGCTGATGAGCAAGTGGTGCATCCTGTTGGGCAGGCAGTGCACGTTGCAGTGGTTCCTCCAGCAG
>JACCDV010030279.1_pt1 | contig 12339 bp, 7 predicted proteins | sample 7446131 | NCBI WGS metagenome assembly JACCDV01 (sample SAMN15323448, study PRJNA562643) | freshwater metagenome | isolation source: river surface water | place: USA:Blue River Watershed | collected 2017-08-17
CTGCCACTTTTATGATATTACTTAGGCTCGTATCGCAATTGTCAGTCGCTACAGGGAATTTGTTTTGGGCATTCGCCAAAGCTGTTGCATCGCTACATTCAACAGTTGTGTTTAGACTTGCTGTTTCGGTAGTCCAAGTAGGCGCAGTGCTGTCTTGCACTGTAATTACTTGAGTAAAGGTGTCTGAAATATTGCCACAATCGTCAGCTACAGTCCACGTATTGGTGTAGGTTCCGGCATTGGCACATCCTTCAGATGCTACAAATGTTCCTGCCACTTTTATGATATTACTTAGGCTCGTATCGCAGTTGTCAGTTGCTACAGGGAATTTGTTTTGAGCATTCGCCAAAGCTGTTGCATCGCTACATTCAACAGTAGTATTTAGACTAGCTGTTTCAGTAATCCAAGTAGGCGCAGTGCTATCTTGTACTGTAATTATTTGAGTAAAGGTGTCTGAAATATTACCACAATCGTCAGCTACAGTCCACGTATTGGTGTAGGTTCCTGCATTGGCACAAGTTGAATATGCCACAAATTGACCTGCCACTTTTATGATATTACTTAGGCTCGTATCGCAATTGTCATTCGCTACAGGGAATTTGTTTTGGGCATTCGCCAAAGCTGTTGCATCGCTACATTCAACAGTAGTGTTCAGACTTGCTATTTCGGTAATCCAAGTAGGAGGTGTTGTGTCAATTATTTTAATAATTTGGTTGGACAATGCAGTATTAGAACATGCATCGCTAACTGACCATTTTCTAACTATGACTGTATTATTTCCGCATAAGTTAGTTCCAGGGGTTAAACAAACACTATTAAATGCTATTTGTCCCTCTTCGGTTCCATCTTTTCTGGCAAAAATGAACCAATTTCCATTTAAATCTCCTGTGAATTCTTCAAAACTAGATACCAACGAGTTTAATCCAATAATGGTATTAGTGGTAGACAACATTCCATTTGGGGTAAAATTTTGAATACTATTGGTTACAATTGGATTGCTATTGTCCCATTTTGGATAGTTGGAACTATTAGGATAAAAAACGGGTAAATAAAGTTCTTTTTCACTTGAGGTTAGGTTGTCACAATCCCCACCTTTACAATAAGGGGCTACTAAAACAATCCCTTGTCCATTTGGAGCTACTAAAACAAATTCAGCTCGACCTTTTCCTTGATTGGTTTCAAAAGATAAGGCTACTTTTTTAATGTTATTAGCCGTGATTGAATCAAAACCAGAAACGGTAAAAGGAAAATAATTTCCAGTTCCCGAATTTACAGAAGCGGAATTGAAATTGCCAAAGCAATCCGAATCTTCATAAGAGGTAATAGGATTAGGATCACAATTGTCTTTAATATTTGTTACGACTCCTGTTGATGTAGGTGTAATATCAGCAGAGCAATTGAAATCACTATTGAGTGTAATATCAATTGGAGCTATAAAAGTAGGTGCACTGGTGTCTTTTACAGTTATAATTTGTGTATGAGTATTTTGGTTTCCACAACTATCGGATGCAGTCCAAGTTCTGTTGATAGTGTATGAGCCTATGCAAGAACCTGCAGTTTCTGTTTCAACAAAAGCAACAGTTGCCTCACCACAATTGTCTGTAGCGGTTAATGTTATAGGAAATGGAATTGCATTACATTCAACAGTACTATTATTAGGTACTTCTTCTACAAATGTAGGAGCAGTAGTGTCAATCACAGTAAGAGTTTGCGCAAAATCGGCACTTGTGTTTCCACAATCATCAGTGAAGTTCCACGTTCTCACTCTCGAATAGCCATTAGCACAATCGGTAGTAGGAGTAGTAACATCGCTTACAAGGTGGATTGTTGGTGTAGCCGAACAATTATCAGTTGCTGTTGGAATTTCCATTAAAGCCGAAGCTATTCCACTTGTATTATTACATTGCAGAGTATGATTCAAAGCACCGCTAATTGTAGTCACAATAGGCGCAACGTCATCAATTACGGTAATGGTTTGCACAAAATTAGCACTTGTATTGCCACAACCATCAGTGAAGTTCCACGTTCTCACTCTCGAATAGCCATTGGCACAATCGGTAGTAGGAGTAGTAACATCACTCACAAGATGCATCGTTGGTGTAGCCGAACAATTATCAGTTGCTGTTGGAATTTCCATTAAAGCCGAAGCTATTCCACTAGTATTATTACATTGTAGAGTATGATTCAAAGTTCCCGAAATTGTTGTCACAACAGGCGCAACGTCATCAATTACAGTAATAGTTTGCACAAAATTAGCACTTGTATTGCCACAACCATCAGTGAAGTTCCACGTTCTCACTCTCGAATAGCCATTGGCACAATCGGTAGTAGGAGTAGTAACATCACTCACAAGGTGTATTGTTGGTGTAGCCGAACAATTATCGGTTGCTGTTGGAATTTCTGCTAAGGCGGATTCTATTCCACTAGCGTTGTCGCATTGTAATGTATGATTCAAAGCACCGATAGTGGTTGTTATTGTAGGTGAAGTAGTATCATTTATAACAACCGTTTTTGTACATTCTGAAGTACATCCATTAGTATCAGTAGTATTTAAGGTTAAAGTAAATGATGCATTACAATTCTGTCCAGCAGTAACATTTGCAGTCTGAGAAGTAGTGCTGCCACTTAGAGTTCCATTGCCGGAAATACTCCATGAATAGCTGGAGCTAACAGGAGCAGCATAATTATTAGTAATTGTTGAAGGACATAATGGTCCATTAGATCCTGTAATTGAACAACTTGGAGATGGAGTTGTAGTAATAGTAACATCATCATAAACAATACAGTGAGTCCCAATACCATTAGAAGGATGGGTTTCTACAGTAAGTCGGAGTGTAGCAGGACTTCCATTGATTGTTACATAAGAATCCAGAGTGGTTGGACTGGCAATTGTAGCACTTCCACTTAGTACAGACCAGGTTGTAGAGACAACTGTATAATTTGAACTTGGCACTGCAACCCCTTGTAGTTTGTAATTTCCTCCTGAACAAATGGTATCATCATCGCCAGCGTCTGCACTTCCTAAAGTAAGATTGGTAACGGCTAATGGCTCAAAAAAATCTTTAATTGATGCTGATGGAGCTGTTGAGGTTTTTGATTTTACAAAAATTGTTTTTATTTTGAGATTGGCACACGGATCAATAGCCCCTAATACTTCGGTTAAATTAACCGCTGATTCTATAAAAGTATTTTGTGGGTAACTATTGGTTCCAAAAGCAGTATAAGGAACTGGAACAGTAGTCGAATTTCCTGCCGCATAAACCGAATTAAGTGGAAGAGATGAAAAATAGGTTTTATACTGCCAAGTTCCACTAACATTTTCCCAATGTTGGATATCAAAATTAGCCGCACCATTTTCGAAATAGACCGTTAATAAAAAATCACCTTGCGTTCTTCCTCCAGTTAAGTTAGAGGCTGTTGAAGCAAAACCTGTAGCTGTTTTGGTTAATTCATCTTGAAGAAATTCAAAATCGATATACGCATTACCACTATTACTCAAACGGTCAGCCGCAAAAATAAACCACACATTTCCATTAGCATCCGTAGTAAAATGGATTAAAGCATTGTTCATGTCAGTTTTATTGTTTGCTGTTCCCAATGTCCAAGACATACTGTTAGGATTATCACTTACTTTATCTCCACCTCCAAAAATGTTATCATTACTGCTATTGTATTCATCATACAAATGGTAGGTAGTTTTTGTGTTTAAAGGAGTTCCAGAATTGGCCAAAACAAAGCCTCCTGATCCAGTACCCGATACCCAATCTCCAATAGCTGAATTAGATGAAAGTGTACCGTCAATATTAAATCCTCCGCTTGGAGAACTAACAGAAGCTATTCCTGGTCCAATTTGAGCAGAAAGTACTAGTGAACAATGGAGAAATACGAAGACAAAAAGTCTTCCCAAACGAGTAAATGTTGGTTTCATATTGATTTTATTTTTAAATCGTTAGAAAGAAATAATTGGACTATTGTAGAATTGATTTCTTTAAAATCAGTTACCTAATCATATAGTTATGTTTTTAACTATTTGATATATTGATATTTATATCTAAGTTACTTTGTGAGAATATAAAAAATAGTGCAGTACTTATAAAAGACTAAAAAACTCGTTAAACAGTCCGTTTTGATTATTTTAGTGATTGTTTTCTTGCTTTTTTTGTAGCAAAAAGAGGGTTAAATAATAAAAAAGTAGACCGTTTAATAGTTTCTTTTGTAAATTGTATTTTATATCAGAAAAATCATTTTTTAAATCATTAAGCCCTAATTCCGTATACGTTATGAAAAATTTGATTTTAATTAGACATGCAAAATCGAGTTGGGAAACCCCAATTCAAGATGTTGACAGACCCTTACTCCAAAGAGGAATTATGGATGCTCATTTAGTTTCTTCTTCTATTTTAAAGTATATTCCAAAGACTTTTATACTCTGGAGTAGTGTAGCTAAACGAGCTGTAGATACGGCTTTGATTTTTGCTCAGAACATTTCTTTTCCAATTGAAAATATTGTTTACAAAGACGATTTGTACACTTTTGAAGAGAATCAGTTAGAGAAAGTAATCAAATCGTGTGATAATCATTACGAAAATGTTATTCTTTTTGGACATAATGAGGCTATTACAAATTTTGTTAATAAATTTGGAGATAGTTTTGTTCCGAATGTTCCTACTGCAGGATTTGTATTACTACAATTTGAAACAAATTATTGGAGCAAAATAAATAATGGAAAAATTAAAAAAATACTATTTCCAAAAGATTTAAAATAAATATATACGTGTTGCAACAAAAATACATTGACAGAGAAAAAAGTTGGTTAGCTTTTAATGCGAGGGTACTTCAAGAGGCAGGAGACGAAACAGTACCTCTTTTAGATAGAATGCGTTTCTTAGGTATTTTTTCTAATAATTTAGACGAATTTTTTAGAGTTCGTTTTGCGGCTATTCGAAGATTAACTTTGACAGGAATATCTGGAGAGAAATATTTTAATGGGATTTCAGCTCAACAGTTATTAAATGATATTACTGAGATAGTTATTCATCAACAAGCGGAAAGTATCAATATTTTAAATGATATTGAAGCAAGATTAGAAAAAGAAAATATTTTCACAATAGACGAAAATGATGTTACAGAGGATCAGAAGAATTTTTTAAAAGATTTTTTTGTTCAAAAAGTAAGCCCTGAATTAGTAACTATTATTTTAAATGATTTAGCTCAATTTCCTGTTTTAAAAGACACAGCAGGGTATTTAGCTGTTAAATTGGTAATGAAAAAAATTGAAAAAGGGAACAATGTTTCTGAAAAGTCAGAGGTCAGATATGCTGTAATTGAATTACCTAAAACTATTAATAGATTTGTTGTTTTACCACCTCAAGGAGAGAAACAATTTGTAATTATGCTTGACGATGTTATTCGTCTAAATTTGAATAAAATTTTTGGCATTTTTGATTATGAGAGTGTTGCTGCCCATATGATTAAAATTACTCGAGATGCACAACTAGATATTGATAGTGATATGAGTAAGAGTATGTTAGAAAAAATTTCAGCAGGGGTAAAAGATAGAAGAATTGGAGAGCCAGTTCGATTCATTTATGATCAAACAATTGATAAAGATACACTTAATTTTTTCTTAACGAACATGAAGATTGATGCTACAGATAGCATCATTCCTGGAGGAAAATACCATAACAGACGTGATTATATGAATTTTCCAAATTTAGGAAGGTTTGATTTATTGTATAAAAATAATCCGCCTTTACCGATACCAGGCCTGAGTTTGGATGAAAATATCATGAAAAAAATTGCAGTAAAAGATTATTTAGTCAATGCTCCATATCAATCGTATTCCTATGTAATTAAGTTCTTGCGTGAAGCTGCCTTAGATCCAAAAGTTACCACAATTAAAATCACTTTGTACCGACTAGCTAAGAATTCCCAAATTATCAGTTCGTTAATTAATGCCGCTAAAAATGGTAAAAAAGTAACTGTTCAAATTGAATTGCAAGCTCGTTTTGATGAAGCTAGTAATATATCGTATGCAGAACAAATGCAGACAGAAGGTATTGAATTGATTTTTGGAATTAAAGGTCTTAAAGTGCACAGCAAGATTTGTGTTATCGAAAGGGTAGAAGGTAAAAAAATTAAACGTTACGGAATTATTTCTACAGGTAATTTTAATGAGGTAACAGCTAAGGTATACACTGATGTTACATTATTTACAGCACATCAAAAAATACTAAAAGATGTGTCTAAAATTTTTGATTTTTTTGATACCAATTATAGAGTACATCGTTACAAGCATTTGATTGTTTCTCCGCATTATACAAGAGGTCGTTTTCATAAATTAATTGATAGAGAAATTTCTCATGCATTAGCAGGTAGAAAAACCTACATGAAATTAAAAATGAATAGTCTTTCTGATATCGAGATGATTGATAAGTTATATGAGGCAAGCAATGCAGGAGTAAAAATTCAATTAGAAGTACGAGGGATTTGTTCATTAATTCCCGGCGTTCCAGGGATGAGCGAAAACATTGAGGCAATTAGTATTGTCGATAATTATTTAGAACATTCTAGAATTTACATTTTTGGTAATGCAAGTCAAACCGAAGTGTATATTTCATCAGCAGATATCATGACTCGAAATTTAGATGGAAGAGTAGAAGTTACTTGTCCCATTTATGACGGAGACATTAAACAGGAATTGATTGATAATTTTGATTTGGGCTGGAAAGGAAATGTTAAAGCTAGATTTCATTCTCAAAAACTGGATAACAAATACAGACAAAGAGGAAACAACCCTGTATTTAGAGCACAGTTAGAAACATATAATTATTATAAAAATAAAGTAGTTCAAGAAATAGTTTCATAATACTTTTCAGAACTCTTAAATTCAACTACACTCATTTTATTTTTGATGTTAAAAATTAAAAAATACGCTGCTATTGATATTGGATCCAATGCTATGCGGTTATTAATTGCAAATATTATTGAACAAGAAGGTAAAGAAACACAATTTAGTAAAAGTTCTTTGGTTCGTGTACCTATTCGTTTAGGACAAGACGCCTTTACCGTTGGCGCTATTTCAGAAGAAAACATTGACAGAATGTGCGATGCTATGAAAGCATTCAGTCTATTGATGAAAGTTCATAAAGTGGAGCAATATAAAGCTTTTGCTACTTCGGCAATGCGCGAAGCATATAATGGCAAAGAAGTAGTTGAGACTATTAAGAAAAAAGCAGGTGTTAAAATTGAAATCATTGATGGAAAACAAGAAGCGGCTATTATTGCTTCAACAGATTTACATCATTTATTAAAAACAGACCAAACCTACCTTTTTGTAGACGTAGGAGGGGGAAGTACAGAGTTTACATTGTTTTCTAATGGTAAAATGATTGCATCCCGATCTTTTAAAGCGGGAACAGTTCGTTTGTTGAATGATATGGTTCATGAGGTAGTTTGGGACGAAATTGAAAAATGGATTCGTAATCATACAGCAGAATATGATGACGTGACCTTAATTGGTTCTGGGGGAAATATCAATAAGTTATTCAAGATGTCTGGAAAATTACAAGAAAAACCATTGTCCTACATTTATGTGAATTCTCAATATGCTTTTTTGAGTTCGCTTACTTATGAGCAACGAATCTCTGAATTGGGATTAAATTCAGACCGTGCAGACGTTATTCTTCCAGCAACACGTATTTATTTGAATGCAATGAAGTGGAGTGGTGCCAGAAATATTTATGTCCCAAAAATTGGGTTGGCTGACGGAATTGTTAAGGCAATGTATTACGGAAAAATTTAATAAAAATAGTAAGTAATACCCGTTGATTGTAATTAGTTTTTGATGATAATTTTACGTCAGTTCGAGTAATTTTTGACAGAAAATTGTATCGAGAACAAGTGAAATTTCATTAAAAACGGTTCTCGATACATTTTTTGTTTCATTTCATTACACAAAAAACACTCGAATAGACGTTTTTAATAATTACACCTAACGGATTAAGTAATATCTAATCCGAATGTTGTTTTTAATAATTCAATATTCGGATTAATTTGGTGTAAGCGATTGTAGCGATCTTGATCATTAAAACTTCTTTTACTTTCAAAACTTTCATTCACAATGACTTCAATTGTAATGTCGTGATTGTGTAAATGACCTTTTAAGTAGCCCAATAATCCATTTTTTTCACTTTCAAAATCTAGTTTAGATCCTTCATTTGGGAGTTCAATGGTAATATGAGTGCCGTTTAATACAGGATCATTAATTAATAGTAAAGACTCCATAATTTTGTACCCTTTATCTCCCAAACGCTGTGCATACTTATTCCACTGCAATAACATTTCTGTTTCGGTAAATGGTTCTGTAGGTAAATGAACTGTTTCTTTTACAAATGATTTTGAAGTTTCTTCAAGAGCTTTTTTTGCCTTAATACTAGATAGTGAAAGTGCTGAAACTTTTGGTTCAGCATCAGTAATAATTGTTGTAGGTTTTGGAATGGCAACAATAGATTCAGCCAATGGCTTAGGAGTAGTTATAGTTGGAGTAGTAACTACCTCCTTTTCAGTAATAATAGGAGAAGCTACCTTTATTTCAGGAATTTTAACACTTTTGGCAACTTCAACTATTGAATAGTCTGAATTTTTAAAATAAGTAGGCGGAATTATAAATTGCTCAACTTTTTTTTTTCTCCATCGAAAGTGATGGAGGCCAATTGCATTAAGCAAAGTTCAACGAGTAGTCTCTGATTTTGACTGACTTTGTATTTCAAATCACAATCATTGGCAATTTCAATTCCTTTCAACAAGAAATTCGCATCACATTTTTGTGCTTGGATTCCGTATAATTGTTGTGCTTGTTCTCCCACTTCTAATAAAGATAAAGTAGCAGGGTTTTTAGAAACCAACAAATCTCTAAAATGCGAAGCCAATCCAGCAACAAAATGATGTGCATCAAATCCTTTGGCTAATATTTCATTAAAAGCCACTAATAATTCTGGAATTTTGTTTTCCAAAATTAATTCAGTCACATTGATATACGTTTCGTAATCTAAAACATTTAAATTTTCAGTAACCGCCTGACGAGTCAAATTGGTACCACAAAAAGAAACTACTCTGTCAAAAATAGATAGTGCGTCACGCATAGCCCCATCTGCCTTTTGAGCAATGATATGTAAAGCGTCATCTTCAAACTGAACACCTTGACTGGTAGCTACGTCTGCTAAATGTTCTTTAGCATCTTTAACGGTAATTCTTTTAAAATCAAATATTTGGCAACGCGATAAAATCGTAGGTATGATTTTGTGTTTTTCGGTGGTAGCCAAAATGAAAATAGCATGTTTAGGCGGTTCTTCTAATGTTTTCAAAAAAGCATTAAAAGCTGCCGAAGAAAGCATGTGTACCTCATCAATGATATATACTTTATATTGTCCTGTTTGTGGTGGTATACGTACTTGGTCAATCAAGTTTCGGATATCATCTACCGAGTTGTTTGAAGCCGCATCCAATTCAAAAACATTGAAAGCAAAATCTTCGTTCGGGTCGTCATATCCTGGTTGGTTGATTTTTCGTGCCAATATTCGAGCACAAGTTGTTTTTCCTACTCCACGAGGCCCTGTGAATAAAAGGGCAGAAGCTAGGTGATTATTTTCAATAGCATTTAACAAGGTACTAGTAATAGCTTTTTGTCCCACAACATCTTTAAATGTTTGCGGACGGTATTTTCGAGCCGATACTATAAATTGTTCCATATACTATATCTATTAAAAAGCAAATATAGGATTTGAATTTTCAAAAAACAATAGCTCTAGCTTCAAAAGAGGAGGACTTATCCCCAATTTACTAACAAAATGAAGCTGCGGTTTTAATATTAATTAGCGGACTTATAAATCAATTATGAATTACCATAAATTATGTCGTAAATTTGCACCGCAGACCGCCTTATCGCCGTCCTGATTTATTAGGAGGGAGGAAAGTCCGGACACCACAGAGAAGCATAGCGGGTAACACCCGTCAGTTCGAGCAATCGGATTAGGACAAGTGCAACAGAAAGCAGGTACAGGTAAGGCTGTAGTGAAACCAGGTAAACTCTATGCGGTGAAATATCAAGTATATCAGCATTTAAGGGTTTCTCGTCCGTTGCTGAAGGGTAGATAGCTTGAGGCTTGCAGTAATGTAAGTCCTAGATAAATGATAAGGCTCCGTTTACGGAGACAGAATCCGGCTTATAGGTCTGCTTTTTTTATCAAACTATAATTATTCAAAAAATTATATCCATAAAAAATACTCCGTTAGGAGTCATATATTGGTAATTAAATAGGGCTAAAGCGAATAAAAGTCCCGTAGGGACGGCATTTATGAGATTAATATGCCATCCCTAACGGGATTTGATTTGTTACTATATAGGATTTACCAAAATTGAATCCCTAATGGGATTGAAATTATATAGAATTAATTATTATTAGAAACAACTATTCTTCTTCCTCTTCAGAAGTAGCCATCTCAAAAAAACTAAAAAATGAACCTCCGTAACTTTTCTGAAAAGAAAAATTCGGCAAATGTTCCATTTTAGTATACTTAGAATGTTCAATGATCAACATGCCTTCTTCTTCAAGAAGTTCTCTTTCAAAAACTAAAGTAGCAACCTTTTCGAAGGTTTTTTGGTCTAGACCATAGGGAGGATCAGCAAAAATAATATCATAACTAGCATTGTTTTTTTCTAAAAAAGCAAAAACATCACTTTTAATAGCTGCAATATCAAACTCAAATTCAGTTGCAACTTGTTTAATGTATTTAATACAACCAAAATCTCCATCTACTGAAGTAATAGGGAAGCTTCCTCTTGAGGCAAATTCATAACTTATGTTTCCTGTACCCGAGAATAAATCTAGAATTCGTAGTCCTTCAAAAGTGAAGTGATTATTCAAGATGTTAAATAGTGATTCCTTACTCATATCCGTTGTGGGACGCACAGGAAGGTTTTTGGGAGGCGATAGTCGTCGTCCTTTATATTTACCCGAAATAATTCTCATGAATTAAAAAGTATAAAATGACTCCTATTGTCTTTCTCAGAAAAAGTATTTTTAGTTTGTAGATCGCTAACATCAAACAATGTTACGTTACGAATATATTTATAGGCCAATTGATAGTAGTCACTTTCAAAATCAATTTTGCCAATCAATTCCAACACAAATTCTTCGGGATTTAAACCCAATTGTTCTGCTGTAAATAAGATATAGTATAAGAAATCTTCAGGAGTAGTGTAATCAAAAGAATTGAATAATAGTAGTTTCTGATTTTGAATTACAATAATCTCAAAATGACCTGAATTGATATGTACAAACATTTTCTTTTCAGGATTGTTTTTAGAGGCTATTAGTAACTTAGAAACCAAAATTGTATTGGCATGTTTGTAATCAAACGTACCAAATTGATCGATAAAAAAATTATTAATATTTACATACGGAATATAAACAGTATTCATTTGATAATTCGAAATTTCATCAAAGGCAAAAAAGTCAGTTTCAAACACTTTAGTATTGTACTGTAAATAACTCCCTAAAAAGTTTTCATCAAACAAAGGTTCAGGAACAAAAGTAGATAAGTTGTTATTATGAATAACTAAAATTTCATCATATGCTTCCTTTAGTTCCGGATAATCACTAAAGGCATCTGCAAACAAATCCTCTGTTTTAGTAGCTTTATGAAAAGTAGCAAACTTCACTTCATTAAAAGAAGTAATAGTATCATTTAGTGTATCGAAGCAACAAAAAGAAAGCCCGTCCAAAGCCACTTGGATAGCTAATTTTTTATACTTTTTTTCAGTGATATTTGTATTCATAATGCTTTTTCAATAATGCAAACATACGAAAAATCAACTTCAATATCAATTTCAAAAATCAATTACAAAATCAAAAAGTAAATTCAAATTACAATCGATTTTTTGTCATTGAAATTCCTTACTTTGCAGTCAAATTAGTACCAATGAATTCGTCTCTGTTTTACAGTCTTTTAAAGAAAAAGTTCCCGTTTGAGCCTACGTACAAGCAGGATATTTTTTTTCAAAAGATTGCTATTTTTTTAACCGAAACTGAAAACAATACCATTTTTGTTTTAAAAGGATATGCAGGAACGGGGAAAACAACCGTTATTTCTACCATTGTCAATAATCTGATTGAGATTAATAAAAAATATGTTTTGCTTGCACCAACAGGTCGTGCGGCCAAGGTAATTGCCAATTATTCGAATAAGCCTGCTTTTACAATTCATAAAAAAATCTATTTTCCCAAAAAATCTTCTGGTGGTGGCGTTTCATTTACCTTACAGCCTAACAAACATAAA
>JACCDV010457358.1_pt1 | contig 12339 bp, 9 predicted proteins | sample 7446131 | NCBI WGS metagenome assembly JACCDV01 (sample SAMN15323448, study PRJNA562643) | freshwater metagenome | isolation source: river surface water | place: USA:Blue River Watershed | collected 2017-08-17
AATTTTGTATTTTTGCCTCAATTTTGCCATTTTTTTCATTTTAACCCCACACGTCTGTGAGCTTTAAGGAATACAAAAATTTAGATTACGCCGCTTTGGCAGATGAAATTCTAGATTTCTGGAACGCTAATAACATCTTTGAAAAATCCATCTCCACACGAGAAGGACAGCCTACGTTTACGTTTTTTGAAGGACCACCTTCTGCGAACGGTACGCCGGGTATTCACCACGTGATGGCACGGGCGATCAAGGATATTTTCTGCCGTTACCAAACTTTGAAAGGCAAGCAGGTGAAGCGTAAAGGGGGCTGGGATACACACGGTTTGCCGGTGGAATTGCAGGTGGAGAAGGAATTAGGCATCACGAAAGAAGATATTGGCAAGAGCATTTCGGTCGAAGAATACAATAAAAAGTGCCGCGAGACGGTGATGAAATTCACGGATCAGTGGAATAATTTGACGGAGAAAATGGGCTATTGGGTGGATCTAGAAAACCCCTATGTGACCTACCAGGCGAATTATATTGAGAGTGTTTGGAACTTGTTGAAGCGTCTGTACGACCAAGGATTATTATACAAAGGGTATACGATTCAGCCTTATTCACCGGCAGCGGGAACGGGTTTGTCGTCCCACGAATTAAATCAGCCTGGTTGCTACCGTGATGTGAAGGATACGTCCTTGACAGCGCAATTTAAGGCGATTAAGAATGCAAAATCGGAGTTCTTATTTAAGGCCTCAGGCGATGCGCCAGTCTATTTATTGGCTTGGACGACGACCCCTTGGACCTTGCCTTCGAACACGGCTTTGACGGCTGGAAAGAACATTTCCTACGTTTTAGTGAAGACTTTTAATCCCTATACCTATGTTCCGGTATATGTGGTTTTGGCCAAAGACTTAGTCAAAAACTACTTCCAAGCGGCTGCCGAAAACGGCGATTTCGCTGCTTATGAAGCTGCAGACAAAAAGCCACAAGCCATTCCTTATGAGATCGTTGCGACCTGCAAAGGTGCTGATTTAGAAGGAGTAGAGTACGAGCAATTAATGCCTTATGTTCAGCCTTCGGCTCCCGCTTTCCGCGTGATCTTAGGGGACTTTGTGACGACTGAAGACGGAACGGGTATGGTGCATACGGCGCCGACTTTTGGAGCAGATGACTTTAGAGTTGCTGCCCAAAACGGTATTCCTGCCCTTTTAGTCACAGACGAAAATGGCAAAGAAGTGCCATTAGTGAATCGCCAAGGCCGCTTTGTGGCTCAGGTGACGGACTACGCTTTGGAACCTGTAAAAGAAGCGTATTTAACTGACGAGGAGAAAGAAGCGGAGCGCATGAAGCAAGGTCGTGATAAATACCTATCAGTGGATGAGCGCATTGCGATTCAATTGAAGACGGAAAACAAAGCCTTCAACGTACAGAAATTTGATCACCCGTATCCACACTGCTGGAGAACGGATAAGCCCGTATTATACTATCCATTGGACTCTTGGTTCATTAAGACGACTGCGGTAAAAGATAAATTAATTGCCTTAAATAAGACGATTCAGTGGAAGCCAGAGTCGACAGGAACAGGTCGTTTCGGGAACTGGTTAGAGAACTTAGTAGACTGGAACTTGTCTCGTTCGCGCTATTGGGGAACGCCGTTGCCTATCTGGCGGACAGAAGATGGTTCAGAGGAAATCTGCATTGGTTCTTTAGCTCAATTGAAAGAGGAGATCGAAAAGGCGCAGGCTTCAGGAAAGTTAACAGACGTTCAGACGGAAGGCAATGCAGCCTTCTTGCAGGCTTTAGCGGCCGGAGAAGCAGATTTACACCGTCCATTTGTGGATGAGGTATTCTTACTTTCTGCGAATGGAAATGTGTTAACACGTGAATTGGATTTGATTGACGTTTGGTTCGATTCGGGTGCGATGCCGTTTGCGCAGTGGCATTATCCATTCGAAAATCAGGATATATTTAAGCAAAGTTATCCGGCGGATTTCATCTCGGAAGGGGTGGATCAAACACGTGGTTGGTTCTTTACTTTGCACGCTATTTCGAGCATGGTGGAGGATTCTGTGGCATTTAAGAATGTCGTATCCACGGGATTGGTGCTAGATAAGAATGGAAATAAAATGTCTAAGCGATTAGGCAACGCGATCGATCCGTTCGAAACGTTGAAGAGTTATGGAGCGGATCCTACCCGCTGGTACATGATCACCAATGCGCAGCCTTGGGATAACTTGAAATTTGATTTAGCTGGGATTACGGAGGTGCGCAACAAGTTTTTTGGCACCCTGACCAATACCTATAGTTTCTTCGCGATGTACGCGAACCTGGATGGATTCGTTCCCAAGGGCATTAAAGAGGAGGATTTGACGGAATTAGACCGTTGGATTCTATCCAAATTAATGAATTTGATCGCGGAGGTCGACGAGTCATTCGAGACTTACGAGCCTACCAAAGCAGGTCGTGCCATCCAAGATTTCGTTTGTGACCACTTGTCTAACTGGTATGTTCGCTTGTCACGCCGTCGCTTCTGGAATCCGGAAACGGCAAACCAGGCGATTAACGCGGATAAACAAGCGGCTTATGAGACTTTATACCATTGTTTAGAGACGGTGGCGCAGTTAATGTCGCCTATCGCGCCGTTCTACGGGGAATGGTTGTACAAGAATTTGACAGGAAAAGAATCGGTTCACTTGACGCATTTTGCGAAAGTAAATCCAAGCCTACAAAACCCAGCCTTAGAAACGTCGATGGAATTAGCACAAGGTATTTGCTCGCTGGTTCACTCGATTCGTAAGGTGCACCGTTTGAAAGTGCGTCAGCCCCTGGCACAAGTTTTAGTGCCGGTGTTGCAAGAGTCGGTAAGAGATCAAATCCGCCGCGTAGAAGATCTGATTAAATCAGAGGTTAACGTGAAGGAGGTCAATTATTTAAATGACGCGTCTGGGGTATTGAATAAGAAGGTGAAGCCTAATTTCAAGGCCTTAGGTCCTAAGTTTGGGAAAGATATGAAGGTAGTTGCGGAGGCGATTACGGGCATGTCTGCAGATGATTTAGCGGCTATCGAGTCAGCTGGTTCAGCGAAAATTCAAGGATTTGAGATTTCACTTGCGGACATCGAAATCTTAACAGAGGATATGCCAGGATATTTAACGGCGAGTGAAGGTGGTTTGACGATTGCTTTAGATAATACCTTAACGCCGGAATTAGTGCGCGAAGGAAATGCGCGTGAGTTCGTGAACCGTATCCAAAACCTGCGTAAAGATTCTGGTTTCGATGTGACCGATAAAATAAATATCCAAGTGCAGCGTTCGGATGACGAATGGACGGCCAGCTTGAATGAATTTAAGGGATACATTTCGCAAGAAGTGCAGGCATTAAGTTTAGAATGGGTGGAGGCAGCATCGACTGAAATTACGTTTGAGGAGTCTAGTCTGTTTGTGAATGTAACTGTAGCCTAAAATAATGCGGAAACTCACATGCTTATTCTTGTTGCTTTGTGGGTTTTTGCAGCTAAATGCGCAGACGAATTCACAGACGAAATCGCCATTAGAAGTGCAGTCAGAAGCCCTACTGGTCGAGGGGATGAAGCACTACATGAAGGAGGATTTTGGCGATGCGATCTTGGTTTTTGAAAAACTCGCCAAGATTCAGACGCAGGAGCCTGCGGTCTTTTATTATTTGGCCAAAAGCTACCTCGCCGACAAACAACTCACTTCCGCTCGTTCAAACGCAGCAAAGGCCCATCTGTTATCACCCAATTCTTTCGATTATGGTCTATTATACGGAGATCTTCTTTTAGCTAACAAGGAATACGAAAAAGCACTCACCTGTTTTGAGAATCTCTTAGCCTACGATGATCATCGTTTTGATGCGGAACCTGATATGATCAGAGTGAAGCAGTTCGTTTATTTATTTAAGGGTGATGAAAGCAAAGATGCGGCAGAGAAAAATGCCTATTATTTGAAAGCAGCTGATTTAGGGCCAGTTCAAGAGGAACTTTGGGTACGGATCATTCAATTAGATTGGGAATTAAATAGAAAAGAAGCGGTCGTGGAACATGCCTTAGAGGCATTAGAAAATTACCCTCGGATGGCTCCATGGGCGTATCCTATTTTAGGAGATGCTTACCAAGCTCTAGGAAATAATTCCGCATCAGATGCGGCCTTTGAGAAAGCGCTTGCCGCGAACCCAAAAGATGATCATGTATTAAATAATTACAGTTATTTCTTGTCGATCAGAAAAGAAAAATTAGCGCTAGCGGATTCGCTATCCGCTCGGTTAGTCAAAGACCATCCTAAAAACGGAACCTATTTAGATACCCGTGCTTGGGTGTTGTATGAACTTAAACGCTATCCGGAAGCGCGTGTAGCCATGGAGGCCGCTTTGAAAGACAAAGAAAATGTTTCTGCCACTTTGTGGGAACACTACGGAGATGTACTTTTTCGTTTGAATTTAGTGGATAAAGCGATCGAGGCATGGAAAGAAGCATTACGGGTAGATCCAGCTCGTGAAACTGTAGATAAAAAGATTCGATTGCGACGAATTCCCGAAAATTGAGCTATTTTTGTTACCAAAATTCCTCCCTATGCGGATTCTGTTTAGTCTTGTACTGCTGTTTCTTTTAGGCGCCTGCGCTCCTAAGGTTACAGTGACTACGATTCAGACCCCTAAAGCTGATAGCATTCGGATAGATTCCATTCCAGTCGTGGCCCCAGCTGCTCCTGTCGAAAGCGTAGATCAACAATCTACTTCAGATGACTTAAATTTCACTTATTTGAAGGCGAAATCGAAAGTAGTTTGGAAAACCAAAGACAATTCAGATACCTATATCGTAGATATTCGCATGAAGAAGGATAGCATTATTTGGGCGAATATATCCGTTTCAATGATTTCCGGTGCGGCGATTTTATTCACTAAAGATCGTGTTCAATTTTATCATAAGATTAACAACGAGTATACAAATCTGACTTATGATAGCCTAAGTACCAGTTTAGGCTTTAAAGTAGGCTATGATTTGATTCAAAATATGATTGTAGGTAACCAACCCTACAAGAAAAACAATACACGCCGCGTGGTTCGTGAGAATGAAAATTTCTTAGTAAAACAGCAAGAAGGACACGTAGAGGTCAATAATTGGGTAGGGCCTAATCGGAAATTGAAGAAATTATCGGTGAGTGATCTTCCTTCATCTAACAAAATGACCTTGGATTACGAGGATTTTGCAAATTTGAATTCCGCGATTTTTCCCTTCTCTAGTTCAATCACTTTAGATGTGAAGAACAAAGAAAACCAAGTGAATCAGACCTTAATTACGATTAAATATTCTAAAGTTGAGTTATTAGATACACCTTTGGAATTTCCCTTTAAAGTACCAGCCAAACTATTAAAGCCTTGAAATACCTTTTCATTTTATTTGCGTTCCTTTTATCCAGTTCATCTTTCGCTCAGACTGACAAGAAAGCAGCTTTAGAGCAGCAGAAGAAAGATAATTTATCCAAAATTAAGGAGCTCAATTCCATCATTTCCAGAACATCTAAGAAGAAAAAAGCGTCGATAGGAAAGCTTAATGTACTGAAAGAACAAATTGGTGTACAGAAAAAGCAGATCACGGTTTTGGAACAAAATCAACAAATCTTAGCGGAGGAGGCACAAAAATTACGTAATGAGGGCGACGTATTAAAGGCGAAATTAGAGCGCCTAAAGAAGCAGTATGCTTTGATGATTTATGAGGCACAAAAAACGTCATCTGTCTATAATAAAATGAGCTTCCTTTTGTTATCCAATGATTTAGGACAGTTTGTTCGCCGTTTTGATTACCTGCGTCACTACTCATCCAATCGGAAAAAACAGGCAGATTTAATCTATAAAACGCGTCAGGATTTAATGACTCAAGAGCAAAAAGTAGTTTATAAAAAGCAGGAGGAGAAAAAAGTGCTTGTCGAGAAAGAGGGGGAGAAAAAGAAATTAGAGGTGTTAAAGACGAAAGAGGATAAGGTAGTTACGGTTTTAACTCAGCAAGAAAAAAAGTTAAAGACAGAGCTAGAGCGTAAAAAATTAGCTGTTCGTAAATTAGATAATTTAATTGCAGGAATCGTACAGCGAGAAATCCAAAAAAGTATTGAAAGAGAGCGTAAGCTTCGTCAAGCTCGTCAAGTAAAGAAAGTAGAGGTCGTAAAACCTGCTTTACCAGAAATTAAAAAGGGGGTGGAAACGAAGATTGTAGCTGAGACGAAATCAGAGGCTAAGTCAGAAAAGAAAGAAGTAGCGAAGGAAGAGAAAAAAGCGACGGTAGCTGAAGTGAAGAAGCCAAAAACGGAGCCTGCACCAGTAGAAGAGAAGAAGATTGAAAGTAACACCTATTATATGAATGCGGATGAGGCTAAGGTAGCCAGTTCATTTGCTGCTTTGCGCGGTAGAATGCCATTCCCTGTGCCTTCAGGTTTTATTTCAGATCATTTTGGTGTTCATAAGCACCCGCTATTGAAAGGTGTGATGATCAATAATAATGGGATAGATATTCAAACTTCACCTGGTTCGCCTGTACACACCGTTTATGATGGCGTGGTGCAATCCGTGGTGAATATTCCAGGCATTAATATGGTAGTGGCTATACAACACGGAGATTATTTTACCGTTTATAGTAAGCTTGCTAATGTTTCAGTTAGTGTAGGAACGCGCGTAAGAACTGGACAACGAATCGGTTCTGTTGCTTCTGATGAAGATGGGACGGCAGAAATTAATTTTCAGGTTTGGAAAAATACGGTACGCCAAAATCCAGAATCCTGGCTCCGCCGTTAAAAGTTATACAAGACTCTTAGGCTGATATTTCTACCCTGATCATCCGCATAATAACGGAAACGGTTCAAATAGTCACGGTAAGCCGCATTAAGGGCATTCGAAATGCGCAGGCTTACGTCAATTTTTTTGAAACTTATCCCCCCATTCAAATTAACTAAATAGTAGCCAGCTGGTGGTGAAGCATAATCAGATCCAGCTTCCACACGCGTTTGTCTAGACACTTGAGTGATTCCTCCGCTTACATAGGCATTTCTTTTTTGGAAAGCATATCGAATCAAGTATTCAAAACGGTCGGCAGGAATGTTGACCATAAATTGATCGTTTTTTGTGTCAAAAGCCCGCACCAAACTGGTCTTTTGTTGTAGCGATAAACGTGTGCTTATTTGATAAGTGGCTTGAAAATCTACTCCTTGGAACCGTGCATCGACTTGTTGGTAGGTGAAAATAGGAAATACCCCTCTCACAGTTGTTGCGTAAACCGCTTTGCCATTTAGTACCTCTGGTCGTAAATAGATGAAATTTTGGATATGATTAGAATACAACCCTATCTCTATATTCCATCGGTCAGGATTATAATTTGTCGAAAAACTAAAATTAGTTCCGGTTTCCCCCTTCAAGCTTGCATCCCCTATTTCATAGGCTCCCGCCCCATGGTGGACGCCATTAGAGAATAACTCATTTCCTCCAGGAGCTCTAAAGGCGCGCGAAATGGAGATAAATGACTCCGTTGCTTGATTCCACTGGTATTTAAATGCTAAGCTACCCGAAAAGCCTGCAAATTCTTGTTTTGTTCGCAAGATGGTAGGTGAAAAATTAATTCTAGGACGATGTGTTTCGATTTGCTTTATATCATAGCGCAAACCAGCCTCAAATTCCCATTTTTCAGTTGTCCTTCTCTCGATGGCAAAAATACCGGTATTTTGTAACGAATAATTCGGTAGAAGACTCGTGGTAAGTGTGGGATTAGGTACCTTTCGCCCCGAAGTGATATTTCCTTGATCCAAGAACGTCAAACCGGCTTGACCTTTCCAAAGCTTATTCGTATTAGTCTCATCATACAGTAGTTCAACCGAAGAAGTATTCAAATTGAAGCGTAGGGTATTGACATTTTTACCTGCACGAAGTACATCTAATTCCCAGCGTTCATCTGATTGAAAAGCCGCTGTGGCACGAAGGGTTGCCTGATTAGGAAGGTGATAGAAGGCTTTTATTTTGGCCATATCATGCCAAACATCCTGATTAGGACGATCTATTTTTCGAATAAATCTATCAGGAGTAAAGACTTTTAAGGGTCTATCCAGTGCAATGGACTTTTCTAAATCGGAAATATTTCCAATGTGAGAGCCTTCGTAGATACCAATAACGGAATGGAAACGGCTGATAAATACATCTGTTCCAAATAGATTCGATTTATACCCCAAGGCAAAGGAAAAATTCTCTTCCTTCACACCTGTATTGCTGAGGTAGTAATCAGCAGCCTGTACATTTCCACCGTCTTTCCAAGTACCTTGCAGACGCCACCCCCATCCTTTATGTCTCGGAATCCCTCCTTCCAATAGACCGGAAAAAACACCCTGTCTCCCATTCGTGAAGTAGATACTTTGAACAGACCCATGCAGAGCAGCGCTGTCAGGCAAGGCATTCGGCTCTAGCATGATGATTCCCCCGATGGCATCTCCGCCGTAGCGAAGCCCACCTGGACCTTTAATCACTTGTATGTTTTTAGAAACAAAAGGGTCGACCTCTGGGGCATGCTCACTTCCCCAATTTTGACCCTCTTGCCTTACGCCTTGATTTAAAATAATGACGCGACTGGAGTGCAATCCATGAATGACTGGCTTCGAAACGGAGCTTCCTGTTTGCAAACTTTGAACGCCCGTCAATCCTTTTAACATCTCACCTAATGATAAACCATCTTTCTGAGAACGCTCCTCTGCACTTAATTCACCTTTTAATTGAGAAGTAATTTCTTGTTTTCGACCTTGCACGAAAACCTCTTGTAAATGTTCTTCATGGGAACTTAACAGAAAATCTTCTTCTTTTTCATCTTCTAAATTAATGACGGTTTCGATAGGATCGAAACTAGCCATTTGACAAACTAAGGTGTATTTTCCAGGACACAGGTCCTTGATGACGAAAGCGCCTTTTGCATCCGATATGGTGGCTTTATTTGTTCCTTTGATGTAAACATAAGCTCCGGGGACTTTTTCTTTATTCTCCTTGGAGGCGACAATGCCCTTTAGCGTACAGTGGCAATTCGTTTGCGAGACGCCAGTGAAAGGAAGGAATGCGAGAAGAATAAAAAGGTATTTCATAAGACAAATAGGGTTTAAAGATAGGCTAAATCCACCTTTTTACCGAATCTTCTTAGACCTAAACGATTAACCCCCTTCCTCTGTCGATGAATGCACTATTCAAGGCTATAAAATTTTTTGTTTAAACTTTTTTAAAATTTTTTAAACAAATTATTTGTTTTGTTTAATCTTTTTATAAATTTGTTGAACAAAACAGACGATCAATATGACAGCTCTTGAGTTTACTTACCAAATAGGCACTTTTTCAAAGTTTTTACGCCCTTTCGCGCTTCGTTTGACGAAGGACGGAGATGATGCAAACGACCTAGTGCAAGACACTTTAGTAAAGGCTTTCACAAATCGTGACAAATACCAAGATGGTACAAACCTAAAAGCTTGGTTATTCACGATTATGAAGAATACGTTCATCACGCAATACCAACGCATGGTGCGTCGTAATACCTTCATTGATACGACTGATAATTTGCATTATATTAATTCGATGGAGTCACTGCAAGAGAATAATGCGGTAAACTCTTTCATTAGCGAAGATATTCAATCTGCCCTAGCAAAAATCGATGCTATGTACCGGGTGCCTTTTATGTTGTATTTCGAGGGGTTCAAATACCACGAAATCGCAGAAGAATTGGATTTGCCTATAGGTACAGTTAAGAATCGGATTTTTATGGCAAGACGTGATTTGAAGAATCATTTACATATGTATGCTTAAGTAAATAAATAATAGGTTTTGATTAGTTTTTTGGTTAACAGAAGGAAGTTAAAAAGTCAGATTTTATCTGGCTTTTTCTTTTTACCCCTTTGGTCAGTAGAAAGATTGGTATTTTTGTTAAATTAGAGGTTAGTATGAAAAAAATAATTGTCATAGGTGCCGGATTTTCAGGCCTTTCAGCAGCTACAGAGCTGGCTTCGAAAGGATATGAAGTCCAAATTTTAGAGAAAAACGACCACGCTGGAGGTAGAGCACGCGTCTTTAAATCTGAAGGATTTACCTTCGATATGGGCCCCTCCTGGTATTGGATGCCGGATATTTTTGAGACGTATTTTGGGCGTTTTGGTAAAAAGCCGTCAGATTATTACGATTTAGTTCGATTAGATCCCTCTTATTCAGTTATACTCTCGGATTCTGAAAAAATAGATTTACCAGCGAATTATACGGATTTAAAAGCTTTATTTGAGTCATATGAATCAGGTGCCGGTGCACAACTGGATGCCTTTATGGAACAGGCAGCTTATAAATACAAGGTGGGAATTCAGGAATTTGTTTGGAAGCCCTCTCGTAAAATCTCGGAATTTTTGAGTTTAAAATTATTGGTGGACGCCGTACGAATTGATGTATTTACCTCTTTCTACAAGCACATCCGCAAATTTTTCACATCTCCCACTTTATTGAAGTTAATGGAGTTTCCAATCCTCTTTTTAGGAGCGATTTCGGAGAATACGCCAGCGATGTACTCCTTAATGAATTATGCAGAAATCAAGTTAGGTACCTGGTATCCGATGGGAGGTATGCACAATATTGTGAAAGGGATGGTGGCTTTAGCCGAAGAAAAAGGGGTGAAGATTGCCTACAATTCGGAGGTCCTAGGCTTTGACATCAAAAACGGAAAAGTGCGCGGCGTTAAAACGGCCGCTGGCTTAATCGAGGCAGATGCAGTGGTGGCTGGTGCAGATTACCACCATGTGGAAGAATTACTTGGCGATGGTTTACGCAATTACGATGAAACTTATTGGGACAAACGGGTAATGGCTCCTTCCTCGCTACTTTTCTATCTAGGAATTTCGAAGCGCCTACCTAATTTAAAGCACCATAATCTGTTTTTTGACCGTGATTTTACGGTGCATTCACACGAAATTTATACGGATCCTTCTTGGCCATCTGATCCACTTTTTTATGCCTCAGCACCCTCTGTTACAGATCCTTCAGTCGCACCCGAGGGTTGCGAAAACGTCTTTTTATTGATACCTGTAGCTCCGGATTTAGAGGATACGGAAGAGCAGAGAGAGAAATATTTTGAGCAACTGATGAATCGTTTAGAGGCCCATTGCGGCGTTTCGATTCGTGATTCCATTGTTTACAAGCGTTCGTATGCGCACCGAGATTTCAAATCGGATTACCATGCCTACAAAGGGAATGCTTATGGATTAGCCAATACGCTGATGCAGACGGCGATTTTGAAGCCTACTTTGAAAAATAAGCACTTGGATAATATGTATTATACAGGACAGTTAACGGTTCCAGGTCCGGGCGTACCTCCATCCTTGATTTCGGGGATTGTGGTTGCGACTGAAGTCGATAAAGAATTAAAAGGATAATATGGATTTATATTTAGAGGTTTCTTTGGCCTCGAGTAAGTTGCTAACGAAAGCTTATTCGACCTCTTTCTCCCTAGGAATTAGAACGCTGGATGAAAAAGTGCATGATCCCATCTATGCTGTTTATGGTTTTGTGCGTTTAGCAGATGAGATTGTAGATACCTTCCATAGTCATGACAAGGCCGCTTTATTGCAACGTTTTAGAGAGGATACCTACCGGGCAATCGAGGAGAAAATTAGTTTAAATCCCATTCTTCATTCGTTTCAATGGGCGGTGAACAAGTTTGGGATGGAGCGTGAATTAATCGATGCTTTTTTGTATTCCATGGAGTTGGATTTAACGAAGCGTGATTACAATCCGGAAGAGTACAAAAAATACATTTATGGATCGGCAGAGGTTGTGGGTCTGATGTGTTTACGTGTATTCTGTGATGGAGACGCGCAGCAATATGATTCTTTAAAAGAAGATGCGTGCGCACTGGGTTCTGCTTTCCAAAAAATTAATTTCCTTCGGGATATCCGCTCTGATTACGATGAGCGAGGTAGAGTTTATTTCCCTGGAATCGATTTCAATACCTTCACAGATGAAGAGAAAAAAGAAATCGAAGCGGATATTCAGCTAGATTTTGATGCGGGTTTACGTGGGATTCACCGTTTACCAGACGTCGCTCGCAAAGGCTGTTTATTAGCCTATGAGTATTACATTCGACTTTTTGAGAAAATTAAATCTTTACCAGCTTCCAGAATTAAGGAAGAACGTATCCGAGTGGCAGACTGGGAGAAGATGTTCATTTATTTTCAATTGGCTCTCCGAAAATAGCGTGGAATTAATCGTCTTGCTGGGTATCATGGCCTTCTTGTATGCTTCCGTAGGACACGGAGGGGCAAGTGGTTATTTAGCGGTGATGGCCTTGTTTGCCATCGCACC
>JACCDV010350225.1_pt1 | contig 12335 bp, 11 predicted proteins | sample 7446131 | NCBI WGS metagenome assembly JACCDV01 (sample SAMN15323448, study PRJNA562643) | freshwater metagenome | isolation source: river surface water | place: USA:Blue River Watershed | collected 2017-08-17
CTCCAGGGGATGCATTAAATTCGTCTGCCATTGACAGTTGGTCCTTGACGTATTTCTTGTATTTCTTTCCTGCAATTATGCTAATGGACGCATAAAGTGGATGCAAAGCAAATGCAGAGATGGCAGCATAAGGATAGGAATCCGCTTTTGTATGGGTAGAGGTTGTATCATTTACAGGCAACAGTTGAATCATTTTGATGTCAACAGACTTCGCCCAATCAACCAACAGTTTGATGTCGGCAAATTCACCAACACCCAATCCATTTCCTGACCTCAGACTGAATACGGGAACTGCAACGCCCGTTCCACGCCAATGGATATTGAAATTCGCATAATTATCCCTAACGAAAACGTTCAGTCCGATTTGTGGCAACTTCAGCATGCGGTTGTCTCCATCCTCATATCGGATGAGTTTTCCTGTATGATCAGTAATGCAATATTTATATTGGATTGTCTTTTCAGGGTGAGCCAATGCTACTGCGGCCAACCAACCTTCCCCATTGAATCTCATAGGGATGAATCCGGATTTTCCCCAATTACCCAATGCTTCATCATCTCCGCTAATCGCCAAATATTCACCGGGTGCCAATAAGGGTGCCTCAACGGCAAACAATAAGTTTTCAGATTCTTTTTTGAAGGAACCCTTATTTACAGGAACACCATAACTGAATACTGATTTGAATGGCGCGGTTTTGTAAGCATTCTCATAAAGCCCCATGTGCAACCATGAATCCAAAATAACAGTGCCATCAGTGATATTGCTTAAGAAAATTGCTCTGGATGCGCTCCAATCTTGAATAATTTCCCCGTTTTCTGTCTGGAATACAAAGGTGTAGCGCAATTCTTTAAGTACTTCCAGTTCGGTATCTTCCAAAGACAATTTGAAATGCCAGTGATTGAGGTCCCAGTATTGCATGGGCAAGGCATGGTTGATGTCATTGCCTTTCCAAGCGGAACTGTTGCCGAAAATCTTGATGGATTGACCAGGACGGGTTGAAAACCTCAGGAAAATATCTATATGCATGTAGTAATCGTCAGGGCGTACAATTTACACATTATTCATTAAAGTGTATGACATACACATTGATTTTTTGATACAAAAAGAATCAGTTCATTGGATTTGATCATTTGAACTTATATTTGCATTCTAAAATTTAAGACATGACCAAGAGCCAAAAAAATACGTATTGGGTCCTTTTCTTCTTATCCCTTGCCCTTTCTGTCGGTGTTTATTTTTTTCTGCCTTCCATGGTATCCTTGATGGTTGTACCAGTAGTAACCACATTCACCAAAGCGCTTGATTTGATCTAAAAATCAAAAAATAATATATTTACAAAAAAAGGGCTTAATGCCCTTTTTTTATTGTCCAACATTTACAAAGCATTGAATTTTATCTAATGTTTATCAATTAAATTGAAGCATATATTTAATTAACCAGTTTTTAATGCATTTTGTTAGATAATTTTAAAAATCATTAACGATTAAGACTTGCTTAGAGCAAAATCTTGAGTATCTTTGCAGTATAATTCAATTAACAAGTCATTATAAAAGATTCAATACAGTTAAGCATCCAATATAATATAAAGTTCCTTGTTATATAAAGTACTAAATATGAAAAAGTCAATTTCCCTTATTCTCAAATTTGTTGTTTTTAATTTTGCAATTGTTTTTGTGTCATTCTTGCCAATAACATCGAATGCTGGCATTACAATTAAGGATCAGTCGGCAGGCTACCAAAACGATGACAATATTGCCAATTTCAGAATTGCCGTTCCCACAAAATCCATGATTAGGAGGGCTGATCGTGAGATACATCTCAACATGTATAACGATGTCAAAAGTGCCTATAAAATGAGCTTTTCAGTAGACTTAGTTGAAAAAGGCGACGAACTCATCAATAATCAATTTGAATCGACCTATCATATTGTAATGAATCAAGAACAGGCTTTAACGGCAGACGAGATTATCAATGATTTATTTGCAGTTGAACAAATAAACTATAACAGCACAAAACAAATCAACAATGGTGATCTTGCCATTACATCTTTGTTTTCCTCTGCACTATGAAATGAAAACGTTGGTTTTGGGTATAATAAAAGCCTTCCGAATGGAAGGCTTTTATTTTGCCGCAAGTCATAAGCCGGATTCTGTTCGAGGCTATCATTTATCTGTTCCGCTGGTTACCCGACGGAATCAAGCTGCCTACCCATTCAGGCCAAAAAGAGAGAACGGGCCGCTCCCCACCCGAAGGTACCTGAACCTATGTGGCATTTCAGCACGCAAGGTTTACCCGCATTGCATATTACCATACAAAGCTGTGAGCTCTTACCTCACATTTTCACCCTTACCCACCGAGGTGGACGGTTATTTTCTGTGGCACTGTCTGTTTCCGATCAAACCGGAACCCGGCTGTTCACCGGTGCGCTGCCCTAGGCTGTCCGGACTTTCCTCGTTGATGTCAACGCGATAGCATATTACGGCTTTTCAAAGTTAAGCAATATCTCTGTAGCGCCATAACCGTATAATGGATGAAGCCTGTTGATGAATGATTTCACATTGGATTTGTACCGTAAAAGTTCATGGATTTCATCTTTCAATTTACCAGTACCCACACCGTGAATCACTACAAGCTCTGACAACCTGTTGAATAGAGCATCGTCATAAAATTTTTCAAAAGCCTTGATTTGCATGTCCAAGATCTGCAGAGGGGTAAACTGTTGCCAATTTGCAGAAAGTTTATCAGCATGGAGGTCGATTAATGTTCGAACAGGAGGAAATAATTTCCTCACTTTTTCGGATTGGTATACTTTGAAACCAGCTGCAGTCAGCTTACCCATATCCACCTCATCAGGATCTTCTTGTTTCGCCGGATAGGTTTCAAAAAGACTGAGTTTGAAAGATGCTTTTTGCTCTTTCAAAACTTCATCAGATAGCTTGAAAATTTGTTTGGGCCTTGGCTTGAATGTCACTTCATAATGACTTGCCCGTTTTTTATCCGGTTTGACAAGGGTGAAATCAAAATCGATGCGGGGTTGATCGTTTAGATTTTCGAAAGGCAAATTGAAGAGGTACATGTCATCCAATGCCCGGATGTTGTGTTTGAGATCAAGATCTTTGTTGGATCCATAATACAGGGAAAAATCAAAATTGAGCTCATCATCCGTATGATTCATCAGGAATACCCTGTAATGGTCAATGATATCATCGTCAAATACGTCTTTGTCCAATACCGGAAAAAAAGACAACCAAACCCCATCACGCTCAACCTGTTTTTGGATTTTTTTCTCTGTTGGAGGAAGTGAATTAAAGGTTTTGGTTTTCGGTTTGACTGTCTTGGGTGTTGTAAAATCACCAAAGTAGGGAAAGTCGATTTGATCGGCATAAACTGGAAATCTGATCCCATCAACATCAATGGTGAGCATCTTTTTGTTGATCCATTCTACAACCTCCCCTTTCTCACCTGTTGCCAATACAACAATTTTGTCGCCTTCCTGAAATTTCATGAATTCAGCTTACTGTGTTTGTTACCATAGACAAAATATAAAAGCAGACCAAAGGCCATCCATCCGAAAAATACCATCCAACTGTTTGCCGGTATTTCCACCATCAGGTACAGGCAGCAAAAAACACCGAGTACCGGAATCAGTGAGTACTGCCGTTTGAAGGTGAATACAGCCAGCAAACCGGAAAGCACCATGAATACCAGAAAAAGAATCTCCTGGTAACTTTCTGTTCCTATATGAGTCAGTGCATTGACAATCCTGTCGTAAAAGAGAACAAAAACAAATAGATAAATTATGGGGAAAATGTACCGGGCATTGATATAAGGCAAAGAAAACCTGCCTTTCTCTCGTGGAATCCTAGGTAAAATCAACACACCTCCGCTGACCAGTACAAAAGCAAAAAGGGTTCCAATGCTGGTAAGGTCGGTCATCAGCTTGTCATCTATAAACAACACTAAACCACCCACAACCAAGCCTGTGATGAAAGTTGCAAAGCCAGGAGTCTGGTGCTTTTTGTTGATTTTTCCGAACGCTTTAGGGAGGAGTCCGTCTCTACTCATGGACATCCAAATCCTGGGCTGTCCAATTTGAAACACCAGCAGAACGCTCGTTGCGGCAACTACAGCCGTTACAGAAATAAAGAAGCCTACTTTTTGAAGTCCGATTTTTTCAAATACAAATGCCAGCGGATCTGTTACGTTTTCAAATTCGGCATAATTAACCATACCGGTTATGACCAGTGCTGTTACTATGTAAATGACAGTGCACATGATTAGCGAATAGATCATACCCCTTGGAAGATCCCGCTGCGGGTTGGCACATTCCTCAGCTGTTGTGGAAATGGCATCGAAACCGATGTATGCAAAAAATACAGCGGACACCCCCCTGAGTACACCAGACATGCCATTGGGCAGAAAAGGTGTCCAATTGCCTGTGGTATCATTTGAAAATATATACCAGCAGCCAATAAGGGCAATGATTATGAGTACTGCTATCTTGAGTAAAACCATGCCATTGGCTGTTTTTTTACTCTCCTTGATTCCCACGAATGCAAGCCAAGTGATCAATACCACAATAACAAAGGCAGGAAGGTTGATGATAAACGGAATACCTAAAATCCTTGGAGCCTCGGCATAAACCAAACCGGAAAGAGGCAGTCCATTATCTACTGCATGTTGGTATTTGATGGATGCGGTTTGGTAACCGACAGTCAACCATTGCGGCAAATCTAAACCCATTGCTGCCAGGATATTGTTGAAATAAGCACTCCACGAAATAGCAACAACAATGTTACCAATGGCATATTCCAATATAAGTGCCCATCCTATGATCCAGGCAATAACTTCGCCAAAAGTAATGTATGAATATGTATAAGCACTGCCTGCAACAGGGATACGAGACGCAAATTCTGCATAGCATAGTGCAGTGAAACCGCAAGTGATAGCAGTGATGATGAACAGCAAAATCACACCAGGGCCTCCATTGAAAGCGGCAGAACCGATAGTGGTGAAAATACCACCGCCGATTACTGCTGCAACACCCATCAGTGTCAAATCCCTAACGGTGAGCACCCTCTTCAAGGCAGAACCTTCCTCTTTTGTTAGTTGCTGATGGGCTGCTGTGAGTACATCCAAAGATTTTTTTCTGAAAATCGTATTCAATTCCATCGTTTTATTTTTCGCGTTGGATCAAGTAGTGGGCAAGCTGGGTCAGTGATTCTTTTCTGGTAGAGGAAACAACTACTGCTTGAAGGTGTTCAAATGCCAAATCAAGGTACTTTAACTTTAGCTCATTGGCCCACTGGTCAACACCACATTTCCGGAATATCGCCAGCACTTTTTCCACTTTATCGGCGGGATTGTTTTGCATAAGGTCTAGCAGTGTTGTCAAATCATCCTGAACTGCCGTCTCTAAGGCATGGATCATCAAAAAGGTCTTCTTGTTGCTTTGAATATCCCCCCCTACCTGTTTGCCAAATTTTTCCGGATCGCCAAAAGCATCCAAGTAATCATCCTGAATCTGAAAGGCAATACCCAAGTTTCGACCAAATTCATAGATATGATGTTGATTGGACTCCCCTGCTCCACCTATTAAGGCTCCCAATTGAAGACTCGCTGCGAGCAAAACAGAAGTTTTGAGTTGGATCATGTGCAGGTATTCCTCCAAAGTGACCTTATCCTTTTTTTCGAAGTCCATATCCAACTGTTGACCTTCACAAACTTCCTTGGCTGTTTTGTTGAAGATTTGGATGGCTTTGCTGAGATAGGCTGCATCTATCCTGTTCAGGTAATCATAGGCTACAACCATCATTACATCACCTCCCAGCAAGGCTGTCGGTTCACCATGAATGGCATGCACGGTGGGTTTTCCCCTGCGCAAGGGTGCCTTATCCATGATATCATCGTGAACCAGTGTGAAATTATGGAAGAGTTCCACTGCTGCCGCTGCATGGAAGGCATCTGTATGGATATCTCCAAAAAGTTCATTGCCCATCAGGCATAACACTGGCCTGATGCGCTTGCCAGAGTTCATCAGGAAATCCTCTAACGGATCATAAAGTGTTGCTGGAACGGTAGGAAAATGTCTATGTCTAAAATAGTTTTCAAATTCTGACTGCAATAATTCAATACCTTTCATGGAAGTCTTCAATGTTGGCCCTAAGTTACAGAATCAGGGTGTACCAGCTTATTTTTTCTTGCGTTTTGCTTTCCCTTCCTTGCTTTCCAAACTGATGATCCAATCGTAATCAAGCTGCCTTTTCGTCAGATTCGCTGCAACAAGCTTGATCCTGACCAAGTCACCGATTCTGAACGCCCATCCACTTCTTTTTCCAACTAAAGCATAATCTGATTCAACGTACATAAAATCATCATAATCATGCAGTGATGCAATGGAAACCAACCCTTCGCATTTGTGTTCTATTGTTTCAGCCCAGAATCCAAAACCAGATACTCCTGAGACGACAGCATCAAACTCTTCACCCAGGAATTGGGACATATATTCTACCTGTTTGTATTTGTTGGCTGCCCTCTCAGTTTCCATGGCAGCACGTTCCCTTTCACTTGTATGCTGACATTTCTGTTCCATTTTCTTATCCGGAACAATTTTGTGCTTCAAGAGACCAGTAAGTACCCTGTGAACGAGGATATCGGGGTACCTGCGGATGGGCGATGTGAAGTGGCAGTAATGTTCAAATCCTAGACCATAATGTCCAATATTTTGGGAAGTGTATATGGCCTTTGCCATGGTTCTGATTCCGAGTTGCTCCAATACACGTTGCTCAGGCAATCCCTTGACTTTAAGCAACATATCATTAAATGACTTAGCTATTTCTTTAGGCGATTTGATATTGAATTGGTAACCGAACTTCTTGGCAAATTCGATAAACGGAATGAGTTTGTCTTCGTCAGGCTGGTCGTGAATTCGGTATGGGAAAGGGACGGGTTTGCCATCTGTTTGTTCTAGAGACACCCTTTCTGCAACGGCTCTGTTGGCTAGCAACATGAATTCCTCTATAAGTTGATGAGATTCTTTACTTTCCTTCACTACAATACCAATTGGCATCCCTGCAGCATCCAGTCTGAATCTGACTTCTTGGGATGAAAAATTGATGGCGCCTTGCTTCATGCGCTGCTTACGCATGGATTGAGCCAATTCATTCAATTTCAAAATTTCCTGGTCATACAATCCAGTTCCTGATTCAATAATTTGCTGAACATCTTCATAAGTGAACCGGTGATTGGAATGAATTACCGTCCTGCCTATCCATTTATCGGTAATTTTACCTTTTGCATCCATTTTGAAAACACACGAGTAAGTCAGTTTGTCTTCATGGGGGCGCAATGAACACAACTCATTTGATATGCGCTCTGGCAACATGGGAACAACCCTGTCTGGGAGGTAGACGGAAGTAGCTCTTTCCAAAGCTGCCAGATCTAAAGCTGAACCTTCCTCGATATAATGACTTACATCGGCAATGTGTACGCCAATTTCCAATCCACCATCTGCGGTTTTTTCAAAACTGAGTGCATCATCAAAATCCTTGGCATCGTCTGGGTCAATAGTAAATGTGAGCACATCGCGCATGTCTTTCCTGAGCTGCAGTTCTGCATTTGTAATCAGCTCCGGTATTCTTGCAGTTTCCTCCAACACATCATCACTGAACTGAACTGAAAAACCCTGCTGTATCAGCAACTCTTTCATGGCCAAGTCACTCTCCTTTTCTGGAGTAATGGTTTCAATAATCTCACCCTGGGGTCTTTTGTCATCTGATTCCCAAGAAACGATTTGTGCAATTACCCGATCACCATCTTTTGCACCATGGAGTAATTTGAGCGGTATAAAAAAATCTGGAATTGGTTTTTCCCCTTGGGGAATGAAAAAAGCAAAGTCTTTGTTGACTTCCACCACTCCGATAAACTGTTTTTGCTTCCGTTCAATGACCTGAACTATTTTACCTTGTAATCGGCCAGTTCGTTCGTCACCTTTAAAGACTTCGGCCCTGACCAAATCCCCATGAAATGCCCTGTTGAAATCATGAGGTTTAATGATGATATCCCTTTCCAATCCATCCACAACAACGAAACCCATTCCGGATCTGGTGATTTCAAGCCTTCCCTTGTACAGCCCTGGTTCTTTGTATTGGGCTCCCCGTTTTTTCCCACCGCCTTTGGCACTATTTTTTTTACTGTTTTTCCTGCCCATAATTGAATTTTAACCTGTCATATCCATGGAATGCGTATCCCCAGGAGGGATGTTGTTTGACTCATAAAAATGCATTGGATAATTCAGTACCAGCTCATCAAATTCATTGGATTGTCCAAAAAGAAAATGCACACTGATTGGTAATACATAAAACGGTAATGAAGCCAATTGCTCTTTGTACCTCGCCAATCTTACAGCATCTTTCCCGGTTGTCAGGATGATTTTCTCCCCCTCCAAAACTTCATTAAACCTGGATTTGATTTCATTCACATCATCAATACTGAAGTGATTGTGATCTTTGTAAAAAAGGGCATCATAGGTTTTGGATTCATCATGCACATACTTTGTCAAAGGTGTAGGATTCGCAATACCACAAATCAGCAAGACCTCAGTGTCTTTGGTCAGTTTGTAGGGCGTATTGTGAATAATGTGATAGGGCGTACCATATTGTATGGAAGTAAAAAAAACCTTTTGATGTTGGGCTGGAGAAAGTTCCTGAAGCACCAGAAAGCGGCCGTGTTCCGATAAATCAGGAGGACATTTGGTTACAATAATCACATCTGCCCTGTTGGCACTGGAAACTTGATCCCGAAGGTCACCTGCAGGCAGGAATAAGTCTCTTGTGTAGAGGTTGTTGTATTCCGTCAGGATAATCTGTACACCCGCCTGTATCTCCCTGTGTTGAAAGGCATCATCCAAAATGATAACTTTTGTTTCAGGCCTGTCGAACAATAACTCAGGAACAGCTTCAATCCTTTTTTCACATACACTGACTGCCACATCCGGATGGGATATGTGAAACTGCATGGGTTCATCTCCAATTTCAATTGCCGTTGTTTTATGGCCAGCAAGCACATAACCGGATGTCCTTCTTTTATATCCCCTGCTGATGGTTGCCACCGGATATTTTCTCTTCAACAATCCGATCATGTAATCCACCATAGGAGATTTACCAGTTCCGCCTACACTGAGATTTCCTACACAGAAAATGGGAATGTTGAATGCAATTCCTTCCAGTACTTTTTTATTGTAAAGGTAATTGCGTACATGAACAGCCAATCAATAAAGGAGGGTCAGCGGAAAAAGAAACAGCCTGAAAGACCTGAGGTATATATTGTTAAAATGCATAGACACAATCCGGTGTTATGCAAAAGTCGAGCTTTTTATCGAAGAAATCCGCATCCTCAATGGAATCAACAGGAGAAAAGAATGAAAGTCCAATTTTTATCACTTCAGGTCTGCACTCGGATAGAAATCTGTCGTAGAAACCTTTGCCATAGCCCACCCTATTTCCGCTGAGGTCAAATGCCAATAGGGGAATCAAGACCATATCAATCTCTTTGGGCTCTATTTCAATGCCATCCAATGGCTCAGGAACCCCGTAATTACCAATCTTGTATAAAGTTTGTTCGTTGCAAATGAAATGACGCATGGAGGAGTCTGTCGGATTTGAAACTGGATGAGCCAATTGCATACCAGGGTTTGTGAAACTAAGCCAATCAGCAAGAGGCTGAGGATCGGGTTCATTGTTTTGACTTATGGGAAGGTAAGTATGCAGGATTTGAATGAAAGGCATCGGCATTTGCTGAAAGTTAATTAGCATCAAATCCTGACAAGTGTTGATTTCTCTGGCTTTCAAAGCCAATCTCTTTTGTCTATATGAATTGCGCAATGCTGATTTGGTCATGATTAACCGGCTTCTTGTGCACTTTGAATGAATATGGAAAAAATTGTCGTTCCATATTTCCTTTCACTCTGGTAAAAGGGAGCAGATCGAAAATCATTGCGAGGCGTGTGCTCCAAGACAAACCAACCATTTTCATGCAACAATTGTTGTGAAAAAACCAGTTTGGGTAAATCTTCAATATTACCCAAGGCATAAGGCGGTCCTGCAAAAATAAAGTTGAATTTTTCTTTGCATTCCCTGATATACTTGAATACATCAGATCTGAAAACTTTCAATTCCGGTATTTTAAGTTGTATGGAAGATTTACGGATGAATTCATACATTGCTGGGTCTTTTTCAATGATGGTCAGGTCGCGAACACCTCTAGAGTACAACTCATAGCTGATGCTACCTGTACCTCCAAAAAGATCCAAAGATTTGACTTCTGAGAGGTCGAGATTATTTTCTATGACATTGAAAAGACCCTCTTTTGCAATATCTGTAGTGGGTCGGGTATAAGGCATATTGTTGGGTGGAGAAATTCTCCTTCCACCCAATTCACCGCTGATTATACGCATTTGGGTAATAACAAAATTGGGGTTAAGAAATGCGAGGGTATGCCATCGATCTTTACAGCAGATTCAACAGGGCCGGGAGGTTCCTCCATCGCTATACGCAGTACATATCTGTTAAGCTCTTTCCAGGTGCCGGATTCATCATCAACCATACCACTGACTTCCACCAATGCCTCGGTCAGATCAATATTGAATTTATCACTCAAGTTTAACAAATGAAAAATTACATCTTCCTTGGTTTCATAGTAAAAGGTTTGAGCGAGCAGTAGCTGGTCGCCTTTCAAGGCAAAGACCTGTATGGATGAAGGATAGAAAAAAATCTTTATCCAATTACCTGGTTCCTCTTTGATATTACGGAAAATTGAACGAAGTGCCAATGTTGAAAAATGGATATTGCGTACATGCGGAAATTGTTCCCTGATGGCATCAAAAACCATACGGTTGCATCCATATATATTGTTGAGTTCCCATTGGTGCACATCATCATTGCAAATGATCATGTCATCAATATCCCCATGAACTGTTTGCAGGAGGGTTTCCTCCAGATGTTGCTTGTACATGGATGAAGGTAACAACACCATTTCCTTTTGGTTGTGAACGAGTATCACATCATCAAACGATAATTGATAAACTGGATTTGAAGCCAGTATCTTTTGTATCCATGCAGTATCGGGTTTGGATTTGAACTGGTAAGAAGCCAGATGGCTAATCTTTTCACCTCCTTTATTGCTGATGCAAAAGGAAACATGAAACTGACCATATTCAATACAAAGTTTTTTGTCTGACAGCATATCTGTCGGATCATCCGGTGCAGTAAAAGAAAATGTCGGTTCAAGCAATGGATTAGCCATGGTTGCAAATTTAATGGATTTGAAGTTCAATTCAGTGGAACTATTGATGTAGGTTTGCAATCCATCCACAGAAAAAAACGGTTCCAAGAGGTTATGTCTACGTCCTTGAAAATGAATATCGGTTACAAACAGATTTTGCAGATGTCTCTGCCTATCAGTTTCGCCATTCTTGTGCCGCAATTCAATTTCCTGATCAATAGTTTCTTTCTTTCCAAGCTTGGACCTGGAAATATGGGCGCTTCAGGTATAACCGGGGTTTATTACCTGATTTTCTCTGCCATCGGTTTTGGCTTGAACAATGGATTGCAGTCCCTGATATCCCGCCGGGGTGGTCAGGAAAGAGAGAAGGAGATTGGGATGCTGTTCATGCAGAGCATATACATTACACTTTGCATAGCGTTGGCGGGCATTTTCATCACCTATACAATAGCTCCTGTCATTTTTGAAAAAAATACCAATCCTGAATTGTATCAAAAATCCATTGGGTTCCTTTATATCAGAATTTGGGGACTTCCATTTCTTTATCTATATCAGATGAGAAATGGCTTGCTTGTGGGTACCAACCAAAGCAAATTGTTGGTTTGGGGTACGCTTGCAGAAACCCTTTCCAATATTATTTTGGACTATGGATTGATTTTTGGAAATCTTGGCTTGCCCAATTTGGGTTTCAATGGTGCTGCTTATGCAAGTGTTTGTGCTGAATTCATTGGAATGCTTGTTGTATTTGCTCTTATCAATGCCAAGGGCATGCAACAGCGTTTTGGATTGTTTTCAAGTTTTAGATTTGATTGGACTATAACCAAAACTATCTTGATACAGTCATCTCCATTGGTTATGCAATATGGTATCAGTATCATCAGTTGGGAGTTCTTTTTCATTCTGGTTTCCCATGACGGACCTATGTCATTGGATATCAGCCAGTTGATGCGATTGCTTTTTGGTTTTTTTGGCATTTTCATATGGGCTTTTGCTGCTACTGCCAACACCATGGTTTCCAATATCATAGGGCAGGGCATGAGGAAAAGGGTCATGATTC
>JACCDV011153827.1_pt1 | contig 12333 bp, 12 predicted proteins | sample 7446131 | NCBI WGS metagenome assembly JACCDV01 (sample SAMN15323448, study PRJNA562643) | freshwater metagenome | isolation source: river surface water | place: USA:Blue River Watershed | collected 2017-08-17
CACCAAGGAAACGACCTGAATTCAATGTGTGACCTGATTTTGAAACAACTTTATCAAGACCTGCTGTAGCGAGTGCAGTATCCAACTTCACAGATCGAATGACTTGTGAAATAACTTTTGCGAGCGCAGCAGCGATCAACCAACCTACTAATACAACCAAAATAGCAATAACCAAATTTGGAACAAATCCGATTACACCATTTGCAACGTTTTCAAAAGAAGTTTGAAGAACGTTTGTCCATGCGTTTAAGCTCATATTATGAAGTAAAATTTAATAATAAAGTACTTTATTACGGATTTTAACCCGTGCTGTAATTATATCACGGTTGATATGCGAAATATGGCAATAGTTACAAGCCGATACGGTCCACAATGACTTCGTGGGGTGCGTCAAGCACATCGCGCACGAGTCGATCGCCAATCCCATAGCGATATTTAAAGTCTTCGGTAGATAAATTGGAATAGCGCAGTTCTTTGCCAATTTCTGATTCCATAGTAGCCACAACATTTTTAAAGGCTCGGTCTTTCATTTCATCCCCCACTACAAGCAAATCGAGGCGCACATCGTCATTTTGTACAAAGACACCGGACACGATAATCAATTTGATTTTACCCGTCTTCCCTATGCGACGCATAATATCATTATGTTGCAACGGTTCGTTATTAATTAAAAGCGTCTGCAAGTTTTTAAGAAAACCAAAATTCACATCTAAATGAAAGCCCGCTGTTTTTTTACCCTCTTTCGAGAAATTTTTCTTTTTCACCATACCGATGTCGGCAAGAAGGCGCATCTCTTTGTTGAAATGTGCTGGTGAGACTTTTGCTCGGTGCAATATGTCTGACTTATCAAAAATCATCTCTGGGTTGAAGAGGAACAATTTCATAATTTTTACCCGGGCAGCGCCGCCGAATAACTTTTCCAAAATCTGATGCGTCATATTAAATTACGGTTAACACAAGAGATAAACTGATGGCAATAATACTCAGAAATAATAATGCAAATTTTATGCCGTCTTTGTTTATCATATGTCGCAATTATACAAAGTTTCGTTGGCCTTTGTACACTTCATTTTATACAATTTTATTGTTGAGTGTTATAAAATGTATATAGTTCATACCCATTCGGATACAACAACTCTACTTCAGCAGGTATCTCGTCAAACTTAAACTTACTAATTTCACCTGGAATGACGGCATTTTTTGAAGCGCCAATAATTGTGTCGGCAGGAAATTCGAATTTTTTGTTATCTGTGAGACCTCTCGCCACCAAAACATACCCGCCTACATTTACTTCGAATTCTCCCCTATTTTCCAACATGATATCCACAAGTTTTCCACGGTTTATTATTCTAAATGTAATTTGTGGAGTGCGTATGAAGACTTTATTTCTAGATACCGACTGTTCACCTTTATATGACGCATTTAATACGAGATTGTACTCACCTTCATACATATATGTATGTTCAAATTTTTTATTTTTCACATAGTCACCGTCTCCGGAAGTCCATACAAATTTCATGGTCGAAGTCGTGTCTTGATTATGCGAAGGAACAAATGAAAGCGGAGTATTTATGAAACCATATCTGTCTCTGCCTACCGATACCTCGAATTTCACTTTTGGCTTGTACGTAGATACTGACACCGTCGAATCGTGAGTCGAGTTTTTATATATTGTTGTGTTGCTAGAATTACTTGAGCTACTTGTTGAGTCAGTCGATGATGAGGAAGTTGAAGTCGAGGCTATGCTAGCACTATTAGTATCAGCACTCGATTCATCGACGGGCACAGTTGCATTAGACACACCAACAGACGGCAATGCTGGAATCCACACACCTTCTGACAATTGCAAGGAATTACCCGTACCTGCCCCACCCCACTCAGTTGTATATGTCACGGTCGATTCAACAACTGCATCAGACGTCTGAAATACCAACGATTCTCCAGTATTATTCAACGAAAAGGCTGAGTCAATTAAGAGACCGTTATATGTAGGATAATCAACGAGAAACTTTTCTGGATTATCGGCCACAATCGCATATACACCGGCGTTTAATAATATCGCAGGCGCGTTAAATGGTTTCATGGTATGAGCCACACCGTTTTCAAATAAACGGTAATTCGCAAGATCAACGGAACCAGAATCATCATTGTATACTTCTATCCATTCACGCCCTGTGTCAGTCCCAGCCGGATCGTACATAATTTCCGTAATCATAACCTTACTCAACATAACATCAGGTATACACAACAACGCAATACAACACGATACGTATATATTTTTTAAAATCATGCACACATTATACTGACTCGACCTAAAATCTTTATAAAGAAAAGTTAAAGAAAAATTTATTTCGCAAAACAAAAAACCACCCGAGAGAGTGGTGTTTTGTTTACTTTATGGTGTAGGAATGAAAATTGATAAATATTCATATCCAACCCATTTACGATTTCTATCAAACGCTTTGAACTGTAAACTTACATTTGTATTTTTCCCACTATTATTAACAAACACCAAATCTTTGACATTAGCAATAACATTACTATCCTCAAATCTTTTTTGGCACAAATCATGATTAGTCGTGCCGTAATACACAATCACATCTTCTTTACACTTTGCACGTACTTTCCAAAAAGCAATTACGTCTTTACCTTCAGTAACGTCGACTGTCGCATTAGTCACAAATTGACCCCTAATTTTATCCACTTTACCAAAAAAAATATCAAATTCAGCGTGCTGTCGGACGAATGTCGAGGTTCGTAATTCAGAACTCTCCTGGCGCGCATCCACATCTGCACCTGTACCCAATAAGATTAATATCAATAACATGTATTTCTTCATAACGTTTATTATAACACAAAAACCCCACACTTGCGTGTGGGGTTTTTGCTTCACTTACTGCCTATATATCTATGACTTGCGTCTTAGACTATTTAGACATTAGTTACCTGAAACGAATTTAACAGCTGATTTAAATTCTGATGTTTCTGGAGCTGTGTAAGTAAGATCTGTTTGACCAGCAGTTTCATCGAATCGAACTGTATCCAATTCCAATCGGTAGTTAGTATCAACGTTAGGGTTGAATGTAACTGAAACTTCAAATTCAGCATCTTGACCTTTTTGGAGTCGTACAGAGCTTGAAGCTTCTGTTCGATCTGTCAATTGGTCAACTGAAATTGTTGTTGTAGCAGCTGATGTAACACCTGCAGCCAATGAAGATGAAGCGAATCGGAAACCACCTGTTGTTCCGTTTACGCTAGCAGACAATGGAACGTACACTGTATCTGAGCTGTTGTTTGTAATAGTTACGTTGTAAGTAATTGTTACATACGGACCATTAGCAGCTTCAGAAGGAGTAACTTCTTCAGTAATGTCTGTTACGTCAACTTCGAGACCGAGCAATGCAAGAGTTAATGTATCACCCTGTACATCACCTGTAATTTGGCTGTCAGCCAAATCATCTCCAGTTGAACCAGATTCTGCATCAACGTCAGTATCATCGCCGTCTACGTTGAATGCAATTGATTCACCTGTAGCTGAGTAATTACCGTCTTGTTCGTTGAATGTAGCTTTTACAACTACCTCAATCATGTCATCTTCGTCAACTTCTACGTCACCGTCGATTTCGAATGTGAAGTATGTTGATGAAGCTGATGTTGAGTTAATTTCACCATCAAATTCTTGACCGTCGATTTCAATGATCAATGAATCGATAAGAGCATTAACCGATGAGCTTGCAGAAACTGCGTCAACATTCAAGTTGTCGATAGAAATTGAGTCATCTTCTGATTCAATTTCGTACACGAGAACAACTACATCGTCAGTTTCGTTTTCATCGTCAACAACGATTGTTGATGTATCTGGGCTATCATCGCTTTCTGTAAGAGTAACTTCTGATTCGTCAGGTTCACTAACGTCAAGAGAAACTGCTGAGAGTGCTGATGATGCACCGTAAACATCGATTCCAGCTCCATCCATAGCTCGAACACCTTCTGAAGGCAATCGAACTGAGAAGTCTGTGGCGTTGTTATAATCTGATTCGTCAACTGAGTTTTGCATAACGAGTTCAAGTGTAAACTCTACTTCGTCATCTTCCTCAACTACTGCATCAACGTTAGTAAATCTGAGCTTCCATGTATCTGAATCGACTTCTGACCAATTGTCTTCGTCGTCCAAACCTGAAACTTCAGCTACTTCGTCTCCGTCAGCAAGAAGTTTTGCAGAATCGATTGCATCCCAAAGATCATCTGATCCTGAAGTTACATCGAATGTGAAGTCAACTCGTTCGATTGAAACGTCTGAATCTTCAGCTTCGATATCGATTGAGTAAACTTCTACTTCGTCACCTTCAGCGAGGTCTTCGCTTGAACCACTGTTCTTAGTAACAGTGATGTCACCTTCTTCACCTCCAGTAACTGTAGGTGTTGATGGATTTGAAGGTGTAACTACAACAGCTGAGCTAGCCTTTGCCCGTGAAATTGGACCAAAGTAACCTGCTGCTGGAGCAATACCGTTAGCAGCTTGCCATTTTGCAACCGCTGTTTGTGTAAGAGCACCGAAGTAACCCTTTGACACGCCAGCTGGCATCACCAAGTGACCACCTGCAATCAACATATCTTGTAAAGCAACTACATCCGCACCTGCTGAACCTAATGTAAGGTTCACGTTGAATGTATATGCGTTTGCTGAGCTAGCACCAACGAGGGCGAAAGCAACAGCTAAACCGAATAAGTATTTTTTCATGAATTAATTTATATTTTTAGAGAAACTCAAGTTTAGTTTTAATAAATTTTTGAGCTTCTTAAAATTACTAATAAACGTTTGTTAATAATTTTATTGAATTAGCTTTCCATGCCTAATTCGTCGTCGTCCGTTTCTGTCGATCTGAATTACCGCGCATGGACGCGGGATTTTAATCACCTGATTTTTCTTTGTGCGTTCGCAGGAATCCTTTCCATTGAACCGACTTGCACATCGAAAAATTTTGGCTTCTTAATATCTATCTGTTCTATCATTAACTAACCGTGGCGGGATTAGGATTGTCTGAATATACGTAAACTGGCCCCGAGTTTTAAAACGGAAATTAATCCGAAGAAAAACGTCGGGTCTTCAATCATTTATATTTAATTTTCAATGATCGAATCGTGCAGAAAAATACATCCATACTTACCAGTACCCCATAATTATAACCTCAATTGACTTGATGTTAATAAAACTATGTGGATAACCCGCTAATTACATAATTAGCAGTGCGTCATATACTACACTTTTTTGGGTCAAAAGTCAAAGAAAATGGGTTAGGAAATGGTGGCAAAAGAGGTGGCGAAATGGGGCGAGGCGAAGCCCAAAAATAAAGTCTGAAACTTAATGTCACAAATTGTGATGTCAATTTTTTATGACTTTTTGAGCGAGTACTTTGACCAGCGACGTTCACCCGTCTTTAATAGGACCCCTTCGGCGACCAAGGACAAAAGTTCACGTTGGAGTGTCTTTTCACTGCAGTCTGTTATAACGGCCGATATGTCTTTTACGGACACTTCGCCCTTTCGAGTAACCTCACTGATTATCTGTTCTCGGCGCTGTGGATTAGTGTTTGTCTTTTTAAAAGAATTCTGTCCTTCGATTTTTTCGCTTTGTTTATTAGGGTTAAAAAGTTTATTCTTTAGGTCGCGCACAGTTCCATAAAAGACAGGTTGCGCTTTTACATGTCCTTTACTAAAGACATCTGTCTTATATGGGCTCTGGGTGGCACTGACGTCAAACATGTCGTTTGAGAGGTGCACACTGTCAGCGTCGCGCTGCCCTATTGAATGACTGCTCGACATATACCGGGCAATTGCGTCCGATAGTTTTGAAATTTCTTTATCAAGGATTTCATAGTTCATACGTGATACAAAGCCCGCATTATGCGCCACAGAAAATATTGCGTTTAGATCGATCACTAATGTTGCGAAGTGTCGCACCCGCGTCTCTTTGTCGTGAACAGCCGCGTGCATCAAGGACGAGGCGCTGCGCACCATTTTAGTGGCGACTTGTCTTATGTCCCATTTGATAGGTTCGTCGGGCGACAAGAAATTCGTCACCAAGTACATGGCTGTTACAATTTTTTCTGTCTTTTTGAATATGAACTCTACTTCTGGCTCTTTTGAAAATAAAGCAGGTATAAGAGATATGTCTTTTTTGATGTAGCTATTTTTTATGTCTCTTATGTCTTTATTTTTGTCCATTTGATTGTTGTGTGATATGTCCTTTAAATTAAAAAATTATTTTTCTAAGAAGACACTCTTCATGTACTCAATCTTATTCTTTCGGACATAAAAGTCAAGCCTTGATTTATAAGGCTTTATTCGAGATCTGCGAAATTTTCGTGCTATAATTTGTAAAGCTTTTGCTATTACAAATTAACCAATTATTACGATGGGACGAAAGACGAAAAAACAAGAGGCCGAGGAAAAAGAAGGTGGCGTATTGACTGGCTTAAAACAAGAAACGCTCGAGGGAATTTCTGCGATTGTTTTTATTATAGTCGCAGTATTTTTGATGCTTGCTCGTTTTGAAAAAGCTGGCTTCGTTGGAGAATTTGTATACAGCATTTTCACTCGTCTTCTTGGTGTCGGATATTACCTCCTCCCTCTCGCATTGTTTGTACTCGGTATCTCTTTTTTGAAATCGCTCAGTCACAATTTGGCATGGCCAAAAATCACGGGTGCAATTATTTTTCTTCTTTCTGGAATCGGTCTCATTGATCTTATATTTGGTAAAGGTGGTGCCGTCGGAAAATTGGTTGCAATGCCGCTCGATAAATTATTTGATTTCTGGGTGTCCGCAATTATTTTAGTCGGAGGTATTATCATATCGATGCTCGTTGTGTTTGATACTTCCCTTCGCGTTTCGTTTATTGAAAATTGGCTTGCTCGACGACGTGAACGTGCAGAAGGTGCCGAGGATGAGGATGATGCAGACGTCGACGTAAAAATTGATCATTCAAATGATGACGTTGAAGATGCTAAACCTGCGACAGATAAAAAGGCTGTCGCTGTTGCCGCCGACGAAGATGTCGCCGTCAAACGCTCAAAACCAAAAGATATGGATGAGGCTCTCTCCAAAAAAGTACCCGGCCTCGTTTTCTTTTCGAAAAAAACTGATGCGAATGCACAATATAAAATTCCGCCGCTTTCACTCCTCGACCTCGACTCTGGTAAACCTGGAACTGGCGACATCAAAGCGAATGCTAACATCATTAAACGAACGCTCGGTAATTTCGGCATTCACGTTGAAATGGACGAAGTTTCAATCGGTCCGACAGTTACTCGTTATGCTTTAAAACCGGCCGAAGGTATCAAATTGTCGCGTATCGTAGCGTTACAAAATGACTTGTCGCTTGCACTTGCGGCTCACCCTTTGCGTATCGAAGCCCCTATTCCCGGCAAATCACTTGTGGGTATTGAAATTCCAAACACTTCAAAAACAAAAGTCGGGCTCGGTACATTACTCAAACAACCAGAATTCCAAGAGTCTTCGAAGCCGCTCACTATTGGTCTTGGTAAAGGTGTTACTGGTCATTCGCACTTCACAGATTTGGCAAAAGCGCCCCACATGTTGATTGCCGGTGCCACAGGTTCTGGTAAGTCAGTGACAATTCACACACTGATCACTTCCCTTCTCTTTAAAAATTCGCCAGATATGTTGAAGTTCATCATGATTGACCCGAAACGTGTCGAGCTTACTCTCTATAATAAAATCCCGCACCTTTTGACACCGGTAATTACCGATGCAAAGAAAACTATTCTTGCACTCAAATGGGCGGCAAAAGAAATGGATAGACGATATGAAATATTGCAAAGCCATGGTGTGCGCGATATTGGCTCATATCATGCCAAAATTTTGAACCCCGCTATCGAAAAGGCAAAGAAAGACGGGCCTCGCATCGAAGGCGAACCTGTACCGGAATTACCTGAAACTATGCCTTTTATTGTGATTGTTATCGACGAATTGGCCGATATTATGCAAACATATCCGCGAGAATTGGAATCTGGTATTGTGCGTCTCGCTCAAATGTCTCGAGCCATCGGTATTCACCTCATTATTTCAACACAACGTCCGAGTGTGAACGTTATTACAGGTCTCATCAAGGCGAACGTGCCGACTCGTGTTGCCCTGCAAGTAGCTTCGCAAATTGACTCTCGAACTATTTTGGATCAACCGGGTGCAGAAAAATTGCTCGGTCAGGGTGACATGCTCTTCCTCGGTGGAGATATGGCACAACCTCGACGTATTCAATCTGCGTTTATTTCTGAAGATGAAGTAAAGGGTGTCGTGAAATTCCTCGTTGATCAATATCAAAACGAAGTGCCTGAAAGCAATATCGATTTGGATGGCGTAAATGATCGTAACAATATATTCGATGCGGTTGGTAATGCTGACGACGATGCGGATGATGACGAATTGTACGGCGAAGCAAAAGAAGTTGTAGTAGGCGCAGGTAAAGCTTCAACATCGTTCCTTCAGCGTAAATTAGGAGTCGGTTATTCACGCGCTGCGAAATTGATTGACCTTTTGGAAGAAAAAGGTGTTATTGGACCTGCGAACGGCTCAAAGCCTCGCGAAATCTTGATTGCGGGTGGTGCAGCGGCTGCAGGTGCAGACGACGCAGGCGATGAATCAGTTGATGAACATAGCAACGCCTAAATAAACGTATGAGCAAAAATACGCCTACATATGTACGGGTTTTGATAGGCTTGTGTATTGCCCTATTTATTGGGGGTTACATTTTGTTTAATTCCCGTATTTTCATTGCAGGACCAAAATTGACGGTTACGTCGCCCGTTTCTGGTGCATCATTCAGTGAAAACTTGATAAAAGTGACTGGGACGACAGAAAATACGACGTTTATATCAATCAATGACAGGCCCATTTTGATTGATGAACAAGGAGCTTTTAACGAAACTTTGCTCCTCTCCCCTGGTTATAATATAATCATGGTCGAAGCCAAAGATAAGTTTGATAGAACAATTACAGAACGATTGGACCTCTTTTATAAAAAACTTTAGAATTTCTTTAACTTTTCTTTATAAAGATTTTAGTCGTAATGTGTATAATAACGCCATGCCAAAAAAACCAACAACACCAAAAGCTGCAGTAAATGCGGATAACAAAGCAAAAAATAAAGAAGAGAAGGTTTCAAAAATCGCCGAAACGCTCGCCGAAATCAAAGGTAAATTCGGTGAAGATTCCATTATGAAGCTCGGTGATTCACGTCGAGTTGACGTTGATGTAATACCTACTGGTTCAATCGGGCTCGATAAGGCGCTAGGTATTGGCGGTGTGCCACGAGGACGTATTATTGAAATCTTTGGACCTGAATCAAGTGGTAAGACTACCCTTTCCCTCCACATCATCGCCGAAGCCCAAAAGAAAAACGGCGTGTGTGCATTCGTGGATGCTGAACACGCACTCGATCCAGAATACGCAAAAAAGATTGGTGTAAAATTGGACGAGCTCCTCATTTCACAACCAGACACTGGCGAACAATCGCTTGAAATCGTTGAAAGTTTGGTTCGTACTGGCAAAATCGACGTGATTGTCATCGACTCTGTGGCGGCACTCACTCCGAAAGACGAAATCGAGGGCGATATGGGTGCTCACCATGTTGGTAAGCAAGCTCGCCTCATGTCACAAGCATTACGAAAATTGACTGCGATTGTGGCGAAGTCAAAGACCGTTGTGATTTTCATCAACCAAATTCGTATGCAAATTGGTGTGATGTTTGGTAACCCTGAAACTACCCCGGGCGGAAAGGCTTTGAAATTCTATACGTCAGTGCGTTTGGATATTCGCCGAATTGCTCAAATTAAGAAAGGTGAAGAAATTATGGGAGGTCGCGTACGAGTCAAAGTTGTGAAAAACAAGGTCGCTGCCCCATTCAAACAAACTGAATTCGATTTAATGTATAACGAAGGTATCTCTCGCGAAGGTGAAATTATCGCGCTCGGTGAGAAATACGGAATCGTCACAAAGACTGGTTCAAGTTACGCATACGGCGAAGTAAAAATGGGTCGAGGATATGACGCGACGCGTACCTTCTTGCAAGAAAACGAAAAAATTGCTAATGATATACTACGCGAAATAGATAAAAAGATGTCCGAAGAGGCATAAACGCAGATAATAATTAATGGAATAAACCAAATAACCGCACGATTTTATGGCAATGTTAAGTTACAACGAAGTAAAGGAGCGAAAATATATCATTTTGGAAGGACAACCTTACGAAGTGTTGAGTTCACACGTATTCCGCAAACAAATGCGTAAGCCGGTGAATCAGACTAAATTACGAAACCTTTTAAATGGTAGCGTAACGAATCAAACATTTCACGGTGCCGACACTATCGAAGAAGCTGAAATTGATAAGCGCAAAATCAAGTTCATGTATAAAAAAGAAAATCGCCAAACTGAGGTGATGGAATATTGGTTCTGCGAAATTAACAATCCGGCACAGCGATTTTTCCTCGAAGAAACATTGATTGGCGATGCGGCACGTTTTATGAAAGCTAACTCAGAAATGGATGCCCTACTCTTTGATGAAAAGGTATTCGGTGTCAAAGTGCCTATCAAAGTTGATTTGAAAGTGACTGACGCCCCTCCTGCGACTCGTGGTAACACTGCTGGCGCTATTACAAAAATCATTACACTTGAAACTGGTGCTACGGTGAATGCTCCAATTTTCATCACTGAGGGTGAAGTTGTGCGCATCAACACAGAAACTGGTGAATATGTAGAACGAGTGCAGCAATAAACACTGCGTTCGACAAATAAAAAAACCGCCCACTGGGCGGTTTTTTTATTTTATCGTTCCACGAAAGGCATCAGTGCCATGAATCGTGCGCGTTTAATGGCCATAGCCAAGTTGCGTTGATTTTTAGCGCTCACCCCTGTTCGCTTTGTGCCAAGAATTCGACCGTGTGGGTTTATGAATTTCTTGAGTACTACAACATCTTTGTAATCGATGTGTGAGACGTTATTTTTCTTGAAAAAACACTCTTTCATAATAATTGTTTAATTTAGAATGGAATATCTTCTGGATTTATTTCGTCCTCTGGATATTCAATTTGTTCATCACTTGCTGCGGCTGGAGCGGCTTTTGACTTCGATCCTCCTGTAGATGGTGTTTCGTCTGTTCCTGCGGCGCCAGTGTTACCTGCACCCCCTTTTGGACCAAATTGAACCCGTTCTGCAAGAATCTCTGTTCGGTATTGCTTTGCTCCGTCCTTTTCCCAGCTTCGTGTTTGTAAGCGACCTTCGACGAGCACACTCTGACCCTTTTTCAAGTACTGACCTGCGGTTTCTGCCTGACGTCCAAAGACCACGATATTGTGATATTCAGTTGCGTCTTGCTTTGCCCCGTTTTTATCCTTATAAGTGCGATTTGTCGCGACACTGAAAGAAGTAACGGCGATACCTGATGGTAATGATTTTTTCTCAGGGTCTCGTGTTAAGTTTCCAATGATTAATGCTTTGTTTAAGTACATGTGTATAGTGTGTCAAAATGCGCCTAGGTCGTCAACAAAAAACTTTATAATTTCTTTAGAACTTTTTTAGAATTTCTTGAACTCTATTCAGTAATTTTTTCGATTGCTGCATCAACTTCATCTTTTGGAGCTTCTGCTGCTGTCTTTTCTTCAGATTTTACTTCTGTTTCTGCGACATCATCAGCGGCTTCTTCTGATTCAGTTTCTGCCATTTCAGCAGCTAATTTTTCTGTGCTGTGTTCAAAATCATCTACTGTTTTCACGATAATGTATCGAATAATTGACGCATCATTGTCGACAGCTTTTTTAATTTTTGCGATTACATCAGATTCCGCGTTGAATTTTACCCAACCGAAATATCCGTTAGTAAATCGTTCGTTTACACCTTCAATCTTTTTGATGATTGTGTATGCGAATTTGATGTTTTTTAAAGCACCTTCTTTGACTACTTCCCCTTTGTTATTAGTAACCACATCCTTAATTTGAGAAAACACGGCATTCGCCTTTTCTTCGGCTAATGTCGGATTGATGTGAAATCCAAGCTCGTAGAGCTTTGCGTTTTCAGTCGTTTTGGTTTCTTTTTTCGACATGGGGTAAAGATTACCAGAAAATGGAGGAAAGTAAAGATTAAAAATGGATATTGAGCTGTATTGACCTATATATTATAGTGTGTTAATATAATACTCGAACGCACACAAAAGGAGTTCCGATGCGTCTTTTTGAAGTGACTATCAACGGAGAAAAATGTCGGGTAAAGCGTAAATGCCTGAAATGCATCAGTAGAGACCTGACCTGGTGTAATTGGATGTC